>ENA-UOUE01001071-UOUE01001071.1-compost-metagenome-genome-assembly--contig:-NODE-1071-length-19111-cov-13.614637_pt1 | contig 19111 bp, 12 predicted proteins | sample MGYA00238146_ERZ747223 | MGnify/ENA primary metagenome ERZ747223 (study PRJEB28781, sample SAMN06268865) | compost metagenome | isolation source: single cell | place: USA: California, Emeryville, Joint...
GAGCAAACTAAGACTACTCTCTTTGTCTCAGAATATGGTAGGAAATGATGGCGCGATAGCTCTAGGATCGAATACAACATGGATTCATTTAGAAGAGCTGTGGCTAAAAGCTAACAACATAGGGGATAACGGCGCTGCTGCAATTGGAGCTAATTGCTCTTGGAGCAAACTAAGACTACTCTCTTTGTCTCAGAATATGGTAGGAAATGATGGCGCGATAGCTCTAGGATCGAATACAATGTGGATTCATTTAGAAGAACTATGGTTACAAGAAAATAGCATAGGAGATAGAGGCGCGGCTGCAATTGGAAAAAATATTACCTGGATCAAACTAAGAAATCTCTCTCTAACCGGAAATAAAATAGGAGACGAAGGCGCGATGGCACTAGGATCGAATACAGCTTGGGTTAGCCTAGAAAAACTTTGGTTACAGCAGAACAAAATAGGAGACAATGGCGCAAGCGCCATTGGAAACAACAAAACCTGGAAAAAGCTTAGAGAACTATGTTTAAGAGGAAATGTAATAGCGGATGAAGGTGCGATGGCAATAGGAGCAAACAAAATTTGGGTTAAATTGATAGAACTTGATTTGAACAAGAATAATATTGGAGTACAAGGAGCAATAGCGATCGGAGAAAACACCTCTTGGAAAAACCTCAAGGAGCTTTATTTAGGGGATAATACAATACATACCGAAGGTGCAGTAGCAATCAGTTCAAATACAAATTGGATTCATCTTAAAGAGCTTGTATTATACGATAATGCTATCGGAGACAAAGGGGTGGTGGCCCTTGCAGTAAACCCCAATTTGAGTGAGCTCAGAAAACTCAATCTAGGTAACAATGAAATAGGAGACGAAGGAGCGATAGCGATTGGATCAAATGAAAATTGGAAACATTTGACAGAATTAGTTTTGTTTAATAATAAAATAGGAGATCAAGGTATTCGAGCTATATCTGAAAACATAGTTTGGTGTAAACTCACAAAACTCGATCTGAGTGGCAATGACATCGAAGACGAAGGTGCAAAGGCATTAGGTTCAAATAGCACTTGGATGGCTCTTGAGGAACTTTATTTGAATATTAATTCTATTGGAGACGAAGGGGCTATTGCCCTTGCAGAAAATACTGCTTGGACCAAACTCAAGAAGCTTAATTTGAGCTACAATGTGATAGGAGACGAGGGAGCAATCTCGATCTCATCAAATACAGCTTGGGTTCATCTCGAAGAATTATTACTCATGGAAAATAACATTCGAGAAGAAGGAGCTGCTGTGCTTAATAAAAATAAACGTCTTGAAAGTGTATTACGTTTTAATATTCGACAGCGTAGTCCTGTTCCAGAGATATCACAGGAGATCACAGAACCGAAAAAGAAGATTAAAAAAGCTCGTACTGGATTGGTTATCATGTTTATCATGTGGACAACTGTAGTATTAATAATATTAGTTGTTCTCTGCAAATTGCTTAAGCATACGAATTGATTTTAAAATTCACGTCCTTTTTGAACACTGTGATTCTACAATGAAAGTTGATTTGTTTTAAATATACACTAGTGTATATTTAAGAACTTTCTCTATTCCAGCATTACCTACAAGAATAAAATATCAATATTAATTTATAGAGCGTTTTAAAATATTAATCCAAATAACGAAGATTTGAATCATAGTTTTCATCAGATAGTAAAGAAAACTTCAAATGTCATTCGTATTAAGATTATACACTAAGAGTTCTGAGTGATATAAAGAATTATGAAATTAAAATTTCTTTCCTTCTTTTTTGAATAGCGAGACGAAAAGATATATAGTTCATTGTGCATTTTTCCATAAATTCGATATTGGAACTTAGCGTATCTAAAATTAGCAATACACTCGAAAATGACTCATTTGAGCAGAGGGTTGGCAAATAAGAAAAATAGTAGGTTTTCCAATAGGCTTATTATTTGAGTAATTTGAAATTTTGAATTGCAACTCTTTTCTCTTTTCCTGATCATAAAAAGTATATTCTAGGTTTTCATCCATGTGGAATGATTTTATTAATTTTAAACATCACGACGAGTCGCATTTGTTTATTCATTCTTTCTTTCATTATATAGAGTTTCTACTCAATGAAATAATATCAAAAATAGGGTGATTCCGAAGCACCTTCTTTATAGGTAGAGTGATGCGATAATTATAAGAGATATTTAATTCAGCTAAGTAGTATTTTTAGAGAGTTCCCACGCACCTTTATCTGTAATTTCGTTCTCACTTATGGTAAGTATTTTCAATTTTTTCCACGTCGTAGTGCTTCCAATCATCGCAGCTCCTTTGTCTCCGATCTCATTTTGCATTAAATGAAGCTCTTCCAAATCTATCCACGTGGAGTTACGTGGAGTTCTTGCAAATTACCTCACAACCTGCTTTTCCAATCTGATTGTGATCCCAAGCAAGTATTTAAGTTTCATCCAGACGGTGCTGCGACCTCTCTCTGAAGCTCCTTTATCATCAATCCTATTTACCGCCGAGATATAGCATTTCGAGATAGCTCCAAGAGGTGTTACTTCCTATCGCTATGGCACTTTTATCCCCGATCTCATTAGTGTCTAATAAAACGCACTCAAGATTTAGCTAAGCAGTGATTTTCTATAGAAAATTTTTAAACTTCCGAACATGTTATTACAATCCAGACTCTTCGTGATCCTGGTGCTTACTCCTCCTCAGATGCATAGCCAGTATTCAAATTATCAAATTCCGGAATCAGATCCGCTTTCCATTACTAACACAGTTCCTCACTTTTCTTCAAGGTTGGTTTTTGTCAAGCCGGGATTATTTGATTAAGATTTAGATCTATCTTCAGATTAGATTTTTCGCAGCAAAATCCTGAATAACAGCTTTCTTACACTAGTTAGCGGACAATAACGCCTTGAAAAGGTTCTTAATTTCATTAGAAGCATAATTTCGGGAACTTAAAACCTTTTCTGCTGAATAACTGAGTCATCCACTGTACTGAGGAATTTACCCTTTTCAATTCTATCAGAAAGTCCAAAAGATTAAATCAACATTGGAAATTTAATATTTCTCTTAGAACAAACGACGAATACAAGAGTTACTCAAACAAATCTAACAATAATTTGAACTCTTTTTGGACGAGAATCAGGCGTTATTATTTGAACTACGATGCATTATTAGCCTAAAAATTTATTTCATTCGTAAATCGTTTCTATTGTTCTATGCTAAATTTTTTGTGAATTATTATCAAAAAATTCAAGCTGAATTGCTAGTAGCGATTATATTTTTCAATAAAATAGATGAAAGCAATGCTTCCTGCAAAGTCTAAGAGAGATTATATTACATATAAACAGTAGACTCCTTACTAGCACAATTGTCGGCAACCTTTCTGTGATTATCCGAGAACTGAAAATGAAAATCATCCCAATAGAAAGAGAGATTTTAGTTATGGAAATATTTGGGAAAAATTAGGTTTTATTGAATTTAGTTAATTTTCAGATTTTGAATTTTTGTTGAATCATACAAGAGAGATTATGTAATTTCGGTATCATAAGACCTTTCAGCAAAACAACAAGAACATCTTTTTCAATTACGAAAAACAAGATGATTCTATAAGACCTCTTAAGAAAGGATGCTCTGAAAGCAATTCGACAATTTACTGTTTGGAAATTGTTCCGTGAAAATACTTCCATATCAAGCCCAAATCGCGATTAAATTGTGAGTAAGAAACACCACAAAGGTTGAAATAAGAATTCCCACAAAATAATAATTTGTATTCAACTGGATTTCTTCTTCAATTATTAACTGGATTTTTGCTAAGTAGCCAGCATAGGTCATTTCATTTACAGGATCCATCTCAGTCCATCCAACCCACATGGTTCCATGGACGTCCTCGAAGAAGTTGATAGGACCTTGAAACTCCTCAATAAGAGCAGAGGGAGTTTGGTTATAGACGGTACCATTGGCATTAAAAGTTCCTATTTGATAATAGACAGTCGGAATTGTCCCGGAGGATATGAGCCATCCTCCAACAAGGGTATATCCCGTGGCCAATGGCCACCCAACGAGATCAGTTACATCACCAGTACTATCAGAGACAGAGGTAAATGCGAGACCAGAGTCAACCGGGTTGGTGGTTCCGTTGACGAAGTTCCAGATTGGATAGTTGTAGACAGTGGTGGAAGTTTGATTTTTACAACCGACGGCCATACCATAGGCATAATTAGAGGCCCAAACACTAAGAGGTGTGTAGGTCTTTGTGGTATCAGGAGTTGCATCGTCAGCAACGAGAATCTCGAAAGAACCGATTGCAGTGGTGGTGATAGCTTTATCGGTCTTTGAATAGTAGATAGCACCTGGGAAAATTGTAGCGTCTTTGTACATAATGTAAATGTAAGAGGAATTGGACCAGTTATCGCCACCTCCTGTGAGAAATGTGACCTCGTTGGTAACGCCAATCGCTGTGGCTGAGATACCTGGAATGGTTAAGTAGGTGCTGCCATTTAGATGATAACCTCCAAGCCAGATAGTAAAGGTGGTGGATGCAATGGTACCTTTACAAAAGCCTAGAGCATCAGCAATGTCTTCTGTTTCAACTTTCTTCCAATAAGTATAGAGAAAAGCATCTGCACCGATGTCGTACCAAATGTTTCCAATACCAAAAGAGGTAGAAGTACAGGCTTGCCCGACGGCAGGGATTGAACCACCATCAGCCTGAACATCTGAAGTTGAAGTGAGCTTTTTTTCAGAAGCATCTGAGCTAATGATATTGAGATACACTTGTTTATTCCCTGGAGTAGCTCCGTCAAAACCTGTTGACAAAATGGCAAGATAGCCAGGGGCAACAGCTGTTTTGTAATCAGAAGCTGGAGTGGTAGATGTGATTTCCTCGGTTGTTAGAACGGAGGCCATTGTGAAGTCAAAGCCCTCAGCAATAATGGTAGTGTTCAAAGTTCTTCTGTACATTTTATCAAGGTTATCGCCTACCTTAGTGAAAGCATAGACATAAGCAGTGTCGTTGGTAGTGCCAGGTCCGAAGACAACATTTCCAAAAGGAACACCAGTGGGAGAGCCAGGGACAGTGGTAAGAGCATTTTGGTTAAAAATTTCAGCATCAGATTGGCTTGCTGCGTTATACACTTTTGTTCCTGCGCTTTTCAGCCATGTGGATGACAGATATTGAGAAGGTGAATATACGGAACTGTAGCAGACATTGGTGCAGAGACCTAAGATGATTATTAAAGCTACAACTTTCATTTTTTCAGTTTTTATTTAAGATCCTCTTAAATTATTATTCGGTCACTTTTGAACGCATCCAGAGAAATAAGCTCTGATCGACTCATTCTAGGCTAGAATCCTGCAAATCTTAACTGCTGCATTTCCATTTGTTCATCGACACTTTACAGTCGCTTCTGTGACTTGCAAACCAAATATTTTGTGTTGTTAGTCTTAATTAACGAAGAATTAAACTATTGTACGAATAGTTTCTCTTATATTACATAGTTCAAATCCTACTCCTTGAGACCTTATAATCGAAGTAACTACAAGTTGAAAATCTGAAAAAACTCTCTCTTTAAGGCCTCTTAGACCTTTCGCAGTCGAGTTCTTACGATATTCAATTTTAAATTTTTTTGGCGAAATAATTTTGAATCCTATTTTTATCACCAGGAATTCAATTTCCCAACACGATACGTTCGTTTTTAGGAAATAAATAATAGTATTATGCCGGGGAAATAATAGCCCCTTCAAGTATCGTGATCTCAGGAATCGTTCAAAATTTCATTCATCTTACTAATTGCTGCGACGAGATATGAGTGCTCCTGATATTGAAATAGTATTTCCATGATCAGATTGACTCATTAATAAAGAAAGGCTATCATTTTCATAGAGGTCCTCGATATTGTTAAACTATTCTACTCGGTAGATGCACATCGTTATTTGTACACGTTCACTTTTAATAAATTGGTAATCAGTTCAAGAAAAAATTAACTGACGTCGTGGAGATTGACTTTTTCTTGCACTCACTTTCATCTGTTACTTCTCCTGAATGTAAATGGTTGCATAGTCAGTAACCTGCTTTCCATTGCTGGCACAACTCAACTTTTTTCTTAGTTGCATTTTGCCAAGTTGGGTTATTTGATTAAGCTTTAGATCTCTTTGACTCTTTTAGTGTGAATTTCGATGGGTGAGCACTTATCTTGCTATCTTGCATAATGACGAATAAGTATTAGCGTCACCATTAACAGTAATTGTCGATCCTGTGAATGGCAACCTGGAATTGATGTCTATCCAGCTGATTTTTTAATTTTTTATTTTGTGTCAACTTCCAGAGAAGCAGCAGAAGATTTAAAATGACATTCATTATCAATCACGAAAAAACAAACTCTATATCTCAGTTATCAAAATATCTTTGCCGATGTATTGCTTTACAGTGAACATGATTGAATTCAAATTTTTAAAGTGTAAAGCAAATATTAATTTATTTCAAAATTTGAACAGCTCTTTGCTTGTGAGGCCTTCCAATGCATAGAATGGAAACAAAAGATCTCTACGCCGAACTTGGCCTTCCCCGAAGCTGTTCTCACGAGGACATCAAAAAAGCCTACAAAAAATTAGCTCTCGTAATCAGACAGCTTTTGATTTTTCACAATATTTCCTCTGCTTCCTAGCAATGGCATCCGGATAAGAACCAAGACCGAATCGAGGAGTCCACAAAGAAATTTCAAAAGATATCTGAAGCCTATGCAAGTAGAACAACCATGAACCCAATCAGATCTTTTAATATTTTGAAATTTAGTATTGAGTGATGAGAAGAAGCGAGCGCGCTATGATAAATTTGGGGCAGTTGATGAGAACGACTTTAACTTTGAGGATTTTATGAACGAGTTCGATTTTACCGATATTTTTGGTGCTATGTTCGATGTGAGATTCAAATATCTATGGCAAATCATATCAAAACTCTTTGATAAAAAATATAGATGAGTATGATGATGGAACTCATGGGAATGGCCATGAAGCCTGGGAAAATGAATGGGAGAAGAATGAAAAATTTGGAAAAGAAAATGATGAAAAAGTACGAAGCACAAACACAGAAAATGGTAAAATAAAATGCACAGACAGTCATTTGAAATACTACAATAACAGTTTGAGCAGATGAGTAAAGAGGCGTTTGGGATGTTTGATGATGATGATTTTGTAAGAAAATAAGCTCTTGCATGGATGATTTATTCTGAATTACAGGATGACGATTTTGACCTTGGATTTGGTGGTTTTGGCGGGAATAAGGGAAAGAAAAAAGCAAAGAGCAGCAGCAATAATAAAGGGAAGGATGGAGATGATGGTAACTCCAGTACTCAACTTGAATGTCTCAGCTTATTCGATAGAATGGGAAACTGAAGAAGAGATTACAGACGAAGAAGAAGATAACAGTAACTGGTCTGATGACAAAGAAAATTACCCTAAGAGCAAAACTAAAGCAGCCAAGGTTCGAATTACTCCTCAACTTTCTTTTGAATTAAGTTCATTTTGCCATTTACAAATAGTAAATTGAAGAATGGTCAGATGCACAAATGGCCAGAAGATAAGCACAGTATCCAGTATTATAATTAGGCACGAATTATTAGTGCCAGGTATAGGCATTGAGTTGTTATCTACAAAATTTCCTTTTTATTGTAGCTCACCAGTTGGTATTCTTTCCAGAATCAGGTGATAGGTACACCTCTATCAATGATTTTTTCATATTGAGTTCATTTTACAAGGTCATGTATGAAAATTTATGAGCAAATAAAACATTTCTTAAGCTACTCTAAAATTGTTCAATTTACTATCGAGATTGCTCGTTTTTCTTTCCTCTATAGAAAATTTTAGATATGGCATTATAATTTGTTCCAGACTGTGGGTGAGTCCTGAAAAACTACTAAGTAATAAACAGACAACCTATCAAATTGGAGCTGGGATCATCAGTTTCTCGTTAGATTTTTAGGTTATGGAAATATAGTAATTTTGATTTAGCAAGACTAACCAGATATTGGAGATCGATACAGGAGAGTTCTCATAAGTGATCAAATCATTCGCGAAATTACCATCGATTAATTCTCTAATTTCGAACTATCCGCTATTCTAACATAGAAAATGCAATTGCTACTCTTTTCTAGTCTCAAAACGAATTATTAACTCAAGGCATAAACGCTCATCTCATCGGAATTGATTTTTGTTAAATCTCTTTAATAACTAAATCAGAAACTGCTGAGAAATTAGATTAGCTTTTAACCTCGAAAATCCTATCTAGCAACCCAACTGTTACTCAGACGAATCGATGATTATGGTTGCTGTGACAACTGAGATGCATTCCTCCTGAGTATTTCATCAACATAAGATGATTTGCATAATATGTATATCCTCAAGAAGAATTAAAATTTTTGAATTAAAATAATCGAAATCATGTCTCATTTCGGGTAACGTTTTTCCCACCTCTTTCCCTGTCTTAATGGATTTTACCTAGTGCTTTCTGGAACGTATTCAACTCGTATCACCACACCTCAGCGCAGTTTGAGGAGATGTTAAACAACCCCGACTGTACTGTCGAGCAGCTCCTCTCCGATGACTCCGTCGTCGGTGAATTCAGAAGTTTAAACCCCAAATTATTGGACTTGTAAGACCTATTCCTTGTTTCCGCTTGCTTAGCATGATAAAATCTCGATACTAGCTGCACTGATGATAGGATAAAGAAAATTGTCTCATATATCATCGAAGAACCGCCCTCGGACGCGGATCGTGACCGTGGATACAAGTAATTCAACTCTTTCTGTGTTCACAATTGATCCCAAATATTATAAAGATTCCCATTCACAGCCTCTGAAATCTTGTCAGCGGATGTGCATGTTTTGATGAACTCATTTTTCGGAAAGAACCCAAACAATTTAAAAAAAGATTCGGATGATGATGACAGCAGCAATGACGACGACGATGGCCCACAGACTGGCAGCCCAAGAAATGGCGTCGCGAATGATCATAAAGAAGAAAATGGAACTGAAGAAACGCCCAAGACAGAAAACGAGCAGAAAGCTGATGAAAACGAAAAAAAGGGTGGAGAAAATGAACCTGAAGCTGAGAATGGCGTTATTAAAACTGATAAAGGAGAGTCTGAGGCGGAGACGAGAGAGCCTGAAGCTGAAGATACTATAAAGACTGAAAAAGGGAATGAGACGGAGCCTAAGATAGTTGTTAAACCTGCTGAGGAGGAGAAGAAAAATGAACCAGAAGTCAGCAAAGAAGACTCTGAGAAGAAAAAATATGATATTGCTCATTATTTCTTTTCTTTCCTGAATAATGACGAGTTGAATATCACGCTTGTTGGTTACTTTGGAAAAGTATTGAATCATTTGCTTACACGGAAGCAAAATGAGGTAACAATAATAAAATTTTTGCAAAATTGAATTATTTTCATACAGATGTTGGAATTTCTGTATGCAAACGCTGAGTATATCTGCAAGCTGATAAAGCATATTGAGCACAAGAACTTGGCTGAGTGTGTTGCGAAAATTATCGCTTTCGATAACTGCAACGAAAATTATATAGTAACTAGTTTGGTCTGGCAGCTCCTGATAACTCTTCAAAGGAACAAAGGAAGGAAATTATTCAAAAGTTGCTCGAGAAGCTGCTCGAAGTAAAAAGCCGTGATTTAGCTGATGTAAAATCAATGACTTCAATCAAGTCCTTATACAACGATTTTCATTAGTCGACAGCGAACACCTGCTTTGTTTTATCTGAGATACTTAAAAACTTTACCTCGATTTCACGCGGCAAGGAGCTCGTAACAATACTGACGTCTAAAGAGAGCGTCGACCTTGTGTTTAAGGCGATGTTTTCAGACAATCAGAAAATCCAGTCCATTGCTAATTACGTGATTGCGCTGATCAACTATTACCTCACCCTCGATGTATCTTCTGCTTCCTTAATTTTCATTTAAAGTTATTTGTTAATAAGACATCCGATTTGGACTCAGAAGATATACCAAAGACTGACGAAGAGATTGAACCATGGTTTGAATCTCAGCCTTTCTTGCTTGCATTGGCAACCAATATCGATACCATTATTGATTACATTGATGGCTCTAATGAAATTGAAGCAGATAACATTCAAACCCAATACGGCAAAAGCATTGAGCCATTTGGAACTGCTCGTCTTAAACTAGTCGAGCTATTGTTCTATGCGATTAAATTTAATCGCGTTAAGGTCAATCGAGAGCTTGCTATCAAGAAAATTTTCCCTAAATTAATGGTATGAGCGTCTTATTCCACACGATTTACAGAATAATTAATAGATACTGATGAAAAAATATGAATGGAACAACATGCTTCATCAGTTTATTGAAAAAATCTTTGTGACTGCTCTCGAAAGCGATTCTCATGTGCTAAAGAAAGCAGTAATACGGCAATTCTTACAACTAATGAAGACCCTTTTCTGCTTTAGTTAATTGAAGACGCGAAACTCGTGGCTTTCATGAAAGAGGCATCGGAAGAAACGCAGGTTTCATTGGGAGTGTAAGCAAAGCATTTCTCTTGATTAGTTCTATTATTGTTTTCATTAGAACCAAGGGCGTTCAAATCCGCAAAGGGTACCTGGGATATATCACTCGCTTGGCTGGTGAGATGCGAAAGCTAGTTGAGAAAGACGATATGATTAGAGAGGCTCTTGAGAGTAAGAGAAAAACGATCCGCTAGCTATATATATATAATATAATTATGAAATAGGTGAAGATTGGAAACTCTTTGAGAAAGAATATCTGACAGAAACCTTGAAAAATGACAATCACGACCTTGCCGGGTATGGATCCAAGAGAGATAGCTATGATGACAGCAGCGATGATAACATTCATTTCGGACACGAGAGCATCGAGGTGGCTCTATTCGATTTGTGTTTAAGGAGAATTAATGCTTTATTTTTCATTAAAACAATAGAAATTGAGCACTCTGACACAATATTCTAGCAATCAGCCCGACGAAGAAGAAGTCAGAGAAGACATTGAAGATGAGACGACGTAAGATATCATGTGTTGAAGATTTTACTGATAAATAAATCGTTTAAGCGACCCTGAAAGAGAAGGGATTACCTTCGCTGAGGAAAGAGACAAAGATGACGGTATCATGTTCGTGGAAAACCCACTCGCCAAGCTTGCTAGGAAACAAGAAAACGATGAGAAAAAAGGAAGCACTGAGTTACATAAAGGTTGAACCAATTTATAAATCTGCTCAATTAATAGTCATTGGATATAGAATTCTTGTCGACAGGAAAATGGGAAGGATCGTTATTGGATTCCAAGCCAGAAGAGAATAGCATTCATTATTTGGAGCTGCTGACTCATCCTCAACGAACGTATGACAAAAATATTTTTCTCACTGTGTTAACGTAATAATTTAATAGTGAGATTATTGAAAAGACTGAAGAACATGAGTACGAGAGAGAATACATCGATCAAGAATACTGGAAGCCAAGTTTACATGATACAGACTTCCTGAAAGAGTTTCTCGAGTGATTTTTGATCGGTATATCAGATAAGTCAAGCGTAGCTATAATAAAATTCAATATTGCTTAACTATTTCTATAACAATCCCCTCCGGCTGCACTAGTCTTTATACAACAATCAAAATCAGTTATTTATGTCAGCTGAAATATAACATTAAAAAATGAAAATTTAAATATGAGTCTCAAGTGTTACTTCAACAATGCTTAGTGGGTAGCAGTTTAGTCTGGAACGTATAAGCAAGGAAAACAGAATACAGTCTATACAAACTCTGTCTTCAATATAATGGCGATAATCTTACGACTCCCACTCAACTGTGGATAAACTGATAATAGAAAGGTATTTCACTGAGAATGGAAAGGTATTTAGCCCCTAATACTGGTTGCTCCTAATTATTTCATGTTTCATTATGAGCGAGATTAAAAAAATCGAATATCGTTCACTGATCTAATTGATGATCGTTAAATTAGCCCGAATCAAGATTGTTCTTGAATTTAGAAATATCTTAGAGGAGGTTAGAGAACAACAACCTCTTCGACAGATTTACTTTTTTTCACAAAGAAGACTTCCCACAAAGCTTTTAGCCTTTGATTTTGCTTGACTGCTGGTTCGGCACTAGGCACTACGAGAATGCTAGTCTTGATAAATTGTATTAGATTCCATGCTGTAACGCTTAGTCAGTTCGAAATCAATTTAATTCAGAGTATTTGAACTTTTAAATTGGAACAATCAGGTGAGTGGATTTGAAAGCAGAGCCAATGCCTACCCTAACAAATATCCTCAAATCTGTTCGAGAAAAGGTACTTCATTCAACTTTCTCAACTATGCTGCCTCATTTCCTTTTCAAAAAACCCATGATAAAGCCTTCTCTTACCCTATATCTTTAGAGATACAATCAAGACTTCGAGCAAGTCAAAAAGATCGGCAGAGGAGGCTACGCATCAGTTTACAAATGCAAGAATGTCCTTGATGACCAATATTATGCCGTGAAAAAGATCAAATTGAGGATCAATGATTTGAAAAATAATATGGAGGATGAAATCGAAAGAGTTCTCAGAGAGGTTAAGGTCCTCGCAAAGGTCAATCACCCGAACATACTGCGCTATTACAACAGCTGGCTTGAAGTACAGCATAAAACTGAAGAGGAAATGGAAAGGTCGACGAATCGTAACCAAAGACTCGATTCAAATCCGTTCCAAGAGCCAGAAATGAAGTTCGCTCGAGAATTAGACGACGTTGAGGAGTCTCCTGAAGATGATAGCGTCGTGTTTTCTCATGAGGAGGTGGAGGAGTCTCCAGGGAATAAAGGCATGCTAATCGACTCGGGAGTCAAGCAAAAATCTAACTGTTACGACGAATATGACCACAATAATTCAGGATTCGTAAGGAATGGAATTTTCCTCAAATTTAAAGGCAAGGACGAAGAGGAGGAGGCCTATGATTTTAGGAAAACTCATAAAAAAGGGGAAAGGAGAAGTCCTGTAGAACCTTTAATTATGCAGCATATTAAACAGAAATCCAAGATCCAAGAGCGATTTGATGAAGTCGCCAAGCGGATCAATGGTCACGCGAGCGAAGAATTCAGACTACTCTCCGATTCTCCTCCGCATGAAACGAGAAAGAAAAGCAAGCAGTTTGCTATTAAAACTCATGCGTTGTTTGACTCGAAGTCAACTCCCATGAAAGATGATAGCCCAACGAGAGAATTTAACTCTCCTCCATTAACGAAGAAAAAAATTCATCAACTTCTGAAAAAGGATCTCACTATCGAAGTCAAAGAGGTGAAGAGCACCTTTTTTGAGTCGATAAAATCGATAACGCTATATATCCAAACTGAGCTTTGTAAAAACACTTTAGAGGACTACATCACTGACAGAAATGCTGAATTCGACGCGAAGAGGAACTCGCCTGGGTTTAATATCATTAAAGAAAGAAAAATCAAAGAAGCCGTTAATATTGCGCTTCAAATCGTCAAGGGGCTGGACTATATACACAGTGTTGTTCGCATCGTTCATCGAGACCTGAAGCCTGGCAATATACTCATCACAGACGATAATATTGTGAAAATCGGTGATTTCGGAGTAGTCAAGAAAATGAAGTTCTTTAGTCCGCTTGAACCGTCACCAATGATTTCTGGCTTGGCATCTCCTGAAAGGGAAGATAGTCCATTGATACGAGGGATACATAAGAATTTTTTGCTGGATCCAAAAGACGAAGAGAAAAATTGCGAGTTCGAGTTAAAGATCGGTAACGACGATCAACTAAGTTGCGATGAGGAAGGCTCCTTTGACGGGAAATCTCATGAGAGCTTAGATTCTCCAACAATAATTAGCAAAAATGAGATTACAAAGGAGGTCGGCACCAAGACTTTCGCAAGTCCAGAGCAACTTGCCGCTGATGCGAAGATCTTCGATGAAAGAGTAACCGTTTTTTATTCTATATACCTTTTGCTAAGATCTTTTTTTCCTTGCTTTTCACGATAGTCCGACATCTGGTCCCTCGGAATCATTTTCTTATTGCTCTTCTACCCTATGGTCACAGCGATGGAGCAGACTCATACCATTAGCCAATGCAAGAAAGGAATTTTGCCAGAGCGTTTCGAGAAAGACCATCCGAATCTAGCTAGCCTTGTGAAGAGAATGCTTTCAAAAAATCCGACTCACAGGCCTCTCTTGAAAGTAAGCTTTATCTACTCATGTTGTTAACTTCACAACGTCAACAGGAGATAGAGAGTGAATTAAAGAAGAAACCTGAAGAACTTTCGACTAGATATACCGGAGCCGTTCGAATTCGTAGCGAAGGCTCGAAGCTTTGGAAAGACAAGTATGCGATGACCTCTGAATGACCTCTAACGCTTTAAATTAGATGGTTGACCATTGCTAACGAAAAACTATATATTTATCAAAACCAAGGTGATAGAAAAGCCAAAAAGATATTAAATCTGAACGGATGGAGGATCGATTTCCAGAATAGAGAAGACAAAGAGAACATCGACAGCAACTATGAGGATTCAAAAGCAATAGAAGAAAGAAATAGCGATTCGAAACCTCGAAATGGGCCTACAAAGTTTATTATTCTGGAAAGCGAATCTCAACAAGGATGTTTTATTGCTGCTGCTTCTGACGACTACTCGACGATCGAGAAAATCTATAATCAGCTCAAAACTGCAAAAGAAATTAATATTTATTAAAAAGAATGATCACTCACAACACCGTTGAGTGCTCAGTTGTTAACTAAAAGCATTAATAACAGGTATTAAACAATTTAAGAATACCCTTGCTTGTGCCTAACGTCAGCTTATTCTTTTAAATTGACATCGGAAACTTTTAAATCGCTTCATCTATATATATATCTCTATCTATAAAAGCTTGATGTGCACATTATTATCTAAATATCATATCATTACTATATAATTTGACGAACTTTTCCAGCTATGTTTTTTCCAAAAAGACGCCACTGACAAAAAGCATTTTTCCAAATTTCAATAGATAATTGTATTGAATAGATATACACAGAGTAGAGTTCAAAGATATTCTATCTAAGGCTCTGTTTAAAGAATCGTAATAGAGATAAAAATTAAATATGAATATTCTGGCAAAAGCTTCCAAAAAGCTCTCTACCCAGGCATCCAGCTTGGCTGTTCGCTGTTTTTCTACCACTCCGAAGCACAAGCACGGCACTGAATCACTCGCTGTAGAGCCAGAGGATGACCTCTATCTGACGAAGCTAAAGAATGAATTCAATGAGATTTATTCGACAAACTACAAAACAAAAATCCCAGGACACGCCACTCCTCAAGACACCAAGTCATATTCGCTCAGAGGAAAATTAGGTGAGATATTCGCTGCTGGTCAATTGGCTTAACATCCTCTAAGTTGCTCCGGAGCATTTTAGAAAGCCATATAAAGATGATTTGACTCTTTCTTCTGTTGGAATCGGCACCTATGTCGGTAGTCCTGACGAAGTCGATGATTTGAAGGTATCAACTGTTTCTTCAAGTTCGCTGGAAGCTAAATGACGTGGTATAGATGTTTAATGCTATTATCGAGAGTGTGGAAACTGGTGGTGTAAACGTGATCGATACTGCCATCAACTACCGCTATCAAAAATCAGAAAGAGTGGTTGGCGCCGCCCTTCGTTACCTCCTGCAACAAAATTATAAGAGAGAAGAACTTTTCGTCTGCTCCAAGATCGGTTATATTCCAGTACTGTGACTTCTATTCTCTTATCTTAACATGTGCTATTCTTACTAGGAAGACGCAGATAAAGGCATCTCAGGACAAATTCTGGCTGATGAGCTTGTTCAAGAGAAAAAGGTAGATCCGATCATTGGGTTACTTTTCGACTAAATCTGTCAATAGTTAGAAAAATCTGATATTGTTGGTGGAGTCCATTGCCTTGCTCCAAGCTTCCTCGAAGATCAGCTCCAGAGAAGTCTCAATAATATCGGTGTCGAAACGCTTGATCTGTTGTATCTCCACAACACAGCTGAAAGTCAGCTCCCGCTTATTGGCTATGAACGATATTTCGATCGCCTCGCAGTAACCAGGAGATTTGTTTACTAAGCTAAGAGTGAATAGAAAGCGTTTGAGTTTTGTGAGAAGCAAGTCACGGACAATAAGATTCGTTCCTATGGACTCGCAACCTGGGTTTGCTTCAGAGCAAAGCCTGATGAGGAGAAATTGTATCTATCGCTTCAAAAAGTAACAGAGCTCGCGAAGAAAGTCGGAGGAGAAAAGAACAATTTTAAATACATCCAAGTTCCTTTGAACATTATGATGCCAGAGATATTCGCAGAAAAATGGCAAGAATGGGAAGAAATAGGCAAGGAAACGATCAAAGAAAACCTTTTCCAAGTGGCCAGAAGATGCCAAATAAACGTCATCACCTCCTCTCCTCTGTTGCAAGGCACGATGATCCAGCTCCCACTTCCTACTGAGCTGTTCTACTGCACCAATCTCGGAGCTAAGCATATCCAGTTCGCTCGTTCGATTCCTGCTCAAGCATTGCTGAGTAAGACCCACTATATCTTTCTTTTACACTTAATTTTTGTATATAGCAACGCTCGTGGGTCAGAAGACCAGCAGACATGTTAAGAAAAACCTTGAGGTGATTCAATACCCACCAATGAGCTCAGAGCATTTCCTCGATTTCCTCAAGCCAAACAGAAGGAAAGCTAAAAAGGATGATGTTGTAGAACCTGATCAATAATTTCCACGTGATGAATTAACATTTGTATAAAGTTTATTATTGAAACTTGCTTGCCCGCTATATCTCGTGAGTATTGCTGCTCTGTGAATAACACAAAAAAATAAATATATTCTTGGAAATAATTTTTATATCGACCAAACTAATGAGATTGACCCATTTTCGTCAAATTAACAGTCATGGCCAAAGGCTTGACTTTGCGTATAACATGAATTGTGTTTGAGAAATATTGAAGATAATGAGTTGTCCAAAATTACTAAAAAACAAAAACCTAAAAAAAAACCGATGATAGCAGAGAATTATACAGATGACCATAGTAGATAAGATTTAAATGTATTGTTATCTATGAGAAGTAATAATGAATTGTTATACAAAGTTCGAAGTATAATGTTTGACTGGGTGGTAGTCCAGAGGCCCTGGAGTTTCTTTTGAAGAGTCAAAGAGCATGGCTCTTGGAGCTCTATTAAAAGATTGAGGAGAATTTTTCTTCTCGTCCTCTATATAATAGTGCCCTGGCCCAGGGACGTCTAAAGGGCTATCGTACAGCTTCCTCTTGCTCTTGGGAATCACTCCTCCAACAGTTGCGTATGAGAACTCGCTCTATTAATTAATTACCATGGTTAAATAATTTGTCTTATTACATCTAATAGGAAAGGATTTGGAAAAGCACCGATGCCGATACTACTTCGACGACTCTTAGCGTTTTTCGACATTGAACTTGGTGACAGAAATCTTGGAGGACTCGACCTACCAGATTTAGATGCTGTATTTATGCCGAGGCTATTGGGGTATCCAGCTCTTTGATTTGTGTTTGTTTCCTCTTTTGAAGAAGATCTTGAGTGGAGATCTTGCTGAGAGCCAGAACGATTGTGAGACTGCCTGGCAGAGGTAGAGAATCGAATTGAGCTGTTTAAACGCTTCGGATAATCATGCAATTTATCAGCATAGTCATTGGCTGTCGGCGCTACAGGATGACGAGTAGCTGAATTGGTCGTTGATCTTGGTTGCCGATTTATTTCCTTATAGAACTTCATGAGACTAGATCTGCTCTCTTTGATATTATTGTTCACAAGGATAATATTAATTGCTTTACTTTTCCCTTGTCCATTAAATAAATGATTAATTCTATTCAACGAAGGGGAGCTACCATCGCTACTAGGAAATTTCGTTTCAGTTTGTCGAAATATCGGCAGTGATGCATTTCTTTGTTGAGTTTCTTTGTTATTTACGATTCTCTCGATAGATTCTGCATCTTGATCTTGTCCAGTTCTTCCAGAATCGGATGGATAATCTTCTGGTTTAACAAACCCTAATGGCAGCGGACAAAGTTGTTTCTGTGTCACCATGCTATTCTGAATTAGAGGACTCTCCGCATTGAAAATTTCTTTATCAGGAGTTGGAAGGACAATTTCCTTCTGGATTTCATGCTGCTTAGCTCTTTCGGATTTTTGGCTTTCTAAAGAACTTCTAAACTAAGGTGTAATGTCAAAGACTGAAGAACCAAGTCATAAAATTACATGAGTGCAGTAGGTTTCTGAAAGATATTCAACTAAGAAGCACCAAGTTAGATAAGCACAATGCAAGTAGAGTCAGTACTTAAGGTTTGCGTGGTTAATATGAGGTTTTTATTGAAGTTTTGAAAATTTTGGCTGTACTTCTCAAGAAAAAAGTCCGTATCTTGCTCACTTCCAAGATTCTGAAGCTCTTTTTACGGATTAGTGTTGTAGAAACAAAATTCTCGAACCTGAAGCTGTCCATTGATGCTCAATTGAGTATATCTGATTTAGCACTGCGTAAAGCTGCCTTATAAACTTTTGATTTCCCAGCTTATTCAATTCACTTGGAATGTCTTGAAAATTGGTGGGATTTAGCTGAGGGCTTTGAGAAAGTAGTTCATCTTCCATCGATAATATTTTGTGCAATGAAATAAAAAATTAAGTTATTCGGTACTATAGTTACAATAAAGAAACACATTACCGGCAAAGGACCTGATGAAACCAATTCTAACATTAATAAAATTTGCGAATGGCACTATGAGCTTAAAGCTGATTTTTGAGAAGATTTATTAGATTCTGATGATGATGTGATTGATGCTGAGACCAATAGTTCTTTTGAGATATTGATTACTAACTGGCGTATAATCCTTTTGCTTTTCAAGTAGCCTTTGAGGCAGGGAAATTTAACCTCAGCCGTTCGTGAGCAGTCATTTTTCTGTTACAAGCGATTTATTCATCTTGACATTGAATCAGCTTAGGGTTTAGGCTTTTTTTCAGATTTATCGGTAGGTTGTTTTTGTAGAAAGAGCGTCTGATAAGAATCAATTAGCCTGCATAGCTTAGTGGTAGAGCATTCGCTTCGTAAGCGAAAGGCCGTGAGTTCAATCCTCACTGTAG
>ENA-UOUE01001073-UOUE01001073.1-compost-metagenome-genome-assembly--contig:-NODE-1073-length-19027-cov-7.549868_pt1 | contig 19027 bp, 5 predicted proteins | sample MGYA00238146_ERZ747223 | MGnify/ENA primary metagenome ERZ747223 (study PRJEB28781, sample SAMN06268865) | compost metagenome | isolation source: single cell | place: USA: California, Emeryville, Joint...
TCTAAACTTTTTCCTTTGAATTGACTCATAGCATTAATTGCAATAAGCAATTGACCATCTTTATCCTTTGTCATAATATGTGCAACATGCAGTGTGTTGTTATACAGTCTGCTGTCATTTCCGCCATTTCCTGTTGGCAGTATTTCTCCTTCATTCTCTTCTTCTGCTTCTTGGGCCTTTCTCTCATACTCAGCTTTTTTTTCTCGAGGAAGATTATTCCACCTTGAGATCATTATTTTTGTCAGGTCAATTATTCCTTTGTCAGGAAATTCCTTTTTTATCGACTCAAACACTTCAGATCGCCAGATTCTCTCTGCCAGCGGGGGCTTTTTGGGAGAGCCCTTCTAAACAATAAAAGCATTCAGAGAAATACTCATCATCGCAAGTACATTGGCAGGAGAGTTGCAAAGAGATCCGAAATTCATTTCACAATATATTTTAATTTGAGTCGATTTTTTTTCTGAACTCAGAAGAATAAAAAAATTATAATAGTCAGACAAATCTTCTTCGCATTCATCAAGATTGATGAGACTTAGAAATAATAATGAGATTGAGGTCAAAAGATTAGAAGCATTATTCTTCAACGACTTACTTTTCCACAGAGTCCTTAGTGAATAATTCGAATAAAATGGAATTCTTTTTCATAGTCTGATTTTGCAGGATGATACTCTTTCAGTTGAATATTTAGCAGCAGAATAATAATTTGTTTCGGAAAAGCTTCACTTTTATGATAGTTTCGAAATGTATTTATCAGAAGCGAAATCCCTCTCTCCAATGTCTTTAATAAATGTCTTAAATACACCACATATCCAAATATTTGTTAGAATGCGATAAGTGAAAAAAATTGCATGTCAAGATTGACAGCAAGCATTTAATGTACTGCCAATCTCCAGATCAATATTGAATTTATTTACAACAGAAATGGCGTAAATATTCCGCAACGCCGAAGAACTTATAACAATTACATAATATATTTGACGATAGATGACCGTTTTTTGTATTATAATGACATGGAGAAATTACATCTAGAATCAGTTAAACACTCATTTTTGGGGTCTAAGCAAGCAGGTTGCCGTGCAATAAATAGATGGATTTTTCTAGAAATAAACCCTTCTCTTAAAAAATTCTTTCGAAATATCGTCCTTTTTTATGAAATACCGAATTTTATTATGTTTTTCGGTTATCTGTTATTAGAACTCTTTTCTGTCTCACTATCGTTCTTTCTGTTGAATATAGATAGATCCAGAGAACAAATAATAGAGTTTCAAATACAAGAAAAATTTTCTCATAGAAAAAACACACTGAAGCCTTAAGTATCTAATACTACCGAGTATAAATAATCAAAAAATGTACTATCATCCTCCTTCATTTCAAGTCTGACCAAACAACCCATCGTCTCTTCGTCAGAACGTCAAAATCGAGACCTCAATTTCAATTTTCTTGTGATTTAGAACAAGAAACCAGGCCGGCAGTTTTTCAGTTTGACTCTAGTTTCACGATTCAGTTTTCCTAACAACATCATCTTCTCTTGGCCTCTCTTCAATAGCATAGCAGCACGGTTAGTCATAAGTCTTTCCACGTCACATAACCAAATTTCATTTTCCTCTAAAAAATTTTCTGCTCCTTCATACGCAAGAGAATAAGAGCAGAATATTGCGTTTGTTGTCGTATCAGCATGGTGTGTTGTGGATTTTGAGTCTATGGTATTAAATTCTGTTTGAACGTATGTGTTAGGACGCAAATTATCGGAGCTCATCAAAAATATTTGCAAATTATTATTTAAAAAAAGGGGATATTAAGACTGCAAGCTTAGGAATTCGATGAGTTTGAAAGATAGAATCAGGATGCAACTCCGAAATTTGTTTAATTGTAAATAAACCATAATGCGTCCTATAACCATTGCTTCTATTGAGCGAAAAATTAATTGCAAAATAATTTTCGACTAATTCAAATTAAAATAGTTTAAATTTATTAATTCTGGACGACATGGCCAGTAAATCTTGTTTCAAATTCGAACACAATCTCTCCCTTGCTAATCGAATATTCAAAAAGGCTCGCAAAACTTCCATTTAGAAATGAATTAAAAAATTAAATAAAACAATTGGTGCTTGAAACTCAAGAAACCCCTCAAATAGATTACTCGGCTCCATCTTATTCGAGAGTATTTTTCCAGAATTAGGAATAATATAGCCTGACTTTGGTATTGTTGTACGATATTTTCAGAAAAATCAGCAGATATATTTCCAAAATTCAGGCTTAATTGGAGAAACATTACGAATAGAACAAAGATTAAGAGAGAAGTTCTTGATGCAGACTCTTCTTAGCAATTTCCAAATCAGAAGAGCGCACACATATTGGAATCCCTAATTAGAGTACCTAAAATTGGATTATTTTCCAGAGGAAAGGAGCCCCCAATACAGGTTTTTATCTTTGAACCTGAGAGTCGGAAGAAAATTGATAGTTATAAATCACACAAATACATAAGTTTGCTTTGGTAGAAGCAAAATCAAATATATGAAAAATAATTTGTTAATCATTGTAATTTAACCCTTGTGCTATGACATTCTAAGAAATGCAGATTCAAGTTAATAGGATATTATGCAAAACAATACCTAGTCCCTAGGTCTATTATAACTGAATAATGTAGTTAGCTCAATTTTGCAAGTATACTCGCAAAAATTAGATGTTTTTGCTCTTCAGTTAATAGATGAATAGTGTTAAACTCTCTTTTTCAGAGTAATAAAGCTTTCAAGTCAAATTTGTTAAGCGATTAAATACAAATGTATGACCAGCAAGAATAAGAATATAAATGAAGTGATAAGAATCAATAAAGATATTTGTAAAAGGCTGTTCTGTACTATCTTTAGTCTGCATAAGTTCCTAGTCTTACTTTCTTTGACTTGTTAGTTAGAGTTAGCTTTTAGCAAGGTCAAAGCCATAAGGCTTTTGCTAAATGCAATTCAAATGACAACAGAGAGGTTTTGAGAAACGAGCGAGATCCTAAAGCCATCAATTTTTCTGTTGTTATTTAACCGCCTAATAGTAATATTCAAAAACGCGAACTTGATGCGAGCCAAATTCAAAAAATTAATCAAAATTAATCAGAAAATACTTGTTAACCCAACTCACTCAGAAAAAGAAATGACAGAAGCCAAGTCTCAAAAGAACAACGAGTTCGACTTCTCAGAAGCACTTGAAAAAGTTGTTAAAGCAGCATTGCTGAAAGATCAAATTGCAAGAGATCTGAACGAAGTCTGCAAAGCCATTGACGATAAAGAGAAACCAGCTCTCTGCATTCTTGCAGAGGATAGCCGAGAAGACAGAAGCATGAAGTTGATTAAAGGCTTATGCAAGGAAAAATCGGTTCCTTTAGTGCGGATTCCCGAGGGCTTGGAGCTTGGGAGATGGATTGGTCATTACAAATATGATGAAAAATTGAACCAGAAAAAAGCGAAAAGAGTTCCAAGCATCGTGTTAAAGAACCTCGATATCGGAGATGAAGATGCTGTGAAACTTATTCAAGAAAGAATTAACTTAACTTATGAGATAATTCTCTGATCATAAGGAGAAAGTAGGCTGTTTGGGTTAACTCAAAGCTTTTCAGTATTAATATCACAACCAAGCGTGCGCGTCAATTAATCACAAGTAATCAAAATGAATTTAATGAAATTAGAAAAAGAGAGTTTTCTGTAACACATTCATGCTTTATTTATTCATTCCACTTAAGAGGAGTTGATTATGTGTCCAATTTATAATGAAAATTAATAAGAGATCAAGCTTTGAGCCTAATCCGACAATTTTATTAATTGTTTGTTCTGTATTTTGGAGCAATTTGACCTTTCACAGGGAATTTGAGTGCTGTGCGGGTATATTTGAGCTATTGGCCTTCCAAAAGAGTAGTGTATAATTATCTAAGTCCTTAATATCTTTAGCTAAGTAGTATCTAGTCAGCAACTTCATAGTTTAATCACAATCTCCAGATGACATTAAAGACAAATAGGGGGACTAAAAGCTGATTTATTTTGTCTTCAGCAATTTTATTTGGTAAAAGCCTGCAACGTTGATTGCTTATATTTGCTTTAGACCCATTTACTTCAGATCGTAATATTCTGTTCAATATCACATGGTGAAATTATTTGTCCTTCTATGGATACTCTGGACTCTTTAAACACACCGATGTCGACTTATTCTTTGTTGAACATAAATCATGATACTTAAGAATACCAATGTTATGGTGTACATAACTAAATTATTTAGTTTGACACAAAATTATTAAATGTTGCAAAAATTACTAAATATTGAAAAGTTATTATTGCATAGCTAAAAGTTTACTAAAAACTGCAGACTTAATAGGAAAACCTGGCTATTTATTAATAAGTTCTTCGACTTTGATTTCAGGAGCATAAGCTTCCTCAGATTTCGCCTCAACGGCGCCTTGAGCGTTCTTTTTAAGACTTCTGTATTCAGCAACGTAGCATTTTTGACATAATCCTTTCGCATAGAGTCGAGCATGAGAACAGGCATTTGGCTTCTTATTTCTGCCGAACTTATGATAGCAAGATTTGCAAAGTCCCTTTTATAAATAGATAAATCAAAGGCAAAGTCACTAAGAGGTTACTTTTGCGTAATGGTCTCTGTCATTGTGCCCACAACTCAATGCTTTTACTTTTGATCTAATGAGGTGATGAGAAGAGGAGGAGGGAAATGTTATACATTTTTTTGCTCGCGATAGGGTTTATTGGAGGACATGGGGACTTTTGGCCTTCGGAATCTTGTTCTTTCAATAAAGAGGCTTCAGGGATGCTTGTATCTATTTTTTTCAAGCTCACGTTTGAGTTCACTTCCTTGTCGCCTGGTAGCCCTAAATGGCCCATAAAAACTGGCATTGATTTGTTTTGTAATTGAGGACTTCCGATAAAAAAGTTGCTGCCTTGGAGCTGGCTCTGGAGATGAAGACTCGCATTTGGTCCAAGATTTTTCAAAAGCATTTGTTGGATTTCGGCTCTCCCAGCGTTGACAATACTACTGTTATAAACCAATTGATTGCCATAGCTGAACGTAGAGGGCGGTAACAAACAGTTTGTCATTATGTTCAATGAAGTTAGGAAAGGCGCTTGATACGGTTTGCGACCGGAGGCGAGAGGCGTCTCCGGACTGAGTTTCAGTTGCTGCGACTGGAATTGGGACAAGTTTGGAAAGATCTGAGGGATCATTCTGAGGGTGGATAACTAGCCCGCTATAGTAATTTTCAAAGTTTTATTTTATATAAATATCAGAATGCGAAAACGGTTGTATAAGAATTGATTCAAGTTCACCTGAACACGCGGTGGTCGGTTAATTAAAATCAAAGACGTCACTAATTGTAATGTTTGGAAACAAAACAATCAAACGATACTAGTAAATTAGTTCTATACAAGAATTATCAGATTTCAATTCGTGGGCAGGAATTATTAATTAAGGCTCGAAGAATTTTTTGATTAATGCTATAAATATCGCAGCCGCTCAAATAAATTAATTCTCAGCTTGAGAAATTAATTAAATCTTTTTACTTACGTCTCGAATCTCAGGAGTGAGAGCGAGTCAGCATTGTCCGTCACCTTTATTGAGATACAACCCGCAGCTCTTTTAGACAAGGGTGTTTCTCTCTCATGATTGGCTGTTTGAGTCAATTGAGTGAGATAGACACACGAGAAAGCGAATTTTAGGTTCAGAACAAAAACAGTCTTAAGAACAATTCGGAAAACGCAGCGGGCCTCAATAAATTTTGAGAAACACTGGTCTTTATTTAAAAATTATTGGATAAATATTTTTGCAAAATCTATCAAATACTCGTTATGGGAACCATTAATTTCAAAAAAATGGGTTGATGATTATGAATAAGTCAAAGGATGATTTTCAAAAAAATAAATTTGACGGAGCAGCCATAAGAGGCAATTAATTAGGTGAATTGGATTAGATAATTATTTAATTTTTTATCCTGGGTACATTATTAGAACCCGTCGGTCAACCTCACGCTTTGCGTAGTATCAATGGAAAATCATTATTGAAGGGATGCAATAGTGGTTTGCAAAGAAGTAGCGTTATTTAAGCTTTACAATGTTAAGGCTTAGGGATTTATCGTTCAACAGGTTATAGCAATACGGGAGAAGCTTAGTCAATCCTAAATGGGAAAACTGTTAATCGAAAGATAGATGTACAACATCTATTGTGAATAATTTCAGGGGTATTTTGAGGTTTAATTCTAATTATGGTGCATTTTTGGGATCAAATCAATAAGTTTGACGTTTTCTAAATAAGAAATTATGATTCTTAATTGGAATTTTCATTGAAAGATGGGATAAGAAGGCAGAATTGCTGCAGTTCAACTTTTTTGCATAGTGTTATCAAATTCTGTGGCTTATTTGCTGTTTTTGAATTACTGTCCTTAAATAGTGAGCTCACCCAAGAGTTCAGTTCCATAAATTGAGTATTGAGTTGTGTAGCTTAAGGAAGTAAGTAAGGACTTCGTTTATTACTAAAACCATCGTAACGTTCTAAGACGCTTCGCCCGGTTTAAACTTAAAAGGTCTGAAAGAACCTAGAGCACAAAGAAACAATAAATATTTACGATGAAGAGCGGTTAGCCTGGAGACAGATTTGCTTTTTCTTATCAATCAAGAGAAATTGAGCTCGTCATAGGTTCTCAAAGCCGCCTTAATGAAGTTCATCTAATTTTATAGATCATCAGTGTGGATTGTTCAATTTTATGAAATTTTATTCTTTTTCTCGCCTGATATGCTCCTTGAGCAGCTGTAAAGACTTCATTTTAGTATCGGAAACAGTACGTTAATTTAGCAGTTGCAATATCGCCGATTTAGGATGATTAGATTGAGTTTCTTATTGATGCTTAATTTGCCATTCTCCTCACAAAAGCTCAGGAAACATGATAACCTCACCTCACTGAATAATGCAGAACAACTTCATCGTTATTGATAGAAGTATCTCGTGACAAAATAATGTTTGCGATTGTCCTACGAATCGTTTAGAAAAGAGACTTTCGATTTAAACTGCTGGTGGTGATTAAACAATCAATCTTCTAAGTATCCGACTATCTTCTAAGAACCAGACTAAATATTCATTGTTAAACGCTCGCAGCGGTTTTTAACAACAGTTTTCTCAATTCGATCACCGATTCTTTCCTAAACTCGTCGCGTTTCTTTGAAGATTGATTTACACTCTACATGCTAGCGAAGATACATTATATCATCTGTAAAATACACATGTTCTAGATGGTTTCACGTCATATGAAATACTACTTGCGATCTGAGCTGAGAATTATAGAAACAACAAAAAATTCACCAGAAACTTTACAGCACGAAAGTTCACCATCGGATGAGTCATGAACGCTTAGGCCAAGCCTATTCTTAACATCTTATAAAATGCTATTGTATACTTTCTGACTCTTGTAAGGGATCAGTGGTTTGTATGCTTATCGGTTTTTTGACGAGAAAATATAAATTGGAAGCGGTTTCAAGCGCATATTGACCCAGAGAAGCCACGAAAAACGATTTTTCTTGAAACGGGCTCCGTGAGGATGAACCTGGCAATCCAAACAGATGGCTTTCTCAAGAGATTTCAAAATTTTGAATTTATTTAATAAGAGTTAGAAGTTCTCAGATAAATCTTATTTGAAGTAATTACGAACAGTGAAATATCGCAATATGAATATCTAAACCTTCCACTTCTCAAAAATTTGAGGAAAATAACATAAATTTTCTTTCTTGCTCTCGGTTTGATTTTTGAATTGAGTTTCTCTTGCTCAAAAGAATAGGAATATCAATACAAACAAAAAAATTAAATATTGGAACCTAATTAATGAACGTCTCACGAAAGTACAAATACAACTGGATAATGGATTTGAAAAAATTATGTTATCGTATAAAGTGAACAATTTCCTATCGACTGCTAGCAGATATTGCTAGCTGAACTTCAAAAATCATGTTACATACATCTACCGATTTATTTTTCCCATCACGTCCTCCTTATCATCAGCTTTGCCCATGTTTATTCCGATGGTGTGCTTTCGTTGGAAAGTTTGAAGCTTGGATGTTTTTTGCGGATGTGCAGATTCAAAGAAGTATCAGACCTATCAATGATAGATTAATGACCAATCAAACCCATTGGCTTACCCATATGTCTTCTGGCACTGAACAACCGGACACTTATGAGAGCGCGGCACCTGTGTTGCGGGTCTTCTTAGCCTCTTTTTCTTCGGAACAAATATTAATTGAACCGGAGGACGAGGCTGTGCTGCCAATTCTAATTGCTCATACCGCTTGAGTTTCTTCTCAAGAATTTCCTTTTCTTGCGTGACTTCTTGTAACTAACAAAAGATAAGCATTGCTTTTTAAAAGAGTTTTTTACTTTATTTTCAAGCTCACTAACCGAATTAGTCAATTGAGAAACCAAAGAATTTAAGTCTCCTATTTTGTATTTTTAATTAAGGAAAACCATGAGAGTATTTACTTATCGATAAATTTTCAGGCACCAGACACAGCTGCTGTGGATTCAACATCTGGTTCCTTTGGTTCACCATGGGAACTGGTGCGGCTTGTTCGTAGGCTCGAGAGAGTCGGTCTATGAGCATGTTTTGCTGATTCAGCAGGTCAGACTTGCCTGGAAGCAGGCCAGGTGAGACACTGAGCTTCTGATTTTGACAGGCGGAAATGAGAAGCGGACTCACAGGCTTCTGCAAAGCGAACCCACCTGCAGCGGTCGAGGAACTCAGCAGAGAATGCAAGACCTCACGTTCGAAATGCATTGAGGTCCCGCCTTGAGCTAGCTGTCGAGGCAGAGTGATGGCATTTCTCTGAGGGATCATAGTAGAGAAAGCGTCTTTAAGGAGAGGTAGGTTCATTTTTCAAAATTCTTTTATATAATCAATTTGGTTAATTCGATTAAATCGTGCTCTATCTAAATCATTCAAAAAAAACGCCAGCAACCACTTAATAAAAAAAAATCTCGAAGAAAGAAAAGTTTCCAGTTGGTGCTATTCTGAATACCACATATAAAATTTTGATTCCTACTAAATGATATTCCTCATCAAACCAGCCAATACAGTGCCGAAATAGAACTCACGAGCACTAACCCCCTTAAGAGAGCGCTTTCTTAAAAGCTATTCTAAATTAAAGGTTGCGGATTACGAGCAAAATATCGTTAAAAACACAAGGGTTTTTATTCTGAGATACCTGCCAAAATTACCTTGATAAAATAGAAAAGAATAATTTGACGAATTCTGAATTCGATTATTTTGAATAATTCGATTAAAGGAATTAAGCGCTTCCAAATTTCAAATACCTCAATTAAAATAGCAAAATTTCATTGGTTTTCTGATAAATTATTTGGGCGTTCTCTGCCGTAATTTGTCGATTCTATAATCGGAGCACGATTTAAATTTATCTGCTGGAAAGAGAATCCGGAACTGCTTTCGTAAAATAAATCCAGGAACGCCAAGATAAAATTTATTTCCAGCAGAAATAATCAAATTTTATTAGAAAAATCACTGTGCTCAGGGTTGGCTGAGTACTCCGATTTTTAAGATCTTAGAGGTAAACCAAGAAATTAGGTTTCGAACCAGATTTAGCCTGTTCGCGAACTGAGAAAGTGATTCATGAGATATTGAGTCAGTGAGTTGTAAAATTAGGCATGTAACCATGAGATAGGCGTCTAATAAAAGAATTTGAAAATTTCATTGAGCCAGCCAGACGTTCACGAGTTTATTTAGAAATTCTGGTCTTAGCGATTTATTGAAGGGGGGTCTCTGAGAGTTAACTTTGAAATTTCGAATTTTGAACAGGTGATCTGCTGGTACAGTCAAAGAGAGTCTGCTGTGAACTGGATGAGTGTATTTGGTTATATTTAAATGAGACAGTATAGTTGGTTACATGCAGTTGCCCTCTAAGTAAAATTGTGGCTAGAGAAGGAAAATGGAGAGGTAATTTACAGTTCTATAGAAAACCGTAGAGAAGTTCTATTTATCTTTTTGCGTTTTTTGAGAAATTTGATAAAATTGAAAATAGAAAGCATTTTTGCAGACAATCATTCTTTGATCTCATTTAATGGAGTTACTGATTAATCTGAAAGAGCATCAGAGTCAGGTTTCTAAATAAGGGTGCATTGTTATTTTTATCAATCGATAGCAGTTATCCTTTCTGTTCGTCAGAAATACATAGAAATTTCCTCGATTCCATGTAGAGTCGTTAGGGAGGATAACAATGCTTTTAATGTCAACAAATCAATTTCTCTCACTCTCATTCTCTTTGCAAGCTCTCCAACCTTTCTTAGAATCCATGAGAGACATTTATTGTCTTTTTTTGTTTTTTTAAAACAAAGAGTGTTATGATGAGATTATCTGATTAAACAACAATTTCCTCTCTTGACATGATTTTTCTTTTGGCTATCGTTTGGGTATAGCTAATATGAGGTTAATTATGCTAACCAACAGATTTTAATCACCTTGAAATCAATTAGGAAATCTGATCCATACAAGGTTGAAACTTAGAGAGACAGATTAGCATTCAAAATAGAAAAGATACTAAAAAGTTGCAGCACAACACTCAATCTAGCCTTAACTACAAATAAATTGTCATATCACTACCCACCAAGTGAAATAAAAAATTAAGAAGAAGATAAACTTTCATAATTAGCTAGGCACACTTTAAAAAATAAGAAAGGAACAACATTAATAACAATACTAGTTGTATCTTTAATAACAAAAAAATGCATTGTTGATATTCCGAAGTACTAGCAAACTTTAGAATCATTCTGAAGCTTCAGCACTCTTAAAATTTGCTTATTATCAGCTATCAGGTATACTGGCAACACCGAGTAAACTCTTCTGCAATTCAGATAGTTCGCCGCAATCTTTGCATATAAAGGGCGCCAAATCAGAAATAGCACACTTGACATTTGTAAGATCCCTACAACTATGTAAACGATGAGGGAGTTCTGCAGCCTTATCATGATCTCAGCTAGGTTCTCTCCTTCAGCCTCTATATTATTCACCAAAGTCGCATCAACGGCAACTGATAGAGCTTGTCGTTCTTTCTCTTGAGTAGAATCAAACAGTTTAATGATGGTATCCACGTTCGGACTCTCTAAAAACGTCTGCTCCATGTGATATGCATAGGCATAAAACTTATCAATTAGGCCAGCAAGACCATTTTTCGCAGCCTCACGGAACGCTGATTTACAGGTATTATAGTTGATATTGGTCTTGATGTCGTCGCATACAAGTATTGTGCTGATATTCGCGTATCTTTCTTGCAGCTGAGCACTTGCATAGTTGGTAGTGAACAATGTTGCATGTGAAACCTGCATCATTGTTACAACTTTATCTCGAAGTTCTTTAAAGTACCCAAAGTACCTTGCCACTGTCGGGATAAGGGCCTCGGCTTCCGTTTGGTTATATGTGCTCATAAGCTGATGAGTGAGTCCAACTGCCATGCTCGAATACGGCGTGACTCTGGATTGCATATCAATATTATCGATGTAAGGAATGGCTTGGTTGGTCTTTTGCTTGAAGTAGATATTTGCAATAGCGTAGAATGCCATCACATATATGATAAGAATCATGGATAAGGCGGCAATAAGGACCATTCCGACTCTTTTAATTTTATAAGTCATTCTCGTTCCCTGATTTCTAGTCTGATTATGGTTATTTTTTTCTTTGACTTTGCTCGGTAATTGAACATTCTTAATGGTGATGTCTGTGCCAAAGAACGCTTTATATTCACTCTGGAACGTCTCCAGGTACTTGAGGACTAACTCACGCGATATCGTGAGGACTTGTCGCATGAGTTGCAGCTTACGTTGTTCAGTTGACCTCCAAACGAGAATGCATGCTGCGACTATTACTACAGCAACGGTTGCTCCAATTCCCAAAATAACATCAAAGAGTTGAAGAATGCTCTGATAGTGCCCCTTAAAATCAGAGTATAGCGTTGCTCGCATATTTTCATAGGTCTGGAGGTAATCCAGACTATGCTTTCTGAGCCATTTGACTTCTTGCAAATCTGAATTGAACTGGGAGAAGTCGGTCTTATTTACCTTGTAGATCACTCCCAAAAATATTTTTGATGCTTCATAAATGGATAGGTTCTTTGGTGTGTCATAGATTCCCTCTCGATTCACCGACATTTCATAACTATTATAATTGAAGCTGGGAGAGAGTTTTTCTACATCATAATTCACCATGAACTCGTCGAATTTTAGCAAAAATCTCTGCACTTTGTCTCCGAAGTTTCCAGCAACAGTGCTTTTCATTCTGTTGGCAGTAGAGGTCGGGTAATATCCACTATTCAGGATCACGGCTTGCTCTACGTTAGAATACACAGACTTAACCACTGTCTTAAGATATGACGGGAAGGGTGCGACTTCAGCGTATTGTGAGAACTCATCATAAGCCTTTGACAGAATCACGTAGCTTACGACGATCATGATGATGAGTCCAAGTACAGAAATATGCCCCAAGAAATTGACTCCGAGGAGAAACTTAGGGACACCGAAGCTTGAGATCATCTGCTTTATGCGTTTTCTTTTATTATTGAGCAACGAGGAAGAGAGTTGGGATGACTCCTCATGCTCGCGATTTTTGCGCGAAGAATGTTTTTCTGAGGAGAGAGGTCGATTGCTTCTAGTTAGGCCTTTTTTGTTCTCAGTGTCAAGGTCTGTGTCGCTTTCTTTTGAGTCGAGCCTGTTTAGTAGCTTCAGAGGAGTGTTCTCTTCCGTTGGTGTCGGGTCTCCGAGAGTTTTCTCCTCCAACGGAGTATTCAAGCCCAACCAGGGAGACATCAAAGGGCTATTTTCAGAGTTTAGGTGTGTTTTCGTTTGTGGATTCCTCGAAGTGGTGGAATAGGTAAACTGTTTTCTTGATCTTCCAGCATGGGTGATGATAGCGGTAAAGCACTCAGCATCAAACAGCGAGAGCCGGTTCTTTGAAATGGTGCCACTCAAGAGCATGAATCGACAACTTGGACTATTTTGTTTGTAGTAGCTATCACTCGATTTCTGTCTTGAAGAAGAAGCAGAAAAGTCAAAATCACACTCGAAATCAATAGTGGTATTGTCACTAAACACCTTTGGATCGAATGTCGGGAAAAATTGCTTTAGGCTCGATAATTGTAGTAAATGCGCTGCAGCTTCTGCTTCTGTGACTTTTGCAGCTGCAGCTAATGATTTTAGCAAAAGATTTGTGAACCCGATTGGTTCTAGTCCCTCATTGAATAGAAATCCATTAAGCGGATTAGGAGTTTGGTAGATATAGAGAACTAGGGCTATTTCATCGTTTTGCATGGCCTCAATCGTCATCAGCAATTTGATATCAACTAAACTTCCATCGACCTTCTGTAGGAAAGCCTTGGACCATTCACTGTTTTCGAATTTTGATCCGTTTTCGGAGGCTTCTGCTATCAGGCTCTGGACCTTTTCTCTCAAGAAGCTTGGAAATATATTTTCTATTGTTATCTTTGAGGCTATCATTTCATCAGGGAACCCGAGCAGACTTCTGAAATTCTTCGACAAAACTATTCCTTCTCCCAGTTTCTTGCTGGTTAGTGAGAAGGCAATGTAAGACAGCCTCGAGCCCTCATCGAGGTTCATGAGCAATGATGTTTGCGGAATTTGGTTTTCTTCCTCCATATTGAAGGCTTTCATCTTTGAAACCATTGCTTCGAGTTTGAGGGATTTGGAACTGATGGACATCTCGTAGAGGCATATCTGGATATAGTCGTGAAGGGCTATACTCTGGAGATGCTTACAGTTGGAGTCTAAGTTCTTCTGCAGGTCATTAATAAGCCGTTCTCCTTTTTCTGAGAAATCAACCGAGAGCTTTTTCAGGAGATCAAGGTCACAACCGGGTTCTACTAGCCTTGCTAGTATTTCTGCTCTGATAGACACTAGTTCTTGTGCTCTTTTCACATGGTTTTGGTACGACTGTTGTACGTCAAGGACTTCTCGTAGATGGAATTTATCTCGAACCCCTGCCGTGAGGCTCTTTTGTATGGCCTTGAGAGTTATCTGCTTTCTAACAGGGAGCCGTCCTCTGAAGATTTGCCTTGTTTCAAAAAGCCGCTGAAGTGCCTTGGATTTATTACCACTGATTTCTGAAAGAAATTGGATATAGGACACTCTTATTGAGAACGAAGACAGACTGTTCATCTCCTGTGTAAGACAGCTATAATGTCTTTCAATGAATTTTATGAGTTGAGGTCTCAAGTCCGATTTGATTCTTGCTTCGCACACTTCAACAGTCTCGCTCTGGTCTGTTGAAAAAATGTCTTTGTTTTCGATCTCGGTGAGAAGTAGTTGAGTCACTCTCATGATATCGTGCGGCTGGTCTTTGATAGACTCAAAATAAATGTATAAGGCTCTCAGGCCAAGTTGTCGACCAAGCGCACTTCCTTTTAAGGAAGATGTTTGAAGAATGTTGAATAGCCGTATCAGCATTAACTCTTGGCAGTTAAGAATGACCTTTACAAGAAGACTTGTGATAACTAGTGTTGGAAAGCTTGACGCTACTCCTCTTTCGGCTAGAATCTGTTCTACCAGGACATAGAAGGATGATAAACTGAAGATCATATGGATTATCTGGTGTTTTCTCTCATTGACTGTAGGAAAGGCCATTAACTTCGCACTTCTGAGGAGGCAGAGTACCAAGAAAGGTACCGAGAGTCCCAGAGAAACAACACCAGAACCGAGGAGGTTGACGGAGTTTATGAAGTATCTTCGTACGTAATACGTGCTGAGGAACGCTGTGAGTAGTTGAATTGAGAAATCAATGGTTTCTTCTAGTGAATTCAGATTGGCAAAGGGGGCTTTGCTATAAGGCAATATTATTTTATACAGCGAATGTGAGAGATTGTAGATGCAGACAAATGCCAAGAGCACTCCGCCAATCACCACCACCAGCAATGAGTCACTCCTTAAAGCGCTTGAGCATGCTGCTAGTGCTGGTATTAGCAACAAATGCTTTTGTAGGACGAATAGAGTTGCTGAGATCTTTTGAAGCATGAAGGGTCTTGCACTCCTCTTATTCATCCATGTCTTAATGCCAATGAAATCGATAGCTAGAGCAAGAGCGTAGCACACCGTGAATGCTATTAGGAGAAACTTGCTCAGGTTCTCAGTGGTCCCAAATGCACCAAAGAAATTGGTTAAAGAAATTAAGTGGATGATTGGCGAGTCGAAAGAGGTGGTGTGAGCAGGCGCAGAAAAAAAACTCGCAAATTGAAGCTCATACACACACAGCATCCAGACCGTTGTCTTTTCTGAAAGTAGAGATCCATCCCATGAGGCATGGAATTTGAAAAGTGCCTTTCTAATGTTGTTGAACATATAATTTTTTTAACTCCTTGGATTCTTGAATTATTAATCCAAACTACCAGTTGTAGGGTTTATGGTATAGATGCGTCGGGTTTTTTGTTGCGAATTGGAACTACAGATTTTTCCTATTTTTGACCCGTTATAAAATTAAAATTAGCCAATGAGACTATTCTGCAAATGCCCTACTTCTTTAATCAATATCTTCAGTATTGAATCCTTCAGCTTTCACATACTGCAGCTTTTCACAGTAAAGCACCTCCTCAATTTCCTTCTCCACTTGGAATATTTAGGACAATACCCGTTCATTACGCCATTTTTTTTTCCAAATTCAATTGAGAAACCTTAAATAAAGTGCTCTTCAAAATTCAAAAATTCATTACTGTGTCTGAATACATCTTCTTCTCCTTTTATTTCACTAGTTCTCATACTAGTAGATCATTATTATTTTTTTCTTATCATCAAACTAACTTCTAACTTTTCAATTCTCCTCTATGATCATATTACTCTTTGAAGGAGATATAATAATAGTCAGCCTCTTTCTCCTTTTGGAAAGGAGTTTTTTGTGAGCATCCAAAATAGCCCTCAGCTAGCTCGCTCGCTGAATCAAATTGTGTTCTATTGATTAAATTAACAACCGACCAGTCTTAGCAAAAATAATTTGGAGTTTATTAAATACGTACTGGTCCTAATTTTTGAATAAAGGAAAATTAACTGAAACGGGTTTATGTATAAAGAGCTCTTCATTGCACTCTATTAATCAAGAATTAGATTGTTCTTTCTTTTTTTTTGAGTCAGCCTATTATCTTATATATTTATTCGTCTCTGGAAACGTTTCTGTATTCTTTATAAATTGTATCGCAAAACAAAATACACAACGAGGGTTTTTTGTTTTACTGAGGCAGGAATTAATTGCGAAATTAACTTAATTGGCTTCTTGCTCACGGAAAAGCAAGACTTCCAATCAACTTTGAGTCTAAATGAAGTGAGTTATGCGAGGTCTCTATCGTCATTGCCGTTATCGAAAAATATATATATCTCTCTCTTCAGGAGGTGAGACTTTGAATATACTGAAAACCATATGTTGCATTTTCATCATAATGGTTTAGTATCTGATATTTGGCGAAAAAAGGTTTAGTTTCCATTTTCCGCCAGGTATAGCTGCTTAATTAGGAGTCCCATCCGCCGCCAGGGCCAGTATCTCGAATCAAATCAACCTAAGGCGGCCATTCTACTTTGTGAATTAAGAAAAGGAAATATTAGGGTTAAACTATCCTAATTTCTGAGTAACAATCACACATTGCCATTTAGCTGACTAATAACTCTAATTACTGCTGTAATGGTATCCCAAATGGATAAGAGAACTGCATGAAATAGCCTAAAAAAGTACATTTTGAGCATTTTTCAATAATTTATTTGACTTTTAAAAGCATTTTGTTTTTTTTATTCTTAAATAGACTTCTCAGGTGCATCAATCCTTGAAGTCTCTAGCGTCTCCCATTTTCTCCTTGGAATCGACTTTGAGACACAATAGTATTTCATTACATGTAGAACAGGGATGACATAGAAATAGAAATTTAAAACAATCCAGTCTCTTTCGTTTTAAATCCCATATTGAATACGTACCTGGTCTCCATCTTTTGGTTTACTTTTTCTGTTTTATAAGTTAGAGACGGGATTTTCTTACAGATCATGACGATACCAAAGAACGTCTGACGTTCAGGCTGCTTTATCAGAAGATATAATGGTATATTAGCTGAACTGGTATCATGAGTGCATGAGTCCCACTTTTTAAAAATTATGAATTCTCACAAGCAAGAGAACGTATTCTCAAAGCAAATTTTTCACGGCTGAAGTATCGGTATGCATTTCATCAAGTATCCGCAATTTTATAAAAGAAAAAACCTTCGAATTGGGCGTTTAAAATTTTAATTTTTGATTAAGTTGGTTAAGTGCGTCATTATGCAATAGAAGCAGAAAACCCTCTGAATAATTGTAAGGAGGAGGGAAATAAGTTCATGAAAAGTTAGAGAGGAGAGCACTCAATGAAACTTCATCTGATGATTTTAGATGTGATATATAGCACTCATCAATTAGGCTGAGTTCGAAAGGAATAGACTCTGAATCCGAAGTAGGACAATACTGCATTGCTATGTTTTCAATTGGGGTAATAATTTATTTCATAAAAAAAACAAATGTATCGATTTCCCAACAACGCTATATCGGCCCTAAAATGGCTATATTCTTCCTAAAAACATTAGATCTATCCTAAAAGCGCTATATTTTTCCTAATTTAAAGTCTATATGTCTCATAAAATGGCTAGAAGTTTCATAATATAAAATTTATAGGATATACCATGAAACATATCTCGAACATTATGAAATATCGCCAAAGATACTAAATTAATTGAACAGAACTTTTATTAAGCCTCAAGAAGGACAGTATGTGTATTAGAACTGTAACTTCTCCCGATTTCAAAGCAACTAAATCTCGTTAACATAAATAATTACATGGATTATTCACAGCAATTCTGCTCTTAATAAATTCAATAATGAGCGTATTGACAATTCTTTTAATATTGATTGTCGATCATCACAAGCAATAGTTTTCCTCGCGATATTCAAACAAGTTTGTAGGCTTGCATTGCGCTTAAGAGCTTTTGTAGCAATGCCATAAATTAATTTATCTATTTTCTTCTGAGAAAAGTATTTCTAAACTTTCCTTTTTCAATCGTAAGTCGAACTTTTACGAGACATTAAGCTTCCTATGGCTGCTATACACATCCGGAAGAAAGTATCATCTTGGAATACCAAATGAAGAGAATAGAATTCTAATTTTTTGGGATCATTCACTAAGTACTCTGCGGGTGGCTCAGTCGTTGAAGTAGTACTTCCTTTCTTTGAATTCAACCGCATTATTATTATTTGCTGGAAAGTCAGTTTTAGGAGCATTTGTAGAAATGCGAAGAGATTTATCTGACTATTATAATTGTAATCTGGTTTAATTGCTCAAAGGAATAATTTGGTTCAAAACTAACAAAAGGTTGACGAATGAATTCCGGATCACCTTCCAACTCTCTTGCAAAAGTAATTAGGATGATGAGTGTTGCTCTTAGAACCATTTGATCGGTTAGGTAGATCCTTCAAAATTGCCTACTATACCATACAATCTCTTTGTGGATGATGTGAAGCAACAAGTAACAGATGAAAATCCTGACTTGAGTGATCTTCTCGTGAATGCAAAAATTTTTGAAAAATGGCATCTCCTTCCTTTAGAAACTAAAGCAGATTATGAGAGAAAGTTTCTAGAAGTGAGAGCAGAGTATGAAAGAAGAGTGGGACCAATTCGAACATATGCAACATACAAACCAACTTATCTGCCTTTACTGAGAAATGAGAATGGAGGCTTGACTAATACTGTTAGTAGCGGAGGTTGTTTCAGTAGAAACGGGACTGACGTAAAACGCCTTGGCCAAGGCGGACCTGGCAGCAACGACGGCAAGGATTTAGCTAATCAAAGCGCAGATGATGATGGAGGAGGAGAACAAGTAACATCTCCTCCGGAAATGAATAACACCCTGCATATTGTACACATTATGACAAAGGATAAAGATGGTCAATTGCTTATTGCAATTAATGCTATGAGTCAATTCAAAGGAAAAAGTTTAGA
>ENA-UOUE01001074-UOUE01001074.1-compost-metagenome-genome-assembly--contig:-NODE-1074-length-19016-cov-11.733196_pt1 | contig 19016 bp, 9 predicted proteins | sample MGYA00238146_ERZ747223 | MGnify/ENA primary metagenome ERZ747223 (study PRJEB28781, sample SAMN06268865) | compost metagenome | isolation source: single cell | place: USA: California, Emeryville, Joint...
TCACGGTCTTTTACAACCAGCACGGAAATTTTTGGGAATCCTTTCAGACCTTCTCGCATGCAAACTTCATCCAATTCTGCTAAAATCATGTTGATTTGGTGCTGTTTGCAGCTCGAATAGAGGACAATGGAATAACCGTGATGGCTGGTGAGTTTGCCAAGGTATTCAATGGATTGTTTTCCATCTTTTAAAACGGAGAAAACTCCTTCCTCAACTTGTCGAAGAACTAGGTCATCTTTCACGCTAACTCGAGCAGTGCTGATGGGATTCAGCACTGCTGAATTGATTATTAAGTGCTTATTTGGGGTAGAATCAAGTTTTGTTTGAGTTTTGTTGCTTTCAAGCATTTTAAATTTGCAAAATTATTGTGAGATTATGAGTCTCTTGAGTCTTACCGATTTAAATCAATTTCTTAAAATTCAGGAAATATGGAAACGTGCTCAAAACGCTTTTTAAGCTAAAGGCCTCCAAATACGGACTAGTGCCTCCTCTCTAATTAGAAATACATGATTCATCAGGTAATCCAGTTTGATTTTACAATTTCTTGCGATTTCAGCAGTAGACAATTATATGAGGCTTTAATACTAATTTGTATTCGCATTCCAAATCACACTATGAATTTTATTTCCTATGAAGTTTTTATTACTGATAACTCCAGGAATTCCCGCTTTTTTTTTTGAACGATCAGCTTTACAAAAGCCTTTGTCTATGAAACTATATACTGAAATAGCCCTTGGTTGTTGTTATAGTTCTTTAAGAAGCAAAAGCCTAGATTTCCAGGCATTAAACATTAAAAGGCTAACATTTGAGCGTAATCACTCTCCAAACTTGAAATCTTCACAAGTACTTTGCAAATTTTTTTTTGGGAGAAGAAAGATTGCATCGGAACCCTTCTTTGAAAAATAGAAATGGCCTTATCTGCGCCTTAAGAGGAATGAGATAATGGATCTAAAGATAAAGCTCAAGATTATGTTGATTTGTGATTATCTACCCAAGAAATGACAACCCTACTGACTCTTTTTTGTTGTTTAGAGAAATAAAAGTGGAGAATACATAGATAAACTGAAACTAAATATGTTTGTGGCCAATGATGTTGAGATTTTTACTAAACAGAAGCACTTAGCATCGAGAGCAAAGCAAAATAAACTCGTTTTCCCTTTCCATAAGATATCGAAAATTGCCATACTTGCCGATTCGCGAAGGTTATGTTTGACCGAGACAAGTAATGTCGTATTTGGAATTTCTTTGCCTGATTATTGAAGAAGGCGTTGAAATACCATCAAAACCTGGAAATATATGCGAAAATATATCCCTGAACATGAATTTAGTTGAACTCCTTCAATTTTTCTATATTATCTTTGATTCTTGAGTTCAAATAGATTATCCGTTTTGATGGTTTGATCGCAATCCTCCTTTGAAACCTAGTATATCCCATTTTGGTTGACAAACAAGTTCTGCATTCAAACACAATTACCAATGTTATACTCCGAACCTCACACAGCATCGGTGCATTTGATCAGCACATAATAATGCTAACGGCCTAATCAAACAGAGTTGACCAGAAATAATGCGTTGACGCTTCAACTCTTGTTTGTTCAAAGCATGAACAAACCAAAAAATTTAACCTATCAGTTCCATATATGCCCCCAAAGAGACTGCGAACATCATACTTTTTCAATTCACTGACATTGTTAAGATTTCTTTGGATTGGAAATATCCATTTTCAGATTTTTACGAATACACATGATCCACTGTTAACTAAAACAAACAAGAATGAATGAAACACCAACGTAAGCATATATTCACTCATCTATTCATTTGTTGCTACAAAACGGTCTAAAGTCACATTCCTCTCTACTCACTCCCACTGCAGGAAAGAAAACCCATTTATTTACAGCTTTTCAAGGAAATTATTCGTAATCAATCTCCTTTCTACTTCTTCGTAACCTTCTTCAGATAGTTCGCCGCCATTTCCTATATAGTTAGAATGATATCAATACACTCAACCCAGAAATTAAAGTTTCTTACCTCAAATTCATCAGTACCTTCATCTCTTCGTTTTTTCCTCTGCTTGTCTTTAATCGATTTTTTGATTTGCTATTCACATGGTAAATATTAACCAATAGCCATTATAAAAAATACCTTGAGAGCGTTTCTCGCGCTTTCCATCTGTTTAGCAAGCTCAGGGTCCACAGGAGGTGCTTTCTTCTTAGCTTCTCTACGCTTCAGGATTTTCTCTTTCAGTGTTGACACGTCCTTTTTCAAGTTTTCAAGGTTCTCATTTTTGACTTTTTTCGGTTGAGCGTGTGAGGTGCCTTCTTCAAGTTCAATATTAAACTTCTTTTCTAGCTGCTTTCTCATTCGCTGACGAGGTCCTCTACTGAACACTTGGTTCAACAGCTCGTTTAAGGTTGCTACATCAGGCGTTCCTTTGTAGCCTTCCTCCAAGTATTTGCGGATTTCGATCTTCGCGAGGGTTTGCTTTGATTGCTTCTCCATGGTTTCGCCCTTCTTTTTCTGAATGTCCTGATTCGAGGTCAGTTTGATCTGATTTGAGGCTTTCTTTTTGATCTGTTCGACGATCTTCTCCTTCTTTTTGAGAATTCTGACATCGTCAATAGCGAACTCTACGATTGGGAGTTTCTTTGGGTTAATGAGATGTGGTTTATCGACAATGTATTCCAAAAAATGCAAAGCGTCTTCGTGCTTGACAAAATCAACGAATCCAAAGCCCTAAAGCAACCTTAGTTAAAGGGAAGGGAATTGTTAATGATATACCCTGTTTTTCGGAACAACGGCGTCGTCGTTGGTATCCACTTCTTCCTTGAGGAGGTTAATCTAAAAGTACATTGGTGAGGAATAGAAGCGTTTGAATTGCTGACCTTATTGATAATTTTGGTTTTCTTGAGATGTTTCTCGTTATATTTCGTCTTTAAGCTGTCGATGATGAGTTGCTTAAGTTTTTCTTCATCGAAATCCTTTTTCGGAATATTTTTCAACGCCAATGCTGGAAGAGAAAGGAAAGAGTAAATAATCAGCGAAATGCAAGATAATTAGATCGTTACTTGTCTTTGAAACAAAGTAATTAGGATTTTGAAGCTTTTCGATTTTTTCGGCCTCATTATCTTGGAATTTCTTCAGTTCATCGGGTTTCATTTTCTCCTATAACGCAGAAATAAGACTATACTCGCTTGGACAGATACTTACCTCATCAGGTTTGTTGAGTCCCAGTCTCGCGAGGTAAAGATTTCTCTTTCCATGAGTATCAAGTCTGATCACGTAGTCCAACGTGATGATTTTTGGTTTTTTCTTCTTTTTGTCGGTTTCTGCTGGCTTATCTTCATTCTTTTTCTCGGCAACTTCTTCTCTATGCAGCGCGGGCATGATAATGAGCTTTCTTCCATTCAATTCAAGGTCATTTTCTTCATTTCATATAATTTGTCAATGGATGTTTCAAAAAATCGCTTACTTGCTAAGTTGATCAGGGTGCTGCTGCTCAGGTTGCTGTCTTTCAGCTCACTGCTGATTTGTATGTATTTCTTAGCGTCCTCTTCATTTTCGAATTTAACAAACCCTGTTCCGTTGTGGGACTCAGTGAGTTTATTAATAACCAGCTATATTTTGCATATAAGCCTTTGAGTGATAAGAGTTTTAATATTCACCTTCGCATAGGAGATCGGGGCGAGTTTCTTGAAAAAGCGCTCAAAGTCTTTTTGAGTGATATCGTAAGGGATGCTTCTCACGAACACGGTCTTTCCAAGGTCTTCAGGACCCTTCGATTTCGAGCGGTCTCTATCCTTCTTGCCCTTCTTTTCGGATTTTGATCTTTCTTTTGACTCTTCTTTAGGCTCTTTGGCTTCTTTGGAGTTTTTCTCCTTTCTAGATTCTTTGTCCTTTCTAGGTGCTTTGCGCGAAACCTCAATGTCTTCATCGGCTGAGCCGTCCTCTTCTCCGTCTTTTTCTTCAGCCCCTTGCTTTTCGTTTGTTTGTAAAGACTGTGGTAGGACACTTAGCTGACGATGGGTTTGAGCCTTGGCTTTGAGGAAGTCACGCTTGTCGACTGAAAAATCGAGTAAGATGGCTCTATTCTTGAACTTCTTCTCATTAAGTTCCTAAATATTGCGTTTGGTTCGTCTCTTTTCGAAGAATGTCATTTGTTACCTTAATAGCTTTGGCAGCATTGTTTTTGTTCGCGTATTCAACGAAACCGAAACCTTTCGGCTGGTTTGTATCAGGTTTTAACGGGATATGGACCTAGATGAAATTGTCAGATAAAATGAAAGAAAAGAGAGTCAAACATCGACGAGTTCTCCGTAAGGTTCACAAAGTTTTCGTAGTTCAGCTTCTGTCGCATTGAATGGGAGGTTACGGACGATAAGTCTTCCCTTGCGAGCTAAAATTCATAAATAAAAGGTCTCAAATGGGAGGGCATACTCTTGGATTTGGCAGATTGAGAGTTTTGAGTGTGTTCTTCTTCCATCAAAATAAATTTTATCAGATATAGTAGCTTTCAGTTTGAACTCTTATTTAGGGATTTAAGAGCTGAATTCTTTTCTGAGAGAAAATTGTTGATACAATCAGATTGTCTGAAAGGAATGCAAAGAAAACACTTTTTCGAGTGATATTTGAGTTACTTTCTACATAACTGTAAAGATTTACTTTCTTTACAGAATAGGATTGAAAGGAAACTAAAAATATTTTGTTTCGGATCATAATAAATAAAACGTTCTTCGTCCCAATCAGGTGAGAATAGTGGAAATATTCTTAATTTAGTTGAAAATCGCTTTCGAAAAAAATTCTGCTTCATGACATTTAATGTCGAATTGAATAGATAGTTCTGTTAAGATGAAAATAATCGAAATTTGCTCGTAAACTCGTCAATTCCCCTCATCAGTTATTGAAGATTGAAATATATCTTCGACTTCCCGTAGTATTGAATTCTAATAATTAGCACTTGTATTTCTCATTCAATTATAGCCGAGTTAAGTGTCTCTCAAATAAATTAAAGACACTCAATGGCTCTCTATATTCGCATTCAATCTTTGCGTTTCATCAAGCGAAACCTGAAGGACATCTGACATTTGTTTCGCCTCGAAACAAAGCAAAACTATATGCAAACAAAACAATTTATTTGATATTTATCATAGTAGCAATTTCGAAAGCAATGATCAGATCAACCTTCAAAGTCACCAAAAGCCTCGGGAAATTTTTCTTTTCAACCAGCGAACGTGAGAAAGAAATATACGCCAAGCTTTCAGAAGTCCTTAAGCCTACAGTGCTCGTCGTCCAGGACACTTCTTCCGGATGTATCAACTTATTCCCTTGATTATTTATTCATTTTTCTGCAATAAGGCGGCTCCATGTTCAGATTCAAGATCGAATCCGAGGAGTTTAGAGGCAAAACGAAAGTCGAGCAACATCAATTAGTTAATAGCATTCTTAAGCCCTATCTCAAAGACGTTCATGGTTATAATCTCGAGACTCTGATCCCTAAGACTGAAGAGAAGAAATAATCATTTATATCAGGAACTGGCTGCTTCCAAGCGTCTCTCAGAATATCTTTTGCATGTGTATTTTGTCATTGCTGTCCATGCAAGTTTGTAAGCAACTGCTCTAAACTTATTTGAAAAATCAAACTCTGTTCTAAATTTGAATAAAACCATGAACCAGGTCCCTGTAAGCAAAGTAATCCAAATCCAAGTAATAGTCTTCGATTCCTTCCCACGTCTCATGATAAAATAGCGAGTCGTGAAGGGATTTTTAGTTCGTAGAAAGATCCTCGAGGCTTCGCGCTTAGAATTCCAACAATTTTTACAAGATGTAATCCAAATGGACAAGCCACGTTCAATCAACTGGAATCCGCACCCTTTTTCAAAACAAACGATCCAAATGCCCTCAGTAGTCCTCTCGCAGAAAGAAGTTGAAAAGGAGAAAGCAGCGCAAAAGTAATTTACTTCAGTTCATTGACAACAACTCATTGTGATTGAATTTCTCATAGTAAATTAGAAGAACAGATTAAGCTTTCTGAGGAGGAGCTAATGAACATTGACAGATTGATTGAGCAGAGGAAAAAGGTAATGAACCCCAACTAGCCTGGCTAAGTTAATCTTTATCATCTGGAAAAGGAAATCATTGAGAATTACATAATGGAAAGGCTCATTGAGGCGCAGAAATGAGGATTATAATTATAAATTGACGGTGTAATGTAGCTTTGTACAAATCAATTTCACGTGTAGCGCGACATAACGATCAAATATAAGGCTCTACTAATAATAATTCTTATTTCACTTTCTTCATTGCTAGTATTTATCATTTCTTCTGGTCGTTAATCGAAAGCTTCGAAACAAGAAGCTGCAACTTATTGACAGACTCATCAAAATTATTCGTAGTTTCTGAAAGCGCTGAGATAAGTCCCTTAAACGCCTTGTTGACTTGCACCGTCTGTGTCAGGTTCAGCTGGCTATCGAACTCCTGTGCCTTGAAGCTTGCTAGTTTAACGATTTCCTGATCTATTCCGGCGGCTTTCGCTACTTGGATACCAAAACTGCGAGGACACTCCCCTTGCTTCAGCTTATACTTAAAAATGATTCTTTCCTTCGCCGCATCAAAGAAGCAATCCATGAAATAGTAGGCTAAATGTTCGTAGGAGTCTCTGAATTCTTCGAGGAGCACGTGGTAATGCGTCGCAAATAACGTTCGGCAGCAGACGACATCAAGCAGATGCTTCAGGACTCCGTAGGCGATAGCGACACCATCGAACGTCGACGTTCCTCGTCCCAGTTCGTCCATAATCACAAGACTGTTCTTTGTGCTGAATTTAACTGCGTTCACGGTTTCTTCCATCTCGATGTAGAAAGTACTTTTACCTTCAAGCAGCTTATCCGAAGCACCGAGTCTCGTGAAGATTCTGTCTACAACAGACAATTTGCATGAGGTCGCAGGTACATAGCACCCAATCTGCGCGAGTATCGCGGCGACGCATGCTTGTCGCAGCAGAGTGGACTTACCACCCATGTTTGGTCCTGTCAGTACCATGACTTGTTTCCCATTAGCGCTGTCATTTGCGTCACCGAGGTAAATGTCGTTAGGGATGAATTGCCCTTCTTTCATCATCATGCACACGCACGGATGTCTAAGGTCTTTGATATCCATGAACACGCCTCGCTTAGTGTCATTCGCGTCTCTAAGCGGCTCGACGATCGGTCTGCACATTTTCTCGGTGTCGAGCGACACGACGGATAAGCTGCAGAGACAGTCGATTTGAGCGATACATCTAACGAATTTATCCCATAGAGTGTTTTCCTTATGGAAGAGGTCGAAGAGGAAGTAAATAAACTTGGACAACAACCCTTTGAGCTCTTCTTCTTTCTCTTCGAGCACCTCAAGCATTTTCTTAATCTCCTTAGTGTGGAATCTCTGGTAATCTTTCTTCTGCGAGGTGAATTCGAGGTCAGGGTGTTTTTTCTTCCCTTCGACGTATTTTGCTGGGATTTCTAGTTCGTATCTAAACTTCGAGTTCGCATAGCAGATGTCCTTGCAGTTCAGTTTCTCTCTCCAGTGAAGCAAATGGTCATTGAATTTACGATGAACAGCCTCAATTTCGGCTTTTTTCGCATCGTAATCAGGGTCGATGCCTTCTCGTGGAGTCGGAACCGGCGCGTTGCGATCGCCTTCCCATTTTATTACTTTCTGCAACTCGTCAATCAAAGACAATGGGTCCGGAGTCACGCTGGGGTCGTTAATTTGCTCTTTAGTCATGCTTCGCCAATCCACTAACTCCGTGAGGTTTCTCAGCATTTGCGATTTGAAACCCGAATTGACCTCGCCGAGGTTTCTGACGATCTCGCGAGCTTCTTTAAAGCTCTCCATCAGAGCTTGGAACTCCTTGAGCTTAGCGACCGAAATATCTTCGAACATAACGACCTTCCTCGACTGCTTGATGCTATAATTGTACATTTTCGTGACTTGACGCTCGAGATCTGGGAGTTTTTTCAGCCTGTCCATCACTCGTTTCCTCAGTGAATAAACCGCTTGGAGGTCTTCGACGGCATCGAAACGCTCATTTATCGCTTTCGCGTCCAGCAGTGGAGCGCAGAGCCACCTTCTCAGCATTCTGCGTCCGAAATGCGTCGAGGTCTTATTGACGTAGCTAAAGAGCGAGCCGTCCTCAGGGTTCTTCGACTGGTAGCTCACTTCTAACACTTCTAAATGTTGCAAGGCCTGCGAATCTAAGATCATGTATCTTTTCTCGAAACTCTCAGGGTCGTAGATCTCGAACCTGGCAGTTCCCATGAGCTGCTCGGCGATCAGCATCGTCCTCAAATAGCCAGTGAATCCAGCGAGGACACTAAAGATAAGCTCCTGATCTTCGGTTTTTAGTTTTTCCAACAATGTTTTGATCGCAGTCGGCCATTTTTCTTGGTTTTGTCCACAGTAGGTGTTAATCTCGCATCTTCCGTTAATCGGATTCCAATACTTCGGGTCGTTGAGTCTTGAGAACGTTGGGCTGAGCAGCGAGCTGCTAAGGATCGTTTTGATGTCTTTCTCGATCTCGAGGTCCTCGAATACGACCTCAACTGGACGGAGTTGAGCGATCATCGTCTTAAAGTTCGTAAAATTGCTATCATCGACTATCAAGCCAAGAGTCACTGCGTTCGTCGTGATATCAACGAAACACACGGCGATTCTCTTTGGAGACTCTCCAATGCGTCCGTTTCTGATAACAAGCAGATATTTCGAATCGTAGACTGTATCGAAATTATTTGTATACGTTCCTTTCGAAATCATCTGCACAGGCTCTCGATTAATCGTTTTATCGCCTCCCTTTTGCTCCTTCAACCGTTTTTCCATCTCTTTGGGAGTTTCAGTCTGCTCGACCACGCAGACTCGATGTCCCGCATTCGTGATGGTCATAAGGTACTTATCGAGGGCCTTTTCAGGGAATCCGACGTGCATTTTCCTGCCCATCCAGTTAAGATCAAGCAGTTTATGGCAAATGAGAGCATCTTCGTAAAACAGCTCGTAAAACTTTCCAAGCTTAAACAGCAAAATCTTGTCATAGTTCTGTGCTTTGATTTTCCAGAACTGCTTCATTGTTGGTGTCATCCTTTTATCTTTCCATGCATAATCTGGAATGTATAATGTGCATGGATCATACCCCGGGTCTTCAGGTCTGCGGCCTTGAGCGTCTCTCGCGTTCTCAGGTCTCGCCCATTCAGGAGTAGCGTCTTCGAATTCGTTTATATTGACTTCTCCACTCTCAGCGTTCGCAACGTCGATGATCTCGTCCTCTTTGCTCGGAGTCTTCTCAGGCGAAGCCTTTGACATCGGTGTGTTTTTCTTCGTCGTCGCTGGAGTAGTTTTCGAAGGGGTTTTCGCTGGAGTTTTAGTCTCTTTCTTCTTGGATGTAGTGGATTTCTTCTCGATTTCAATGTCTTCTTTATGAGGAGTTGTAGTGACAGATGTGTTTTTGTCCAGTCTGAAGGACTCGAAGCGGCTCACTAGAGACTGGCTTGATTGTTTCCCCTGTGCGAAGCTCTTATCGACGCTTGTGGGCTTGGTGCTCACGATATTTTCCTTAATATCGTCCTCGTCGTCATCGATTCTCACGCTTTTTCTCAAGCGCTTGAGGTTCGGTTTCTGTGAGATAAAATCGTCTTCCTCTTCTAAATCTTTTGCCTGATTGTTGTTCGTGGTGGCGATGCTGGCCGGAGTCACTTTCTTTGAAGGATTCTCTTCGGCTGGTGCTTGTTGATGTCCTCCGCTGTTTTCATTTGAGGAAGCAGTGCTAGTTGATGCGATTTGGTCGGCTTTTCGCTTCTTCGCAGAGTCTTCCGGACTGTGGGACATAATGTCCTTGTTTGATTTCTGGAAGAAAGCGAACAATGAGGATTGTTTGCTGAGACTCATATTCACAGTGGCAGATTTTATAATTATCAAAAGGTATTTGCTATTCCGTTTATGAAGAGGTAAATTCAAATTTCGCTCCCGGAAAATTAATGCATCTAATTGCGCGTTTGTAATAAGACTTATTGGCGGCTGTTTTTGTAAAAAAAAATCCCTCTTGAAATTTAATCAAATCCAATGCTAACATTTTGAGCTTATTTCTGAACCTAAGACTTATATCAACTAACGAGGGAGATAGTATTGCTCTTAATACTAAAGTGAATGAGCAGGCTCTCCATACCAGATGGTCATCAAGATCTCTGCATATCTGACATATACATAGATATAATAAAGCTATCAGTCGTTCCTAATATTAAGGTGCTTATGGTTACTCTGTTTTTGGTAGTATATTGAAGTTAATTTCATAGAATTACTTTAATACGTGGAATAGCAATTCAACTTCCAGTATGAACATCGTTTTTCTAATGGAAAAATACATTTACGTGCACATATAAAAAGTTTGTTTTCGTGCTTGTAGCAAATTAATTGACTTTTATAATTTCATATTGGCAACCTCGTTCCCAGTAAAGTTTAGCACTGTGTTGCGTTTTCGCAGTATAAATTTCGATCGAGGCTCTCTATATCCGAGCTACTTGAGCAACTTTGCTCTGCTTCATACTCTTCACGAATAAGTCTTGCAAGTCTCCGCGCTTTGATGTTAGTGTCTTTTCGTGCGACATTGGTTAACTTAATTTCTTGCATTGTTTCGCAGTGAATACTCGTTTCCTGTTCGAAAGCTTGCATTTTTCGTATAACTTGCTGGCGATTGATCCTTGTTTATTATTAATTGTGCTTCTTGGAATTATAAAGCCTGGAGGCCATAGTTATTCGTTTTAGAGATCAGTTCTTTTTGTGCAAAAAATTTTGAAAATTATTCTAAGGAATAATCAAATAGAACACTCAAATAAAGACACTAGGATCCAAGAATGGTTCCATCAATTCTCATCAGATTGTCACGGAGGTACACTTCTCAAGAGAGTAGTGAGTTCTGAAAGCTATATTTTCTATTGTCTCAGTCAAATATGGCTAGACCATTTGCTTCAGTCAGTAAAGCACCTTTCAATAAAAACGAAAAAAATCCTTAACGCGTTTTTCAGATTAATTTCAACTGAACTCAGGTATTTATCCAGAATGTCTATTCGATATTCATTTTTCTTAAAAATTTATTGATTTTGATGTTCCGTTTCGAATCTCCTCTAGCTCTCAAAATATCAGAGGAGAATTGGCTATAGAGCAGAGCTTTAGTAATCGATTGGAAAGCAGTATTCATTGCCATTTAAAAACTTATCTCAATATTAATTGCAAAAACTTAATGATACACACATAACTATCTTTCCAAACCAATATGATAGTTCTTTCGAAAGAATAAAGGAAAAAGTTTTGGACCTCATAATTTGAATACCGGTACAATGAAATTAAATGCACAATAAGAGGGAAATTACTGGCAAACTTAGAGAAATACCTGGAAATTGCCATTAGGAATCATAATTGATTCTTCTTCTAATTCTTAATAGTATGCTCAGTTTCAATCTTGCTCTTGACGTTTAAAAAGGTTTTAAAAAGCGGATTCTGCTCGGGCTTCCCATGGACCTCTACAAAATGCCCTGTTGTTTTAAAAAACGTCGAAGTCATCGTGCTATTATGCATGCTTTTCCCATAATCAGTGCTTCCCATCCTTTGATGCAGATATTTCTGTCGCCTTCCAGTTTGCCGAGGTCTATTTTCAACAGCAGTCGGAATTTGAATTCCATTCAGCAAATCTCTGTAAGAGAAATAATTTCTGTCAGTCATCATCTGCTTTACATCATAGGGGAGAAATTTACTAGTCCTTACAAAGTTTTCATCGAGAAACTGGGGGCCTGGCTTAGCTCTTGACATGGATCGAGTATAGCCCTGTCTGCTTGGAGGTAAACGCCTATTTTCGCTTTGAGCAGTCATGCCCGCCATTGTCCTTACGCGTTTTGCCTGTTCATCCCCTGGTTCGAAGCCGCCGTTGACGAATCGCATGGAACCCGCGCTGCTGGACCTCTTTAGCTGATCGCATCTCATATGTAGGGGTAAATTGTTTAAAGGGAGATGATTATTTGTAATATGATGCTCAGATCGATCTGGATTCGGTAGCAACCCACGGTTCTTTATATCATCAACCACTATTTTTTTATAGTTAACCTTCATTTTCTGATCTTCTGGCACTTGTTTTGTCCCTGTTCTCTTACCAGCAATAACAGGCCGCAATAGGCCACGACTGTTTTTATTCTGTGTCGTAGAATTATACTTATTATCGAAATCACGGTCTATTTCGAGTAAGATCTTCTTGACTTCAGGAGAAGCGGTTTTAGGCAGATACTGCTCGACATTTTCGTTTTTTTTCCTGATACTTTGAGTCGATGAGCTTCGTTTTGGCTGATTTAAAGAAGTTCGCAGCGAGAAAACACCTAACTGATCACCGGTAACACCGAAGTATTTGAATGAATAGGTGCGTTTTTCTGTTTCCAGCAGCATTTTCTGATCACTTGGGTGGATTTTGTTCCTGCCTCTGATGAATCTTTTATTAAGAGAGGGATAGGCGGTTTTAAAATAGTCGAATTGAGGGATAAAGAAGTTGCAAACTTCCATCGCAGGTGATTGAGTGTCTGAGTTCAGTGATTCAGTGCTCTGATTTAATGCTGCTTTTCTTCCGATGAGGTTTGGTATTGTGAGAGCTTGATCGGTGCTGTTTCTTTGGAGTATCGGTGAAGAATCTCCGGTCGTGAGAGTTTGGCTGTTGGTTTGTTTAAATTTTGCAGTGGTTGTAGTCATGACAGGATGAATCCACTTAATTCATGTTAAATTTTTATTAAATTGTAAGTTTCTAAAAACTCCATTGTGTGGAAATGAGTAGTTTAATGAGAGGCTTGGGTCTTGGGAGGAAATGAATGAGTTAAACGGCAAAAATGTTTCGGAAGGGCAACGTCCAATCTCTTTAAGCTATTCATTGATATTTTGCTTGAAGCTCAAAATTTGAGGCAAGGTGAATCGACTGATAATGAGGGTCTCGGATTGGGTTAAGGAATAAGTTCAATTCTCTTGGCTATGGAAGGGTGTACTAAATGGAGTGATGATGAATGTTAGCTTGCCAAGTATTAACTTTAATTCTGATGTTTTCAATAAATCAGGAAAAAAACCCCGATTTTCATAGGTAGAATCCTTTCATTGTGACTCGCTCTTTTTTTTGAGCCAAGAAACTGGAAGCAACAAAGAATGTTTTCAGCATCTTGATTACGACTTTCAAAAGTTCAATTTCTGAGGATAACAGCGTTTGTCGTAATACCAAGGCACCCGATTACTTCCATGTTGAAAATTCGGAATAAAATGCGATGAATAACAGGCAGTAGTGGTTTTATTATGAATACAACCAGACATCTCAATTTCAGAATTGAATAAGTAATGCACGACGACGGTCTCTGCAGGCAATTTCTCTCAATTAATACATCAACCAATCTACCTCGAAATGAGGTTTTACCGATCTATTGCTCAAAGCGTCATCATAAGAGCATCGCAGAATGTGAAAAATGTAACAAATCTTGCTCAAGCATTGAGAGACTCAGCGTTTCCTAATTTCAGCGGAGTCGCCGTTTTTATTTATTTACCATTTAAGCTAATTACGCTGAAAATAGGGCTTACAAAATTTGATTAGCAAATCTAAATTTAAGTAAAAACGTAACTTCTCAAGACTTTTTCCATGAATGTAACGAAAACGAATTGAGAATGACGATAAGAGTCCCTCAGCATGATTTATTATTACGATTTTGGGTGTTTTTCGCAAAGATTTTAGAAAAACCTCTCATACAAAAAGTTTAACACTAAATTATTCACTGCACTAGCCAACATCACGAATCACTGTATAGCTCTATTTAAATCATACCATGCGGATTATGATAATAATAAAATTTATCTCAACAAATTCCAATCGAATAATGATAAACTCCAACCCTTTTTTGTTCGTACTCGAGTATTTCACTATTTGGAAGGTGCTGGCTGTATTTCTCGTTATCATCATTCTCAGAATAACCAAGAAATATTTCAACGTCTGGGCTTTCCTTCACGAGTTCAAAACCAAATACGGCGCAGAAACGCTTTTTAAATTCCCAATCGGATTTCCTCTGCAACTCGAGGCTGACCAAAACGATGCCTGGACCTGGAACAAAAACTCCATCAGAGAAAACCCCAAAATCCGCCTTCTGGCTACCCATTTCGGGACAAAGAAGATGCTTTTCCTCATTGATCCCGGACTACTCAAGGAATATTTAACTGATCAATCTCGCTACAAAAAAAGCCATCTCTTTGATTTCATTTGTGACTTTATTGGGAAAGGACTTCTCTTCTCCAACGGCAAAGTTTGGAAAAAGCATCGCAAACTCATCTCAGAGACCTTCCGCTTTGAATTCATCGTCTCGCAGATTCCAGTTATCTGTAGAGTTGCTAAGGAGCTCTTTGAGAAAGAATTTACTAAAGCGAATGGGAAGAATGTCAATATTCTCGAAGTATTTCAACTGATTACTGGTGAACTCGTGTTTCAGATTTTCTTTGGATCTGACCTCCTAGATGCCCACATTAATGGGGTAAATCCAACAAAGTATCTCGCAAGGTTCATGAGCATAATATTTGCTAACCTGATGTCACCTGAAAACGTGTTCTTTGGCGCTTCTGGTATTAGAATGAAGTTATTTAAGCGAAATAGGGAGCTGTTTCAATATGAAAAAGAATTTACCAGATTTACTATTGATATGATAGAAGAGAGAAAGAGAAGGATGAATGACAAGAGTAATGATGATAGTGCGTCAAAAAGGAGCAAAGACTTTCTCGATATTCTGCTGGAAGCTCAAAAATTGAGTCATGGAACAGAAGATGAATTTACCCAAGAGGAAATTATTCATGAATTTCTGACATTCTTCATGGCTGGAACAGATACAACAGGTCATTTACTCACAATGGCGACATATTACTACTCTACATTGCCAAATGAGGTGAAGGAGGAAGTGATGAGAGACGCTGAATACCTCGCAAAAAACACTGAGGAAATAACACCAGAAAAACTCAATAAAGTTGACACTTTGACAGCATTCTTGAAAGAGACTCTTCGGATGGGAGGTCCAGCACCTCTTTTGTTCGAGCGCGAAGCGAATGAGGATCATTTTATTGGCGATGTGTTGATACCGAAGGGAACAATGATTAACTGCAGCTTTTCAAGCAATAATTTCAGCCCTGAGTATTATAAGGAGCCTGAGAAATTCAATATCTACCGGTGGATTCCGGGGCATGAAGACTTTGCGTTGGCTATTACCAAAAATCCATTCATTTTCACTCCGTTCTCTGCTGGACCAAGAAACTGTATCGGACAGCATCTTGCTATGATGGAAGCCAAGATTATTTTCAGCATCTTTATAACGAATTTTAAGTTCAAGATTCCTGAAAATTACAAGTTGAGGATGAGAATGCTGTTTTTGTACGAGCCAAGAGACACTCTCTACCTCGATATTGAAAATCATAACGAGAATGCTGCCAAGAACAGCTTTAAGTGCATATAAGAGTCATATTAATAAGTACTTATGCTAATATAATAATCACCTTGCTGTTACTTTATATAACACTCTTCCAATACCTAATTTACTTAATTGTTATGCCAATCAATCAAATTCATATTTTGATATATAGAAAATGGCTTCTGAAGTTAGTTGTGCCGACTCATCGAGAGAACTTTTGAATTAAGTTAATGCTTTGGTTTAGGAAACTCTTTAGGAGTAATCTTATTGATATTGCGGGCCCGGCTGAGCCCTACTGGCCATATACAATGCACCAAACAATCTTCTCTTCAATTCTCTAAGTAACTTCGAAATGAATGATTTATCTTACTGAAACTATCAGCCGATTTCTTTCTTTCATAATCTTTTACTTTACGCATGTAGCATCATTCTCTCTTTCTCTTTAATTCAATTTATTGACACAGGCTATTTTGATTTAGATACGAAAATCAATCAGTCCGAAATAAAGTCCCAATACCATGAACAACTCTAGACAGTACCAAGAGGCCAAGGCAAAACTAAAGAAAGCCGTAGATTTAGCAAACGAGCGCAAGATACCTGAAACCATTCATCACCTTGCAGACATTGATGCAGAAAATTTGATCGCTGAGACTTTCAAAGTCGATTTTTCAAAAGGTATAAACATGTCAGAAGTGGACGATAGACGAAGAAACTTTGGTTCAAACCAATTCGACCAACCATCGAAACAACCTAGCTTCAGTAGAGCCTTTCTTGATGTTTTCAAGGATTATGTCCTGCTATTCCTTCTGGCAGTCTCAGTGCTCTCAATCACCTACAATTTCATATTCGACGCTGATAATAATTCAACAGAATGGCTTGAAGGAGGCTCCATCATTGCTATTATTTTGATCTCTGCCCTCATGCAAGCTCTTCGCTATGTTGAGAAGGAGAAAGCGTTTCAACAGCTTAATTCATTCTCCACTCATCTTCGAACAACTATGGTGGTGAGAGACTCTGGCACAAGGATTGAAATCGGGCAGTATCATGTGATTCCTGGAGATATTATCCTAATTGAAGCAGGCAACGTTATTCCTGCTGATGCGTTTATTTTGGAGTGCCATGACCTTACAGTTGATGAATCTGCATTGACTGGAGAACCGGAAGTTGCGGGAAAAGATACTTTAGCCAACTGTCGGGCGCGGAAAGATATGCTGGACAATAGTAACACTCCAGCAGAGGACCGCATAAAACAAACTCAAAGTCTCCCCTCTCCTATTCTTTTCGCTGGAACAAAAGTGGTCTCAGGGTCCGGAAAATGTGTAGCAATTCTCGTCGGGGCTGATTGTAAAATTGGCCAACTGGTGGATTCTGAGAATAGCACTCCTTTGCAAATGAGACTGGAAACTTTGGTGAACAAGGCAGAAAAATACGTGTATTTGTCAGCAGGTCTGATAATGTTAGTACTTATTGGACGATCCTTTCTTGAAGGAATGCTCAATGGACAAGGAAGATGGATAGAGCTCGTCCATTCCTTAATCATTGTAGCAACGATCGCATTAGTTGCGAATCCAGAGACCCTTCCCCTTGTAGCAGCACTTTCTCTGTCGCGGGCGATTCCAAGCTTAATGGTTGAGAATATTCTCGTTAAAAAGGCTGAAGCATGCGAAAATTTGGGCAGAGTTGATACGATTTGTGTGGATAAGACGGGCGCCCTCACTAGCAACAAGGTCCAACTCGTGGGCTTTTGGAACGAGGCTTATATGGCAATTAATCCCTATAAGAGTGAGGATATTTTCGCTTCTACCCAGCATGGCCAATTCAAAAATTTATTCCTCCAAGCATGCATATGCAACAACTCAACGGAAGGATCTCCAACTGAAAGCGCTTTACTCGAATATGCGAGAAAAATGGGAATGTCTGTCAGTCAATACAAGCGAGATCATGCTATTTCGCCATCCATGATGTTTCCTTTTACCTCTAAGAGAAAGCGAATGAGCGCTATAATTGAAAATGTGTCTAGCGGGCTGAAGGGAAATCGCAGATTACATACAAAGGGAGCCGCAGAGCAGATATTAGCTTCTTGCAGCCACATTTACCTGAAGAATGATGAAATCATAAGTATAAGCCCACAAAAGCGAGCTGGTATTGAAGACGCATTAAGACAGATTGAAGGAGAAGGCCTGAGGGTAATGGGTATCGCATATAGGGATATCGAAAATGGGGATAATCTCGAAACAGTGGATGACCATGGTCTACTCAATGTAGAAAAGGAAGGATTAACTTTGATAGGTTTTCTTGCTTTGAGTGATCCTCTGAGAGTGGGAGTGAAAGAGGCTGTTTCCAGGTTTCGAGAGGCCGGAATTAAGGTGATCATGGTTACTAATGACCTTCATCCAGCAGCAACCGCCATTGCCAAAGAATCTGGTATCCTTACAGGAGAAATTGAAGATTCGATCCTCGATGGAGGAGAGTTCCGGTCAAGAGTCGGAAGAGCGACCAACGGTAAAATCCAAAATAAACGCGAGTTTTCAAAGATCGTTCGAAATCTGGAGGTGTTAGTTCGTGCTCGCGCCGAGGATAAATATACCCTGATGGCCGGTCTCCAAGAGATGGACCGTGTTATCGCTGTTACTGGAGATGGAACAGCAGACTTACCCACAATAAAGAAGGCTGATGTTGGGATAGCGCTGGGGATAAGCAGCACCGACGCTGTCAAGGAAGCAGCTGATCTCATCATTCTCGACGATAATTTCCGCTCCATTCTAGCTGGAGTTCTGTGGGGAAGAAATATCTACGCTACGACAAAGAAATACCTGCAATTCCTATTCACCACAAACATTGTGTTGGTAGTATTGACCATAATTGGTAGTGTTTTGTATGGAATGGCTATAATTACCCCAGTTCAAATGCTTTGGGTCAACTTAGTTGTTGATATTGCTGCTGGAACTGCTTTTACATTAGAGAAACCAGATCCTAAACTCCTTCAAAAACGCTCTCGCGATGCTATTCTGACTAATGGGATGATCAAATTCATTCTCGTGCATTCTATCTACCAGTTGGTTGTCACTCTAGTGTTAACCTGCTTAGGAGATCAATTCATTCCTGAGCAAAGCAGGCCAGAGGATAATGGAGATGGAATTCAGCCTCAGATTCACTATAGTCCTCATGGTAATGGAAGTCAGTACGTCATTTCTGGTCGACTCTATCACATCGATGGCAGTGAAGATTATTATCCCTATCAAGAAGAATTGGGTAGTTCTCGACACATGACGGTTGTATTCAACACGTTCGTGTTTATGCAGATCTTCAACCTATTCAATGCAAGAAAATTAGGAAATTCGCTTAATATTTTTGAGGGTCTTCGCAGCAATCGTTGGTTTGTGGGAAGTGTCATACTCTTAATTGTTCTTCAAGTTTTGCTGGGGACTTTCGGAGGAAGAGCGTTCTCTGTATTCAGAGATGGGATGACTCTTCCTCAATGGGGGATAACAATAGCTTTTGGACTTGGTGAATGGATTGTTGGTGCGCTATCAAAGTTAGTACCTAAAA
>ENA-UOUE01001075-UOUE01001075.1-compost-metagenome-genome-assembly--contig:-NODE-1075-length-19000-cov-13.921418_pt1 | contig 19000 bp, 15 predicted proteins | sample MGYA00238146_ERZ747223 | MGnify/ENA primary metagenome ERZ747223 (study PRJEB28781, sample SAMN06268865) | compost metagenome | isolation source: single cell | place: USA: California, Emeryville, Joint...
TTCATGTACAGTATAAGTCTTTCCAAGATCTCGCTTTGAGAGCAAATGCCTGCATTTGATAGCGAGTTTTCCATCATGCTTTCGAGGATCTGGAGATAAAATGATTTTACAGTACTGCTGATGTTCCATTCAAACAAGCATTTCAGCAGGGCTGAAACAAAATAGTGTTCTTTAATAGGGATATACTTCCACATGGGAGCATGCTCATCGTAATAAAACGAAGTAATCTGATCTTCGAGCGTACGACTTGGATCTGACATGATTGGCTTTTCGACAACGTAATGATAATATCCTTTAGTTATTAGATTGAATAATTTTTTGCATATTGCGTGTGGGCGTCAATGTGTCACAAATCAAGGCATTTATGCGATCCTTTCGATTTAATTATTCGGATTATCACGCGAACTACTTAAAGACACTGGTCTCAGATTTCGCAATGAACGATTTCGTGGAAAAGATGCGTAATGTGAATAATTATGTCTTGACCATGAGCTATGCGCTGAAAATCCTGCGTGATGTCCTTGTGAAGTAAATCTCGTATTATCACACATTCGTTAACACAATCCATTAGGTCCGAGGACAATGAAAATTTTATAAATTTTAGCGGTGACCATTCAGGCATCATCATCTCAAACCTCAATCAGTCTCTAAAGTCCAACCTGACTTTCTTAATTACCTTCCGTATCGAAAATGCTATTTCTTGCGATAGAAGAGCCTTGATTAGCAATTACAAGATCCTGAAGGATAATATCTCCTCCGACAACAACGAACTTCGCAAAAGCTACCTTGCGAGCTACGAAGCTCCAATCGAGATAAATCACAATTACTTTGAAAACTCAAAGCCGTCGGGAATGATCAGCAATGACAAGCAAAAAATGATGAGACAGTCTGTGACAGTTGTTGACAACAACGAATTGTTTTATCCAAGGATCTTTAGTATCGCTGGAAATGGTATTACTATGGAACTTGTTGTTGGTATTCAGAACCGGAAACGCTGTCTTATCCTTGAAGTAACACTTTCTTCATTAGGAAATTGTGTTAAATTCCGTTTTACTATTAATTAGGGCAAAAAGAAAAAGGAGGGATCCGTCACAAAAGAATATAGAGAATTCTATGAATATTGTCCACGAGAGAACGAATGGTGCACAATTTTCCTAACGTTCTCCTCGAAAAATGGAGTAATTATCTGATTATACTCTGGACTTCTCACTCTCACTCTATTGGACTAGTTTCAAATGCACCTTGTGAACAACAACAAAAATCCTCAAGAGATCATTAGAAAAATTGCAAAGAGCACCAACGGAGCGGTCTCGCAAATTGTAGATCAATTCGGAAACGTGCAAGATTTTAGCATCGGAACCTCTCCGCCAAAGTTTCCTAGATTCAGGTACGAAGAAGAAAGTATGCTGACAGTCGAAAATAGTTTTTGCGGACAGATTAAGAAGTTTTACTTGATTAAACGAGAGCTTTCGGAAGAAGAAATGGCAAATGTTGCTCTTAAAATGAAAGCGAGGAGTGAAAACGCTAACTTACAAAAAGCGCCTCAGATTGAGGTGAAGAAAGCCAGAAAGAGTATAATATCATTCTTTGCGCCAAAAACCGTCGAGCTCTTGGATTATGAGCAATTTGAGGCCCAAGCGCTGTTAAATCTCAACACTTTCCCTGATTTGAATCGAGTCGGTGCTGAGGAAGAAAATCAGTGGATGATTGTGAGCAAACGAGATGACAAAAACACGCATAGTATAATCAGCATCCATGAAAACTTAGAGAAGAATAAGAGGAACAGATTGTCCATATTTGAAAGAAAGGTGGAGAAAAAACATGAAATCAGAGCTAAAGGAGTCTCCTATCTTGAAAAGGGGAGGTTTGAAGATGTTCTCTTCTCTATTGGAAACATAGAGATTATTCTCTATGTCCTGGAGCTGCTAAATCAATTTGACGAAATTAAATTTGAAAAAGAATCTCGTCATAGAATTCTCTGCGAGATCATCAGAATTGTAGAAGTTTTATGCAGAAGCAGCAGCAGTGAAGATGTTATGATATTCCTCAGCCAGAATAACGGGTTCCAGTTCATTGCAAGACTGCTAAAAAATGTAAAGATGATATTTAGGTTTTGGGTTTCTAATACATTTGTTTTGAAAGTATGTTTCCAAATATGGCGTCAGCAAAGAAGTCGTAGATAGGTTAGTTGAACTGATAAAGAACATTCCAAACGCTGAGGAAAGGTATCGCGGGTTTATGCAAGTGATTTTGAACTTTGATATTTGGAAAGACTGCAGTTTCAGCATTAAGGTAATTTCTCGCTAATTTACAGAGATAATTTACTATTCTTCGATTAGAACTTGGTCATTGAACGAGCCAATGAAACTTTAACAGATCCGCTAATTTATCATCACTTCAAAAAGAACTATGCTTTCACTTCTGTTCTGTCCCAACTTCAGCTTCTCATGAAAGGTGAAGCACCAGGGATTCCACGACCCAGGACGAGTTAGTTTCTTCGTACAATCTGTATTGTAACATCTATCTTATAGGCATTCAAGGAATGAGACAATCGCTACCTTCATGGTCAAGCCAAGCCCAAGACCAAGATACCATTATTGAGAACGGCGCGCATGAACAGGATAATGAAGCAGCCGCTTACAAGGAAAAAATCCGAAGCACAATACTTTACGTAATGAGATTATAATGAATGACATGGTTCATTTGAAATATCCAATAGGTTCTCTCCAATCCGTTGGAAGTTACAGCTCTCACACTTGAACAAGAGCAAAAGGAGAAAGTGGATCCTTTGCAAGTGACTGAAAAAGAATGTGAGCATATCGTAAAATCGCTCGCTTCTTGCTGTCCAACAGCCTTTCTGCTCGATTTTCTCCAAATTATTTTGAAGGTATTGGACACAGAAAACAAATTGCATGTAGAAGTTGTCAAGGAGAGCTTCCACAAGCACAACATTAAAGACGTAATAATCGCGATGATATACTACGCAAAGATCCAACGCGAATCAGTGCCTTCCCACTCGAGACGACGTCTGACAAGTCTTAACGAGAGAATTCTGACTAGAGAGGAACTGGACTCTCTACTATACTGCTGTCTTCAGTTATCAAGAGTACTGATATTCGAGAATCAGCCAGGCGAGAAATATGGAAAATCTGCGAATCCTAAGCTCGACGAGCAAAGCTTGCGTAAAGCCAACCTTCTTCTTGCAGATTTCCTATTTGGTGCCTCAGTAAATCTGGCCAGTGACAAAGAATTAGGTAAGTGTCTATTTTAGTGTTTTTGATGTTAATTCACTCAAATATAGCGTATCGAGACAGGTATTCGACCTATCTAAAGCTCTATAATTACTGCCTAAACGAGATGGAACCTTTGACTTACAGAGCTTTCATACGAACTGTCGTACAAGTAAGAAAGAATGAGAGACTTGAAAAAATTCCGGTGCTGAGAAAAGACCCAAAGGCTATTGGACTTGTTTTCGAGAAGTTTATGAGAAGACAGATTAATTTTTCAGAAAGGAAAAGCTTTTTAAAAGAGCTTTATGTTGTCCTTGGGTACCGATATAGCATGAAAATATTTGTTACAGTTCCTAATTACCTGCATCTTTTGCATGATCTCCTTAACCTTGATCCGAATGGAGACGCCTCGGATGGAGACGTACGTGCTACTGTTCAAAAGATTCTCAGAAAATTTATAAATTTTGCGCTATTCGAAGATGACCAGCAACGTGTTTTCGACTTAATTGCTCTAATCGAGTTTAGCTCATATTCTAACTCGATTCCTCTCAGGGCAACCGAGCAGATTTCTAAAAGGACTGAAAATCTATTCGAATCGGACCAAAAAACAGTGTCTCAGAATTTCTTTAAGCTTCTCAAACCGATTGAATTCACAATGAAGGAATACAGAGAGAAAAGTCAGAAAAAACTCCTTGAGGAATCAAAGATGAACTCTGAAATTATGACTGAGAAAAAACTTGAGAGTTACAATACAAAAAAATCGATAGTGCCAAACATATGTCAGTTCGTTTACTACCTTGAGCATTTCCTTCTAAAAATAGGGGCAACCATCGAACAAGATGAAGTTCAAATTGTGCAATTTATAAGCAATTTATTCGATTTTCTATACGAGACGCAGATTTTGCACTTGATCTACCCACCGATGAAATCTATACCCTCAGAGATAAATTCAAACGTTTTAATGAAAAAGTATGAAAGTGTCTGTCACAGAAACGGTGGTCCGCTTATTTCCATGTTGACGATTATCTTTACGGTGCTCCGAAATGCAAAAATTATACCTGAAAAAGTTGGTTTGCTAAAATGCTGCGCAGTTCTTCTTGGGCTTCAGAAAAATGATAGAACCTCTGATCCAAACGTCTCGAGACACGGAAGTGGAATGAAAGATAAACCAAAAGATGGACCTCCTCATCCTTTAAAGGAACTAATGATAAGCGCGATAAAACGCTATCCAGGTTCAGAGGTAAAGAAGGATATGAGTACGTCTCTTGTCGACTCTGCGAATGCAGATAAATTGCCCGACCTCCTCGTCCAGAAGGTAATTTTTGAACGATTGCTTTGCTAACAACCCGATTGCTAGGAATTGCTGCTAATTTACGAAATTGTATTCAATGGACTCTTTAAGTTAATCTACTCCGAAGTAAATGCATCAAAGGTCGACTCGAGTGTTATTAGAGGCTCGGAAAACAACAAAGAGACCGACGAGGTCCAAAAGGCCAACGAAGATCCGAATGGATTTGCCTCTCTAGACGGTTCATCGCAAAATAAATACTCTGACGAGTTGGTCTTGCTGTTGATTGAAATAATATCGTTTGCAGGGTTAGCTATCAACAATACCTTGCGTATGCATCATGTAAGTGATACAAATAGCACCAGGGGGTGTTTGAACAAGAAACCGATGAATCAGAGTATCTCGAAGAGAAATCTGGGTGAAACTGAAATTAGATATAAAAATAATTTTTCCGCCATTAAATTGGAACTCGAAAAGGTCTGTGAATATCATGTTGAGCAGATTCGTCAAATCAAAAAGCAAGAAACAAATAAATTCTCTGACAATCAAGCGAATCGACTAAACAAGAAATTAAAAATAGACGAGTTATTCGCTTTATGCAATCCCGAGTTTTCTGCATCTAAAGGTTTGAAAAGTGGATCGGCAGGCTTAAAAATAACTAAGAACCCCAGAGAAATACTTGTAGCTATTTCTGCGTTCATTCAAATTCATCGAGAAGAGCTTCAAAGTGAGATAAACCACACGCTGAAGTACAGCAGTTTAAAAATTCCAAGACTTGTAACTCATTACAATCACTGATTTTTGATACTAACTACGAATTTTTCATTCAATGTAATAGATAAAGAAATTGAACTTCCTCTACTTCAAGCTTCGCATTGAAAAGCAATTCATGGACCTGAAGAAGCAATACGATGACTTTGTGATGGAAATAACGTAAAAGATTCTAACTTATAGAGAATTATCTTCTAATATTCTGCATGCGCAATAGACCCAACAAAGAAATGGTGGAGTCTTTCCAGAAAAAAGAAGCAATTTATCGAAACCAGGCGCTGAAGAAGAGAGAAACACAGCAAGGTTTTACTTCTTATTATTATCTGATTATCTTATCCGTTCGAATATATCCTTATAGAGAACGAGAAAAAAGAAGAGCACAATAGAATTAAAGTCACTAACGCATGGATCAAAAAGAAAAAGGAGCTTACTGATGAAAGAGGTGTGTGGCAGATTGAGAAGCGAGAATTGGGACTCACCCGATATAAATATGGAAAAATCGCAGACAGTCTTGGTCGTAGGATGAGATTGAAGGTTGATAAGGTTGCCTCAAGAACGGTTTATCTAAACAAAGATACTTTTGAAGAGGTGAGATATAATCAAAAGAAACTAACTCCAAACCTTTCTGAACTGAAAATGACGGTGGCAACTACTTTTTACGATGCTACTCCAATGCCTGACCAATCAATGACAAATTTGGATTTCTCGACGTCTATGATGGGCCAGGTTCCATCAATGAACCTAGGTCAAGAGACCAAAACTAGCCAAGCCTCGAACTCGCCTGAGCGCCATCGAAAGGAAACTATCGATTTCTATGAGGAGAGACCTGAGAAGTTGGTTGAAGAAGTCAAAGAGGACTCTCTTTCAGAATCTGACCTCAAGCAGACAGAACCAGGAAATTTCTCCAAGACTACGAGTGCAGATGCAACTCCTAGCCAAAAGAAGCGGAGAGAGAAAAAGGATGCAAAGATTTTTGAATGTGAGAGAATTACAGTCAGAGGAGCGATATGGGGTGAGATCGAAATGTCTGAAAAAGAGAACTATTTCACATTCCGACCTTTACCGGGAGAGAGACCCGAAGGAGAGTTATATGAACTCGGAACGATGAAACATAATTTCATCACCAGCACGAAAAAGAAATCATGGAACTATCAAAAAATCCGGCAGATTCACCAGCGACGTTACAATTACATGAAATGCGCTTTCGAGATATTCACGAACGATAATAAATCTTATTATTTCAACGTATTTTCCAACTCCTATTTAAAAGCAATCCTCTCTGAGTTCAAGCTACGAAACAAAGATATTCAGATTTGCAGTAAGGAAACCTTCATGGAAACCGATATTCAGAAACGCTGGATCGAAGGAAAAATCTCGAATTTTGAATACTTGATCCAAGTGAATATGTACGCTGGGCGCTCGTTCAATGATCTAAGTCAGTATCCGGTATTTCCGTGGGTCATAGCAGATTATCGGTGCGAAGAATTGAACCTGAATACGAGGGATGAGGCTGAACAGAAGAGGATCTTCAGAGATTTATCACTGCCCATAGGCGCAATGACAGAAGAAAAGAGACGAGAATTGAAGAGGAGAGTGCTCGATATGATGGATATGTCAGAAGAAGAGGTCGATATGATGGATAAAGAGAAACTCGATCAACGGTTAAAGGCAGCGTTGGCAGAAGAAGATATATTTATGTTTGGATCACACTATTCAACGGGAGGACATATTATGGACTATCTGGTTAGACTTGAGCCATTTACATCCCTTCAGATAAAGCTCCAAAGCGGAAAGTTTGACGAGGTTAACAGAATCTTCGCTTCGATCCCGAAAGCTTGGGAGGCTTATCGTCTTTCGCACAACACGCAAAATTTCAAAGAGCTTGTGCCTGAATTTTTCTACTGTCCGAATTTCTTAAAAAATAGGTAGCTCTTTTAAACGAATCTCTCTCTCTAACAGCTTTATCAGAAATACTATAGATTTCGGAAAGAAAGGAATCGAGACGGTCGAACTCCCAGCGTGGGCTAAAACACCAGAAGAATTTATTATGAAGCACCGAGAAGCTCTGGAATGTGATTATGTCTCGAAGAATCTCAACGAGTGGATCGACCTGATATTTGGGTACAAACAATCCGGAGTCGAAGCATTCAAGGCGTACAATATGTTCACCAGTTTGACATACGAGGTAATACTCAATATATCTCCTAGCTTAGAAATATTCATAATTTTTTCATTAGCAATGGTTCTTGAATAAAGATAGGAACTTCCAGACCACATTTTTGTGTCAAGTGAGCGAGTTTGGTCAATGCCCCATTCAGTTGTTCACGAAAAAGCACCCTGAAAGAAGACCACGTGATTTGTCACAGATAGCCGTTCGACTTTCTTCAGCTGATTTCATATTATCAGATTTGGACGCGAAAAGCCTGGAGAGCATTCCAAAAAATGATCGTGGTATCGTTGTCTCTCATCTACACACGTTTGAGGACAATCCAATTATGTGGGTACACATGGATAAGAAATCACTTAGGATCATCTTCAAAAATCGAGACCTCTTTGACATACCATATGAAATAACGGTTACATCTCCGAAACCGTTCCAATGGTCTAAGAAAAAAGATAAAACCGGTTATCTGAACTTGGGGAAGGTCATCTTCGATGATTTCAATATAAGCAACCAAGTGAAGACCTTTGGAGCGAAAAACTCTGAAAACAGTTACATGGTCATCGGAGGATACCAAGACAACTCGTTCAAGATCTTCAATAAGCAGATTGGAATAGGCCTGGAAGGTACAATCAAGCAATCAATCAACTTCCATAAGGTACGAGCACTCTAACTCGTTACATTAGTAACTCTCAATCATTCTTTGATTTCTTAGAAATTGGTAACCAGCGTCGCCTGCTGCGAGCATGAGAAAGGCTACCTAATTATCGCTGGGTCAAAAGACTGCAGGATATCCGTCTGGAGGTTCGATCAAAAGTTCCAAAGAATCTTGAACACAACGAAACCAAAACAGATTATCTATGGACACCATAGCGAAGTCACTTGTCTGGCAGTTCAGAGCTCCTTGGGTATTTTAGTCAGTGCAGATAAGGTACGTTTATCCTCCATTTTCACTATGCTGACTACTACGATTTATAGGAGGGAGTCGTGATCATTCACTGTCTTATCACAGAGAAGATCCTCTATACTTGCTACCCGAAACTTGATGCCGATGAGCAGATTAAGTCGCTGCTAATCGATGATAATGGGCTAATAGCTGTTGTGACGGTGTCTTATGAGCATAAATACAACAATCGGATATTTGTCTTCAAGTAATTCTCTTTTGTTGTGAATCACTGAGACCTAACACACTAAACAGCTTCAATGGAGAAGATCTTGGTGAATGCAATATTGATACACAACTTGGTATCCGTCATGTATCGTTCCTTGAAAAATCGAAATCAATATTGGTAAATTGTTCCCGTAATAAAGCTAAATGGATGAACTTTTTTTAGTTGCTGTCGATGAAAGAAAGACCGCTGATGACATTGAACCTTCTGGGAGACCGCGTTCTGAAACCTTTGACAACATTGCCGTTAGATTACAAAGATCAGAGCGAAGACTTTGATGATTCCAAGAAAGCAATGCTCATCTTAGAGAATAGGCTGAAAAACTCTTCAGTTAATCACTTTTACCTGGATAAAGGTATTATTTCTCTCCTCCTATTTTTGTTAATATTGATCACCATCATTAGATTGCAGTTATCTTATCTGTGGCTATGAAAAAGGAAGCCTTGTACTGATCAGTCCAAAGTATCATGCGAGTATCAAATCTTGCTATGTTTGTTCATCTAAATCTTTTTCTTTAGACAAACTACAAACCATAGTACATAACATGTATGATTTGGGCTTTTTAGCCGCTCCAGGTTTAGGAAATAACTCTTAATTGCTCCGGAGGTGATCAAGCCTGATTATAACACCAATTAGAGTTTTCATTATTTTAAGTTTCTCTATAGGTAAAAAATCGATTCAATATTCAATGATCTAGATAGGGCGTGATATTTTGCGTTCTTATTGTATTATAATAAACAATAGATCTTGTATGATTTTTCATTGAATTGTTGATCCTTTCGTTACAAATTATTTATTTATTCATTCTGAAATACCGAACTACAAGTTATTAATCTTCTTATTATTCGAAACCTTTCGAGAAAGATAAGAAGAAGGAGAAAGAGGAACAAATTTTGGGTGAGATCGCATATTTTTCAAGGCGATACAAAAGATTATTTTGCTATTACTCTCACACACACACTAACTGAAATTACATGTTTACAGACACATATTTAAAGATGGAATACACAGGAAAATTGTGTTGCTATAGGACTATATCTACCTAAGCAGAGCTATTGATTGGAACTCTCAGCACTGCTTCATCGATCAAGGTTTTGGCCTCTTTAATTCTCTCAAGTAGTGAGTTTCGATCTCCAAGCAAGTCCACAATTTCTTGGACACTGAGCACTTCGAAATCAACAAGCATTCCTGTGATTTTTGGAGCATATCTCAAGCCTACCTCAGCCTCGACCTTTGGATAGAGCAACTCTCCAAGAATGTTTTTCTGCTTTTGCTTCTCCAATTGCATGAACTTAGCCAATTTTACTCGTAAAGACTCTAGAATTTTGCTCTGAAGTTCCTTGTCGTTAGTTTCGACTTCAACCTTTGTGTTTGTCTTAACAACCTCAGCAGTCTTTGTCTTTGATGGACTCGTTGTGTTAGCTGAAGAGGACACTGGTTTAATTGCTTCCTTCTCGTTCTTTTTAGGAATGAAAGCATTAACTTGTGAGTTTGTGACGTTTTCGTTGGTTTTGTATGAGATTCTGACTGGATTTCTTCCAATCTTTTGAGCTTGTAAAGTGTTTTTTGCCATTTCAGCATCTTCAGGGTTCGTGAAGTTTACAAATGCGAACCCTCGAGGTCTTTGAGTCTGTTCGTCTTTGGGGATTCGAAGGAATCGGAACGATCGATATTTTGTGAAATAACTACAAAGTTGTTCTTCAGTAACTTCTTTGTCGAGGCCGCCGATATAGAGAGTAATGAGCGGCGCAGTGTTGGCCTTTTTGTCAGTTTTACCTCTTGATCCGAATTGGTTCATAGTTAAGTAGTAATTGTCTTTCTGATTTGCTTATTATAATTTTTTTGTGATTTTGACTTAAATACACCAATCATGCAATAGAAGCGATTTAGGTGGTGCTTCTATCAGATCAGAATTTATCAGATTTTGATAAGGTGAACCAATAACGAATTCAACTTTTTTTTTGTGCTGGCAAAAAATGATGTGACTGAGCAGAATTCGAGTTCATAGGCAATGGGGTGTGTTTAGGAGTGTTTCTAAGGTATCTATAAGGCTCTTCTTTCAGAGGAACAAAAAGAGATGTTCTAATTTCCATCCAGTTTCTGGAAGTAGAACAAAGTTATCGAGCCAATCAAAAATTAACAGGTTAAAAAAATCCCAAATAGCGTTTATAAGTCTTCTTTTGTTGTGCTGATTGAAATAAGAGATTTCAGGGTCATTCCATGTGGTTGTAGTCGAATATGGACATGACGGCTTCAGATCGATTTTAAAAAGTTATCCTATTCTAACTTATAAATTTCTGCGCTTTTTGTCAGTAAATTCTCAACTATTGGAATTTATCCATTCTGAATTTTTCCGATTCAATTCGATTCAGTATAATATCCATTATGCAGCTTAGTGTCACTATTGTTCTTGAATTTAAGGAGATTAAGTAGATAGACATCTGAACTATTCAAAAATTCGATGACTAAACAACGAAACTGCTTTTGACTCTAAGTGACAGATCCTATTTTATTCCATTTTAAGGGTGAAAGAACGACGATGATCTTGACTGTGTTTCGGAGAGGTTGTCAGAGTGAGTACAAATAAGTCTAATAGCGAGCTTATAGATAGCACGACTCCCCTAGCCCTATTCAGCGACGAAAAGGAGCGCCAACGATCCACGGCGACATTTCTAAGTTAAAAAAACTTGGGTTTGTGACGCTCTCACATTTTGCATACACATAGTTTGAAATCAAGCACGAAACCCTTAAAATAAGAAACCAGATATTTGGTTAAATATCAAACTATTTGTTTGACTACGATTACAAATACAACTAGCATAAATTGAGAGTGTCAATGATAATTTACAGGAAAATGTTGCCAAAGATGGCCAGATTTAATCAGTGTTCTTGTTACATTGGAAAAACTCTTATTTTTAAACAGTAATCAAGGAAGATCAATTTCTTCAATTTCGAACTCATTCGATTTTTCTTTATCCAAGATTTTCGTGTCTTCGGATTTCTTCGCTCCGATACGGAGATTTTCGTTTGCGTTTGTAAATTTATTGACATCCAATCCCTGCTTTGTTACATCTGGCAGAAATGGTAGGAGAAGTACTGGCAATTTCTCTGAAGTCTCTTGGGGTTCTTTAACAAGTTTAACAGGGGGTTTTTTCTCCATACTTCTTAAGATGAGCGGTTTGGACTCAAATGGATCGCTTTGCTGACTATTGTGCAGTGTGTTATTTACCAATGTCAAATTTTGCTTCTTGTTTTCTGAATTCTTGTTTCCTAATGTGAACTCCAGCTCTTTCTGACTTTCTTCCTTTTCATCACGAGGCTGAGTACCAGAAATAAGCTTTTTTGTGCTATTCTCCTCACCAGGTTCTTCAACTGTCGAATATCGATTACTTTCCTTTCCAGGGACTCTCAAAGAAGCCTGGCTTTGCTGAAAATTAAGCTTTAGATTCTCTTTGTTACCGTGTCCAAAACTTTCATCTTCGGCTTTGCTCAAATGGATATTCTCATATCGATTATTATTGACAGGCGTGTCTTTTTCATTGGTAAAATCTGGTGTTAAAGCCTTATGAAAATTTTTCTCATCGTTTCCTTTCTTATCAATCGGTAGCAGTAACCCTTGATTAGTTTGGATTGTTGGAGAGTCGTTTTTTGCAAGAGGTTTTGCTGATTTGAAAGGATTGATATACTCTTTCCGCGTTATCGTCGTAGCCTGCGGTTTGCTGGTGGGTTTACCTTCCACCACGGGTTCTCTATCAGGATCGTCTTCATCTTCACTATCATCGAAGATTGTAATGTAATTATCGTTATATTCTTCCTGAATTTCTGTGACTTCTGCATCCTCCTTTACGTTGTAGCCACTAATATCGCCATCTTCATTGATTTTTCCTAATGGACCTTGCGTATTGCCCTTTTGATTAGATTTTGGCACTACTTTGCCATTATTCCGAAGGCCAATCTCTCCTGAAACGCTAGTCAGGTCTTCGATTATTTCGTCCTCGTTCATCCCTTCTCCTGAAGCATCTGCAGTTGTTCTTCCTCGATTCTTATTAACTTCTGATATATCTTTAGAGTCGCCTGCTAAGTTTTTCTTGGCGGTTTGAACTGTTGGTATTTGTTTTTGAGGCTCAGCGATGCCAGTCGGCTTTACTATGGAATTTTTCTGTGAAGTTGAGCTATCATTTGGCGTCTGGTTATTCGCAGCCATACGACCGAAGGCTAGCGGAACAGTATCTTCCCAAGGAAGATCTGGTTCACTTTTCCTTAAACTTTCCTCAGCGGCAGGTTTCTTCCTCTCAAGAATAGGTTGAACCGGAATTGAATCTTCTCCATTCGTTGAAGGCAATAGCCGTCTGTTTTGAGCAAATGGTTTAGAATTTATTTGAAATCGGGTGGCATATTCAGTATCATCATAGAGTTTATTAGCTGCATCAGAGCGTTGCTCCCAGTAGAATTGCATGTCGCTATTATTTGGGGTATTCATTGCAGGAGTGGTGATTGGCTTCGGATGGATTTTGAGTCTGGGTTCTCTTTCTATGGTCGAAGTCGGTTCAGAAGCGTAAGATTCTTGCACTTCGGATTCATGATGCTGTCTCGTTATTTTAGGAGCATTCCCGAATGTCCATGGCAATGGTGGAGGATGTCCTTCTCTTCCTTGCATATCATTAGCTTTACGACCATAACTTGAATATTCCACAACTAATGGCTGATTTCGTGGCTGCGATTTTGAACGCTGCTTCTCATTTGAAGATTGCTGGTGCTGTTGCTGATGGTCAGATGGAAGTATATGCTGATTAGCAGGAGCTCCTGGCCTCACATTACTCACCTCTGAGAATCCCAGCACTTGTGCGATCGTATGCTTGGGTTTGGCAAGCTTCTCTATGCGCTCTCTATCTACAAATCGTTTCTTTTCGGCAGCCATCGTCTGATCATTGTTTAATATTAAATGCTCCTCGAAGCTCCTATTCGACCTGTGATTGCTGTGCTTATTTGAATGATGAGAAATTTGCCGAGCTTCAGGCTAAAAAATCAATAAAGGTTTGCTTAGGAACAAATTGAATACTTCTACGATAAGCTCATTTTTGTCAGGAAATGTAATATGGATTTGATCTCCATTTATTTTCAGATGCGAGCAGAGACGATCAATATCATAGTTAAATTCTGTCAATATGCTCACCAGTTGATCATCATAAATCTTTTTCATAGCTACCGTCTTCAATGTCTGGTCTATTGCCATTATAGCCATAAAGCTGCGAATAAATTCGATTCACTTCAAAAACGTATCATCAGCATATTTACCCATCAAATTTCGAGACCTCAACTAGATAGACACTCTTTTGTAGTTTATAAACTTTCTTATGCACAATCTTGCGGTTTTCTGTGGGGTCACGGTCGTTGATGCTGCTATCTAATAAATGATAACATCCATCTTTCTAACAATAACCAATTACCTTGATTGGCAGCGTGTTTTTTCGCTGTAATGGTATGACTTTTTGGTAAAAAATACGCATTTTCTTTATTTTGAATCGTTGCGTATTTATCACCTCGCCGACCAGTGGAATGAGAACGTTTTTCTTGACGAGGAGGGCGAATAGTACCAGCATCTATGGTAATATTCCCGACTTTTTGATCATAAACAGGCCCAGGTTCTCTTTTCTCTTCAAATGAGTGATCTTTACAACAAATTATCAAAATTAGAGAAATCTAATATCCGTATTACTTTGGAGATGATGGGACGAGCTATAAGAATCTTTTTCAAATGTCTGCTGAGGTGTGGGGGTTCGATCATCTTGATCATGCTGCAAAGCACCTAGATTTATCAGAGTTGATGTGACCTTTTGCACAATTGCTGGCAAATTTTCTGAAAGCTCTGCAGCAGCAAATTTTTTTCGCTCTTTTGCAATTATTGATTTGAGCTCCTTCGTTTTTTCAAGCGGCAATCCAAAGGCATTATTCTTTTTGAGATTGGTTCTGAACCGTCTCAGGTTTGCTGTAAAATCTTGCTGAAGTTCAAAATAATCATCATCTATTTCCTAAATCAGTTGTCTCTTTAGTGTATCGATTTACGCTGTTTGTTAAAGTTGCCTTTCTTTATTCCAGTGATGCGCTCAAACAGCTTGCGATTATCACGGTCGATTTCATTTATACGCTCTGCAAGAAAATAAATCAGACAATCAAGCGACAATGCATGTTGTCTGTACCTCCTTGGCAACGGTCGATTTTCGGATTTCTCGAATATTGTCGGATTGTAAATCGATCAACGAGGAATGCGTTTAAATTCTGCCATGATGAGAAGTTTAAGTTGAGAATGAGATTCGAGGGACTACCCTTTTTTTCGCAAGGTCATTTCCGTGCATGTCCAACTCTAGAGATTCACGTTTTTCAGAACGGTGTGGTATGAAATGTGGATGCAATTTTTACTTAAACCGAATAAATTTTATCAGTTTTTTTCTCGAGAGCAGTGCTTAGGACTTGAACTTATTCATAATATTCATAATAATTTTCGTTGAGCTAATTTTGTTGTGTTATTGATGAATAGCCAACATTCGTTACCAAAAACCAAATTTAACTTAGCTATTGTAAGCATATCAGATTTTTGGTAATAGTTTACTTCAATATTCAAATTACTCGTATTTTTCCATTGAGACTGAAGGATTCACAACATTGTTCAAAAGGAAAAATGAGTCTAAAATGATTGTAGAAGGGGGTAATTTAAACTTTTTCTCATCGACTAAATGTGTTTCTGATCATCATTCACATTTTGAATCATAAAGTTTAAACAAAAGCGACCAACACGTTAAAAAATTTGATTGAAATAAAATCATTCAATTTTTTCGGTCAGCTTTCATCGATGAACTCTGCACGATCTCAGCATTCCAAGGAACTCTTAATCGAGTTTTTAGAAACAGAATACATTTGGCAAGTACCTTGTCTCCTTACACTGCAATAACTTCATTGTGATTTTGAATGTTTGGTAGGTACAAAAGACAATATTGGAAAAATATGGCAACATCAAAGTCGCGTTTATTGTGTTCGACTCAAACAATAGTCATTTTATTTACCTTGATGAGCTATCCCGAAAACTTGTCGAGAAAGGAATCTCGGATCAAATTGAGAAGCATAAAATTTTTTTTGATTTCATGGACCAAGTTACTTATCATTCTTCAACAATTAAATCTCAATCGCAACTCAAATAGGATCGAGATGGCCGCGTGTCGTGGACGGATTGGAATAACGGCTTTCGAAGTATCACTCAAAGAGTAACTTGAGCCCACTGTCAGTTTTATTTACATAAATTTGGGTAGATCAACGAAACAAAGGAGAAATTAGTTGACTTAAGTCGCATGAGCAATTCTCAGAATCTCTCAGAGAGTGCAAACAAGTTTCAAGACATCGAAGATAATAATTTCGATAACGACCCAAACAACGTTCATGATATTGTCAACAAATATGCACCTGATTCCTTTGACTTGGGCAGAGGCTCAGCTAACGCGCAATATCAGCAAGGATCTAAAAAAACAGAAAATTTTAGGCAGGGTCCTTCTTATCCAGCTAATTTTACAGAGGAGCGTCCCCTCCATTACTCGTCTAAAGGCCCACAAATGAAGCAGAAACCTTTTGAGATATCAGCCGAAACGGATATTAACTCTTACCGCAGCCTAAAGAGCCCAACATCAGATCAAAAAGCAGCAGATTTTCCATATCGTCCGTATTCTGATCGCTCATCAGAGAAAAAATTCACATTCGGCCATCTGAATTCAGATCCTTTAATGAAACTTGGAGGCGATATTCCAGGAGTACACGAGGAGTTTTCTGATGGAGAAAATACGAGATCAAACAAAACGCCTACTTACCCACAAGGAATTGGCAGTATTAGACCTCAAACAATCCAGCAAGGAAATTCGTTTGCTCGTCAACCCGAAGCAAGCAAAAGCAGTGCCCCGAACAAAAAGGTTGAGCAGTATGACAAATTTACAAACGATAAAGGAAACTTCAACAAAATGGTTCCTAACACAATATCTCCGATCATGAGACAGAATTACGATGAGAGGCATATAGCGGAGGATTTCGATTTCAATGCTGTGAGTGATGCTCAAAAAAAGAATCGAGACGAACACTATTTGACGCCTCAGCGCAATGCAGACCTTGAGCAGAGTAAATCAAGTGAGTTTCTTGAAGTTGCCTTTGAGACTCCAGGTGACTGGGGCCGGCTCAGATCCTCAGCTAGTCATTCCCGAACTCAATACTCTCACAGCAAACCTCAGCCAAGAGGTTTCTCTCCTGAAGAAGCGAAATTGGGAGACTCGAAGAGGCAACTGGGAGATGTCCTCATCCAAGATCAAAGATATAGTCCCAACCACAGACAAGCAGAGCAGTTGAAATCAGGTAAAATTAATATAGAGTTTCCCTCCTCACATCTGATTTGAAAAGCAACTCCTCATGAAGTAATGCATGACAGTGAAAATACTATGAGAAACAGAATGCCCACGATTCGAGAGCAAGAATCTGAAGCGGGCTCAAGGATAGCGTCAAGCCGTAACTGGGAACTAGATAACTCTCCAGGACTCAAAAATCGCTTGTCGAGTGAATCAATAGGTCTAAAGAGGTTTTCCAAGGACTCTGAACAGTCTAATGAATCACGAAATAAGCATTCTCCACCTCAAAAGAAAGATGAAGGTCGATGGCAAACTTCCCAGTTCAATTCCTCGAATCCTGGAGCAAAGGAACCAGTTGATCAGCTACAGCAGTACAGAGCATTTTATGCGCAAAGACTGCCTTTTCAAACGAGCAAACCGTTAAAAGCAGCGCAACCAGATAGACAACAGCCTCAAAGACCTACCTTGCGTCCAGCGATCCGAAATCGAAATTTAACTCCTGAATCCGAGCGCAGAGCTGGCAATAAAGCTAACGTTCCAAACTTTGGCGGCCAGTCGGATAGTTCTAGAGATGTCGGATACTTTGAAAAGTCTCAAGAGCCCAATTTTCCTTTTAAAGACAACGCTAACAATCCTAGATTTGATCCAAAGAAACCAAGTCAAGGCGAGTTTAGAGTTTTGAATCTTACCAGAAGAATAGAGTCAGGTCAGAAACCTCAAACGCAGGTTACAGGAGCAGCTCTCCAAGATAACCTGAGAATTCAGCAGGCTCCGACCTTTAATCCTTCTACACTGAACTCAGATCAGGCTCAAAATAGAAATCCTCAGAGAGAGCAACCACAGCAAATTAAAATCCAAGAAGGTTTCTTGCTACTAAATGGGATATATCTAATCTAATACTATTTTCCTAGAATATCGAAGTAGTTTTAGAGACTATCGTGACAAATTGCCAGATAATGCATACGATTCAGACTCAAAGGCTTCATCGCGTTCTTATGTTTTGGAGCGACAGACTGCCAGCAATGAGCAGGATAAGCAAATGACAATTTCTACGAAGAAAGAAGGGTTTAAATTTCCAAAAGAAGAGTATTTTAATCAATCTTAATTGATTTTTCCTAGCCCTCTTAACCATTTATAGGCAAAAGGAAGAAAATGTGATGGAATTTCATGAGTTTAAGAGAGCATTAGGAGGAGCTGAGTTGCGTTCGCTGAAACGTTTCAACAATCTGTTAAGCACCCTGAAGTCCTTTGATCTTGAAAACGAAAAAGTAGATTCATTGGACCAAGAGAAGATACAACTCGAAACGATTAATTTACTCACTCATCCGCAGGAAGATTCTCCTGAAAAAGATTTGAATCGATCTCCGAAGGAAAGGCTATCAGCTCAAGGATCCACCGAATACGAAGTAACAATGGCACTCATTTTTCTATTAATAAGGAATTTTATGTATTCAGTGCTTCACGGGTTCTGCAAGAGTCTATTTGTTGAACGAAATGACAAGACTTCGCGTTGTGACGAAGCAACTTGAGAGTAAATCGAATCAATTGAAGAGCAACTTCCCTGACACTCATTTGCCTTCGAGCAGAAAGCATACACCTTTTAAGAAAAAAACTCATCACCGTTGATTTGAAATCCCGTTGAATTTACAATTACAAATTGTTCCATTGTTTATCACATTCTTATTTTTTTCGTATGCTGAACAATGCCTCTGTTTTTTTATTATAGCTAATGGCTGCTGCAAATGCCTTGTAAAATACAATCAATATTGAATTAAAGATCTCAATTCTGAACGAAGTTATTTATTGGAGTTTTGAAAAAGATTTTCCTTTTTCTACATACGTTTGAGGGCAAAAGTTGAATCAAGCATTCAAATGATTTATCCTTGAGTACATAATAAATAGCTCTGGATTAAGAATATGATCTTGGATAAGAATCAAGAATAAACCTCTCCATTCCAAGGATATTCAAAGCCATCTGGATTGATACTACGATTTCTGCGTGTAAATCG
>ENA-UOUE01001076-UOUE01001076.1-compost-metagenome-genome-assembly--contig:-NODE-1076-length-19000-cov-9.565344_pt1 | contig 19000 bp, 11 predicted proteins | sample MGYA00238146_ERZ747223 | MGnify/ENA primary metagenome ERZ747223 (study PRJEB28781, sample SAMN06268865) | compost metagenome | isolation source: single cell | place: USA: California, Emeryville, Joint...
AAGAAGGGAAGAGATTCTGTGCTTTAAAGTCATATATAGTTCCTTAACGTTAATACTCAATATTTTTTTGTGTACAGGGCTGCATTGTTTTGTCTCATTTTTCGAGTAATCTTAAGTTTTTCAGAAAAGATGTTCAATTATGAGAAAATCCTTTGTTTTAAGTGTAGGTAACCAGGAGATTAAACATTTCTGATAGTTGAGGCGAGGTTAGAAGCTGGGAATAGAGGTAGACTCAAAGCGCTTGAGGGTGTATGAGTCTTCTTTGAAATTTGACTGGGAATGGCGAATTCGTTATTTCTGGTATTTAACTAGCTGTTTTATTTCTCAGTACTGAATTTGGTTTGATTTTCTAATTAATTGAAGCGATTTTTTTTGAGCTTCAGAAGGCAAATACTGGAAAATATCCTTGTCCTTGTTTAATGAAACCTAAGGAAGAATAATTTTCACAAGTTGTAGAGTGAGTATACATTAATCTTTAGAAAAACATTTGTTGATAATATTGCAGTTAAAACAACAATCATGTCCTTTTGAGACGAGATTCAACCTCACTAATGATTCAACGGTTCAAGGGATTCAATCTTGAATTAGCAGCAAAACTAGCATGATCTTCCTCATTGAATCATCTGTAACATCTGGTTGCAATAATCAAATATACATTCTATACCGCTTCTTTAGTTCATGGTCTTAGTCTGCTTCTCTTGGATCTCGTTGAGTACTTTTTTTGATTGTAATCTTTTTCATTTGTGCTGAAGACACTACTTAGCATAGACAATTATATCTCATTATAGATCATGCATCTTGAACGCAACCACAGGCAAACTGAGAAGCTTTTCGAGCTTGGTTGATTGAGGTTTTCTTGTACTTGAACATTACAGAAAATTAGCACAGATCGTGTAGATAGTTCCATTATACTGGCCAAAAAATTAATCAGGCATACATTCATTAGATTCAACGAATTATTTGAAATAAGCTGCAAACAACCATGAGCGAGTTCTACAAAAAGAACAAGCATCTCTTCGAGGACGATGAGGTATCAAAGCAGCAACTGTGTATGCAAATCACTAACATAATAAAAGGAAATTCCCTACTCAAAACCCCTCTCTCATCTCAGCAGCATGGTTTTCAATGAAAAATTGCCATTACCTAATCTCCAAGCAAAGGTATCAGCTTATTACGAATATAGACATGCTTATGGTTATTAGACTGATGATTTTCCTTTAAACCATGATGAAAATTCTCCTCTTAATATTTTAGAGGGTACCATTCAACAGAAGAAGCCAGCAGAATACCATATAAATCATCTGCCAAAGCAAAAAAATGAACCATATATCGAAAAACCCGAAACATCTCAGGACTTCGTAAAAATCCGTTATTACTAATGACATTAGATTGCGTATGACCATAGGAGATAAGACCGAGGTATCAAAATTACGTAAGCCCTTACCATGGGTTAGACGAGTTCCAACAAATACAGACAAAACCCAAAAACGCAAGTACGAGTATTGCAAAGCAAAATAATACTTTGGAGCAGTATTCAAATGATGGCTCACACGGAATGGCTAACAGTGTCCAGAGGTTACCTAAAATATCTCTTTCGAAAGACAAATACGACAGAGGATTCAAAACAAATTTGAAAGATCAGAAAGAAACAACTGCTCAAAAAGAGACAATCACTCAGCAGTCCTATGTACCTGGCCTACAGCTTGGTCAGAGATCTAGCAGACATGTCTATCCTGTGAATCTTCCTTATGATGAATACTCACAAAAGGGAATTAGTGGTGAGATTGTCATCAACAATAACGGAAATGAATCAAAAAAGAGTTTTTTACGAGATGGGTCAGCCACTCAATCGACTACCGATAATGGTAACAGCATGGGCTACACAAAATATAAGAACCAATCCCATTTCAGCTTTCCTGACATGTTTGAAGATCCTACTCACGAAGATATTAAGCAGCGTCAAAGATTGCCTTTTCCTCCGAAGATCTTAACTACAGAGGATATTGATCACTCACATTCATTTAAACAGCACCAATTCCCTTTTGAGGACTATAACATGATCAAAAAGAAATTCACGAGCATCAAGGACCACTTTGCTGAAGATAATGAGATTGCGATCAAAAAGCCTGATATTATGCTCGAAGGCAATACCTTCTGTGAAAATAACGATACTCAAGAACATTGAAAGTATAAAGATGCTACGCCACGACTGCAGATGATGTCACTGGAGCAGGTATGAATTGGTTCTCCTTTCCCAAAGGTTATAACAATAAATTTTTTTTAGTCCCGCAAAGAACAACTCAAAGATCTTCAGCACAATGGGTTCATTTCTTAATAAATGTGAATCACAACACAATAGATGGCCGAGGCCCTGTCCATAAGAAATGTTCATTAAATTGGTTTCTAATCTTCCAGGTTTTTATTTTAGATTTATGTTTTTTCAGTGTAAGGTCAGTGGTAAAAGAGTATCTAAATAAGAATCAGTTGTATATTGTTTATTTTGAAAGATTATGCCAATTTCAGATCATAGAACATAATTTTCACCACATGAAAAGGAAAATTTTACACCAGGATATATTCACAATCTCTTATTAACAAATTCATCATAGTTTTTCTTCATTTCTTAAGTTTCAGCATTGTTCCTGGTCTGATTTATTCGATTATGATAAACACCTTCAAAAAAAATGAATTTAACAAAGGTTTAGTCATCATCATCAAATGTAAGCAAGAAGAACAATGGTTAACATCTATAAGCAAAGTTTACACAACTCAAATTAAATCTTCGCCACAAGAGAACGCATCATGCTTAATTTCCACTTGAAGCAGGGTTATTAACTTCTTCCGTGCTATTTTTCTTTCCTGCCCAAAACTCTCCTACTATGCCACAGTCAAAAAGCTCTTTTCCGTTCTCCTCATTTATCTTATTGTGTATAACGCAAAGATACGACATCAATTCGACCCTGCTCCCCGCTGTGATTGGATTTTCAAGAAAATGCTTTAACAGATGCTGGCCCCAGACTTTTGATGGATAAAATTCGGCGCTGTTACAAAAATTGTGAATTAGTATCAGGTCAAATTGTTGTAGTTACAATGCTTTTAAGAGGAATCTCATCTTAGCTTGATCTTCTTTCGTTGGCTGTTCTGGGAAGAAAGCACTCGTTAAGTGAAGTAATGTCCACAAACTTTTATTTAGCTCTTCTGAAGTGATATTCTCATGATGAAAAGGAATCTCTATGAAGTTTGAACAAAGAATCAGCATTTACGAGAGGGTTATGAGTAGAGAGTACCATCAGTAATGTTTTTGACTTTGAATTCCAAATAGGAAAAAGGATCATCGAGTTTCTTTCGTGGGATGCCAGGAGCACCTCGAGGATCAACTTGATGGACTTTATTGACGACGGAGCTATGGCTGTGGAGTGCAGAGAGAACAAAGAGTATGCCGAAAAAGATGACGACAGCTCCGACTGCGTTGCGAAAAGGATTATTTGCCATCTACTATTAGGTATCAGATTTTATTTGAAAATTTTTTAAGTTTGGTAATTTTCATACAATCCTCAGAGATTTGCCCAGCAAGATAATGAAAAGATGGGATATTTTTCGATAAATCTTTTCTCAGATTCCAGTCTTTTGGAATTTTTTGCTCCGCCATGAATTGAATAAAAACGTTTTCGAAAAAGTAGCAAGAAAAAGAAAGCAGGTTTGAGTTTCGTCAATTACTTTTAGTTCATTACTTCAGTTGAAAATGATATGCTTTGAGAGAACACTAAATGTTATTTAATTTCTTGTGACTCTCTTTGACTTAGAAGCATAGACTCCTCATCATTTGAGCACTTATTTTGGAGTAGAGCTAAAAGATACAAAGTTTCCTCTTCTCCACAGGCTTTCTGGAAGCAATAATTGAACCTGATGATGTAATTTGCACATAGATTATGAGCTACCATTAAATTTCCACAGTGAATAGACATAACTACCAAAATCTCATCCACAGGATTACTATAAATGAATATCCAACACAAGAAAATTTATAAACTGAATGAATGGATATGAACAGGTTTTCCGATATACTAAATTCAGCTATGTAAGCTTACTTAACAATATCATTTCCTTGGATATTATCAATAGCCATTTTCATCATGTCCACGAAGAGTATTCTGCCCCATCCCTGAGGATTCAGACTCCCTCTTTCTGCCAGATAGCTGGTTGGTCAGCCTTCTTAGATGATCTGCTTTGAAGCTAAAATTCACAGGATCATGTTCAACCACTCCATTATTTTCATGAACCTGCCTACCCGCGCTCTCAGGTTCATGATTTTGCTGAGCAAAGCCAGAAATAGTCGAATAATATCCATGATCATATTCAATAACTTCATCATTATCATTTTCTTTCTCCTTACCACCTGCCATATCTTTACTAGCCCAAACACCAATAACGGGTTCGATTCTCTGATCTTTGCTCTTCAAATGCAAGTCGATTTGCTGATCAGATAGCCTGTCAAGGGCATTAGCTGTATTTGACAGCTCAGTCCCCTCATTTCGATGATGCATAAGAAAATCAACTTTTTCGTTATGACCCGTCGTTATTGGTGTCACACCACCTTCCAGAGCCTGATTAAAGAAAGTTGCTATTTGAGCTCCTTGCCTCGGGTCGCTCTCTCGGCGTAACTCTGCCTGGGTGTCAGTAGGCATCTCAATCGTCGTTGGAGACTGCTGAGTCGTGCGAACAGTATAAAACAACTGCATTCTGCGCGGCTTCCTATTTTTGAAGGTGCATTTCTTGATAAGTTCCTCAACGAACGCTTTCACCTGGGTAAAATACATCATCAGAAGCTTGAACCCCACTTTCAACACAAAAATAAAGTTGACGATCCCTATCATAACCAAGCTGATGTATTTTAACCAGCCTAAATCACTGTTCACAAAATACACTGTGTAAAACATGGTGACGAAATATGCTACAAAAGCCAGTCTTTCGTGATTGAAAAGATCTTCATCGATATATGGATTCCCACTAAAAGTGAGGATAAGCTGATAAGCCACAAAGAGCTGAGCGAGCGTCATCGCCCGGGTCTGGAAATTGACATTAAGGACGGAATTTGCAACGTAAACGAGTAACTTGAGTATCATTATTACCAGACCCCAGTAGTATCGCCTATCAGTGCATTCATTGTATAGCGAGCCAAAGGACAGACGAAGCTCAGTTTTCTTTGAGAGGTCTTTCCTATGTTGATAGAGGATTAAGAAGATTGAGAGAGGAATCACGACTCCCCAGATCAAAAACCCCGGAACGATAAATAGGTATCTGAAGTATTTGTACTGATCGCTATCACATGAGATCGCTTTGTTTCGATAGAGATAATACTGTCCGGACCCTGGGATAAGCTCCTCGCACGTGAAGAACGAAGCAAGGTTTCCAACGATGCTTGGCTGCTCGAGCAGGATGATGACAGAGATCGCCACAGCGATCTTAACTCGCGTCTGTACGTCTTGCTTTTTCTTTTTTATTACTGTATAGAGCTTATAAATCCCTAGGCCTATGAGGATAATCAATCCTTTTGCAATAGGACTGAAAAGCGAAATGACAATCTTAATTTTCTCAGCGAGAAACGCCGTGTAGCCAAATTTCAGTAAAGCACAGGATAACGAGAAGAACGACTGTCCGTAAGGGTTTGCTAGGATTTGTCCATAGCCGAGGAACTGGGTAATATCGTCCTGCATTTGACTGATAACAGTGAGGATCTGACTGTAAGAGCTGAGAAGTCTGATGAATGAAGCAGGGCGGATTTTAATCTTTTCTCCTTGAACGACCAGCTTATGAATTTGCATGTTCTCCTTGTAGGAGCTCATGATGATTACGATTTGAATGGCGAAATAAAGCACGTTATATAGGATTGATCCAACGATATCCAAAGCCCCTTCAGGGCAAAAAACGCATTTGCCAGAGTCAGAACTGTACCAGCTGTTCTGGTAATCGCACTGTAGGCAAACAGGTCCGACCAATCCAACTGCGCATTCTGTTCCTGTCGCTCCACCGAGACACCGAATTCCGGTGTCATTACAACTCACGATATTCTCAGAAAACATACTTGGTCGCCAATATCCAGGCGTCAAGTCCATTACAGCTCCTCCCGTGCAGTACGCGCCGATAGGACAAGGTTTGCAGGAACTGTCGGATGGATCAAACGAATAAGTTCCAGCCCCACAGAATGAGCATTGAGTTTGATCAGCATTCGCGATCTCTCCGGGAATACAGCCTCGCATATAAATCTGAAAAGTTTGAGTTTGAAAGAAGTAATCAGAGGAGTAAGTCACGATGACAGAGTATAACGTGCCGGATTTTCCTGGGACATCTACGCCTAAGCCATTAATGGTGCAAACCCCACGATCGCAGTTGGGTGACGAAGCGGATTGGTTGTAACCCGAGAGCATGAAGGTGAATGTGACTAAACTGTTGGCGGAAAGGTCTGGGACTAAAATGTACTCGCTTCCCGTGAAATAAGTCAGTTGGACTGTAAATGACAGGGTTCGGAAAGAATAGGAGGTTATGTTGTCGAGAACGAGCACTGGGCTCTCGCTGAGGATAGAGGCATCTTGGAACAAGAGGTTCAAAGAGTTAGGGTTTCTTGAAAATGTGGAGTACGCTGCAGCACTTGTACCGTCTAGGACCTGCAGAGTGACATCATTATTCACGAGGTAGTTGGTAATATTGAATTCTCCGAGCTCGGTCCATAGCACGTTCCCGTAAACAGTTGCCGTGTTGTTGATGAAGGTTGAGCCTGTAATTGAAACTTCTGAGCTCTGACTCCTGACCACTCCTCCGAAAGAACTCGCAGAATTGTTCGCGAACTCACAGCCGGTGATTATTAAAGTCGAACTACCTTTAGCTCCCCAAAGCCCGACGACCGAACCCGAACGTCCTTGAATATTCGTAAAATTGGAGTCGATTAGCGTAATCACAGTTGGAGTGTTAACTCTTGTATGAAAATTCTCAATATTTTGATTGTCAAGAATCAGAGAGCCCTCCCAGTAGACCACAAGGTCTTGAAAATCAGAAGCATTTACCGTGACTGTATGAGGACAGAAGTAAGAAGATGAAGCGACAATATTCAAGAAAATTTTTGATTGTGTTGACGAACTGTCCGAGAAAACTGCACTGCTGATCGAGCTACTCTGAAGCAGGAACGTAGAAGGAGTTCCAGTTGAACAAGTGAGCTGGATAAAGTCTGCGAAGGTCACAAGAGGATTGACTGACTGGAAGGAGCTCAGAGTAACCAAACTTCCGTCGAGTTTTAGCACTGCTGTATACATTATTGGAGCTAGAGCATGATCATTAAAAGTATTTGGGAGCAAGAGCACCTGATCGATGAGTAGATCTAAGTGTGGCGAAGAGGAAATGATGAAAGCAGTAAATTTCACATGGTCCATCATATCCAATATTGTCTCCGAGATCGTTGGACGAGGCGACGCACTGTCAGCCATTTGACAGTCGCTGATCATTAGGAAATCCACTAAATTTGAGCTGTTGGGAGCCCCAGTAACAACAGTGTTGTTATGTAGACGGAAACTGGTAAACACGGTCGATTCAAAATTCATGACGCTTGTGCCAACAACTTGGTTTTGAATGAACCTACAGCCTGTCACATTAAGAGACAGTTTTATCAGCCGAGAGTCTAAAACTGCACCTCGATAAGCCGATATTTCTCGAAACGTTGAGTTTATCAACTCGACCACAAGTTCCGGATGGGTAGAATCCTGCTGGAGATTAAACAGCCCTCCTTCTTCAACCAACGAGCCTTGCAAAGCGCTCCAAATACATCTCCAAACCGCGAGTTTATTGAGGTTCAGGAATGTAAAACCGAAGTTGGACGAAGAATTCGCTCCGATTATCTGAGAGTCGACAATATCTAGCTCTGCCGCTGAAATCACAAAGAGATTCCCAGTTTGTAAATCAATATTCGTGATTATGGATTGCGTGATAGAGACTTTATAATTTGAAACCGATACGACAAAGATCGCCTTCGGCAGGAAATTAATGAAAATGTCTGGACTAATAGCCACAGCGACGCTATCAATGGTATGGTTCGCAAAAACCAAGCTGCTTGTGGCTGCGGAATCGCTTATTGTTCTCATGAAATAGATCGCGACTGGCGTAGTTGAGCTTTTTAGTGGAGTCAGAGTGATAGATTGCATGGTCTCATTAATAAAATTCGCGCTTTGCTCTACAGTGAAAGTGAAAGCGATGACCGCTTGCTGTATCGTGAGGTCGGTGTAGTTATTTAATTGGAAATTCACCGAGGAAAACTGAGATTGCGTGCATTCCATCACAATGGGTAAACGGGAGCGAGCCATCACATTAAATGCAACCGTGAGGTTTTGATCGCCTTTGAAATTTGCAAGCGTCACTAGCGGTGTATTCGACTTTACCAGTAAGAAATCGTTTCCCCAATGAATGTAGGAATTCAGTGAATCGAATATAAATAGCGACTGGTCTGAATTGTCCTGTAAATTCACGTTTTTTACATCACTTGCAGCCAACAGCACTTGCGAATTCGTGAGAGAGTATTTAATCACTCGCACAAGAGTCGCTTCTTGATCTGATTCGACACCATCGAATGTATTTTCAACGATCAAAATCTCGAAAAGAGCCATGCTCGACCGAGCGAACACAAAAGATGGCGGTCTGTTGAACAAAGCCAAGACATCTGGCTCATTCGAGAAGAGAAGGGTTTCCTCAGCCGTGTCGCGTTGTAGATACGGAAAATTAGGTGGTTGGTGGATGTTGCCTAGGCTTATTAAGCGCGAGTAGGTGATAAATATGGTGTTGATGAACTCTAAATTGATGAGATAGACCTGTGGACTTGAAGCGTCGATGAGATCAGAGCTATATAAATAATTCGTGTCGAACACACTGTTTAATAGATAAAGCACTTTTAGAAGCCTTGAGGTCGAGGGAACAGCAGGTAATTGAAGGTATGCGTTTTGAGACATGTTCACCGAGATGAAGTTTGCTTCGTAGAATAAGTTATTCTCGACTGTAGCGGTCCTCATGATGATATTCTCGGCGTAGTTTGGTGAATAGATCGCGGATGTGCCTGTGAAAAATTCATTGTTTTTCACAGTGATATTCCCAAGACTCGTAAAAATCGAATTCAGAGTGATTGCTCCAAAGTAAGAGTCGGTCTGGGCTGTCAGGACGTTGTCACTCATGCCGAAATTTTGTATGTAGAGCCGGGCTCGAAGCTGCTCCCATCCAGTCAGAGAAGGAAAATTCGAAAAAAAGAGAGAACTGGAGGCGATGCTAGAGTCGCTGACGTCCCAGTTGACCAGCGTTAGAATATTATAATTGGTTACTTGAGTTGATGTGACAGTTTGTGCGAATAAAATCAGCTTGGAAGTTCCCAGAGTGGTATTACTGATAGTAACAGCTGAGGCTTGGAAGGTAAGACCTTGAGCTATGCGATTAATATTGATTACAGTGGAAAAATTGACCCAGACGTTTGTCAGCGTAAAATTATCCAGGGTAATGGATACTGTATTCGAGGAGTTAAGATTGAGCAGAGTTGCATTTACCAGCCTTGAGTTGATAATGTAAGTGCCCTTAATCTCTGTGTTCGAGTTAGCTTGGCTTGGGAGATAGAACACCGTAGCGAAGGTCCCAGCAGCGCCGTAAATCATAGAATTATTGATAGTAAGACCAGAAACAGTCACGATAGGAGACGTAAGAATGCTAAATAATCCTTTTAACGACGTATCAATAGAAGGTTGCAGTTGGGAATCAATAATAGTTATTTGCTCGAGGGTTGTCGAGGATGATTGCTCAATATAGATAAGTTCTCCAGGAAGTAACGGCGTATCTACAGGATTCGTTGTTATTGTCAGATTTTTGAATGCAATATCGCACGGGCTGTATGCGTACAAGTTGAGATACAGATATCTGTCCCCTGAGAATCGCCCGCTCTCAGGGTTGACAACAATAGTTATATTTTCAAAAGTTTGCACGAGAGCGTTAAATTTAAACCCTTGCGCAGTTACTCGGTTAAATATCGTGTTTTCGACTTCCAACCTGCCGACGGAATCGAAAAACACCACGTAATAATTCGACACGAACCCGCTCTCAGTAATACAAGTATTATTTATGCGAAGATCTTCTACAACGTCGAACCACAGCAAAAACATGCCTAAAAACAAGCCAAACTGATCAGGTAAAGTCTCCGCAATGATGTTGAAATGCAGCACGACACCCTGAACGGTAATATTCGTAAGCCCTGTGAAAAGAAAACTCGTTGAGTAATTAAATTCTAGAATCGGAAAACTCGTGTTGCAAGAACTGAGACCCGAAGCTGTTGCTTGATCATCTTCATATTTTATTGTAAGAGTTGCATCTGCAGTGAGTGAGAAGAAAACACCCGCAACGCCACCCAATGAATAAACGGCAATGGCATCTTTTTTGATGATAACTTCTGAGATCAGATTATTGAACTTGTATGAACCATCTAATTGATCCGTTGATAGAGCGAAGAGCGCGTCTTGGACTGTGGTGTAAGGATTATCGATTGAATCAAGTTGAGGAGTTCCGCTGTAAGAGTAATCAACGTATGCGATGGTGGCTGAAGCAAAAATTGGAGAAAAGGGAGTTATCAAAGCAATTAAAGCTGCGGCTAGCAGAGTGGTAATCGAGGCGGCCAGGCGTTGCATTAATGTTCTCAAAACAATGTTGGTCAGTTTAAATTAATTGAATTGATATAGAGAGAAATAAAAGTTGAAAGACGATTAATTAAGCAAGAATATAGAAGAAACAGTCTCTTGATAACACTCCAAAGGGGTATTCGATAGCTCTGGCTATCAAAGTTGGAAGGACATTTGAGTGTGAAGAAGAGGTATATATTCAAAAAATATGAAGGTCATGGGATAGTGATTTTTATGAGACATAGGATAAAAAGTGGGAGTCAAACTTAAGGAGGAGTTTTATGACTGCTTGCGGACAAATGAAGAGCTGATATTAATGTTGCTGATCAGGCAGTAGGGCTCGATTATTTTTTTTCAAAAAAATAACGTTGTCCAGTGTATCATTAATCGCTGTTTTAAGAGATTTAAAATAAGTTTTAATAGAGGATTTGCAAAAGCTTTTCTGAAATTTACTTAATTAAACTTTAATATGCACGACTTTACTCAATCATGATAACTAGAGGTTAAGATGCCTGAGCAGGAGAACTTATTAGCGAACATTGAAGGCCTTCATGATCTTTTTATTGCAATCGGGGTCATCATTATATATCGTAATTATAAAATGTATTTGAATTTGCAATAGAATCCACTTATTTGCGAGATGCAAGTCTATTTCTTTTGATATCTTCTGAAGGGATGGTCAATATAAGCGATCAAAACCCAAGATAATTCTATGTTTTACTCCAAAATTATTTTGCAATTCCGAACATATGGATCAATTATACCAGATCAATGTTGAAACAAGGCATCCCGTAAGAAGTTAGTCAGAAAGCAATTCAATATGTCACTCAGCGCGAATTTATCGCTTCCATATTCTTTCGCCTGCGAGTATCTTATCTATTATGGGAACTTTTACTGTTGATTGAACCAATCCAGAATACAAAATTTCACACACGTGCTCAGATAGATAGTTAACTTAAAGCTGTTGTTCAACAAAGGAATTGGTACTTTCTCACAAAAATTATATGAACAAACATTAATCAGATCTGAATTAACTTGAGGGTGAATCCGCATATAAGTCTATCTTCCTCCCGCTGTCAGCTATCTGCTGGCTGCTATGATTGCTAGGATACCATTTTCCTGGAATCGGATAGACTTTTCTCACTGTTTCAGTATTTACAACTCTCTCTGGGGTCGTCGTCGTCTCTGGCACAATCCGTCTCGCCTTTCGTTTCTTACAAAATTTCTTTATCGTTTGCGAAATGCGTGTAAGAATCAGTTTGCCACTCTCAAAAAACTGGAAAACAATGAATAGAGCGCTCCCTAAAGTCGTACTAGCAATAATAGCCCAACCCATTGGTCTGTACGTAAAACTGAGGGACTCCGAGTAAAGATCTTGAATCATGAGCATGAGGTGTTCAGCATGTACTATCAGCATAAGCAGCTCAAACACATTGTTTAGCCTGGACATAAATTTGCTTTTAAAAATTTGAGCCTGAAGCGCCGACGCGAAGTACAGTCCATGTATAGCCATACAAGTCGAAACCTGTGCCCAAGGATGGCCGGCTAATTGAATCGTAGTAAAGACAATGATGCTTGCTCGGGAAATAATCAACACTGGGATCCATTCTCCCAGCTTTGAACTATTGAAGCAGTTAAACGTGCCGCCCCATTTTTCAGAAAAGGGGACAACCTTGGACGTTTGCCCGGTCATAGGATTTATAAATAGATTGCTCACAGCTAAAAATATCCCGATCGCAAACAGGTTCGAGGCGACTAAACCAGCGATTTCGTAAGAATGCTCTGCACTGGGATTTCTTAGCTGAAGAATCACCGCCTTGAGCAATTCAACGAAAAAGCAAACGAGAACGTTCAACAGCAGACCCCGTGCACGCTCGGTTTCGTGGTTTTGTTGCTCAGGCGAAAGCTCTACGACATTTTGACTGATATTTCTCCTGCTAAACGCTGAGGGTCCGATCAATGAGTCCCCCAGCCGAACCAAAGCAATCAATGCCAGTACCATAAGAAGAACCGTGAAGCTTCCACCAAAGTTTTCGAAGAAAAGTGAGGATATTTCTAGTTGATCCCATGAATTGCTATAGATATTATGCCTAGCAAGCACCTCCTGCGGAGGCTTCCCCAAAATTCTGGGTAAATTGAAAACTTGGTTCTTCTGTCCTTCGAATACTGAGTAAAACAGCACCAGGTTATCCGGTAGGCTAATGTTAAAAAACTTTGGGAAAAACAACAGCGAAATTGAGATTCCAAATTGGAAAAAGTGAAGTGCATCACCATTCGAGACCAGAAAAGCAATCAACGAGATGGCAATGGTTCCGTAGTAAGCAATGCACAAGTATTTAGCCATGTACGAAATGGCATTCACCTCTGCCTGAGAAAGATCAGGAATACGTTTACAAGTTTTGGGTTCTTCCTCTGCGGTCGTATTAGCAGGGCAAACGGTAAGACAGGCTGAGTTAAAGAGATAATAATTCGAGTCGCAAAGCAAGCATCTTCCTTCATCATTGCAATAGATACAGTGCTGTATTCCGCATTCAATTTCTGGTTTCGTGTTGTTTGTAGTTGTATTCGTCGGAACGCTGTCATTAGTGGTATTTGTAGGAACACTGTCATTAGTAGTATTTGTAGGAACGCTATCATTAGTGGTGTTCGTGGTGTTTGTAGAATTTGTTGGTATGCTATCGTTGGTCGTGTTTGTCGTGTTGGTTGTATTTGTTTGGTTCGACGTGTTGGTCGGCGGAGGTGTCGTGGCTGTCAGGCAGCTGCCGTTATTTTGGTACAAGACATAAGGACTTGCACATTGCGTGCAGGCGAAGTTCTGCCCTTTGGAATTAGCACAAGCAGAACAATGTGGATCGCAGTTTGTGCAAGTGTTTGTAACGGAGTCCTTGTAAGTCCCTGTGGGACAAGTGAACGTACTGTAATTACTAGGGTTTATTTGATAGCACCCAGATGTCAGGGAGTAAAGGCAGTCGTCCATAATGCAGCCTTTGAATGGTAATTGGATCAGAAAAGATTGAATGTTTCAATTGTTACCATGGAGATACAACAGCGCGCGAGTATTTGCGACCTGAAAATGCCTGATATCGCCAATAAAACTCGTCGCTGAGCTCCCAAAATAACCGTTTTTGGAGGTGGTATCAGCGAATGTTATGTTAGAAGGATAGACAATCTCTCCATCAAGCGTGTCGTTCACCCAGCTGAAGCAATAGATAGTTGGACGGTACTTGTTGCTGCAGTAAATGAGCACAGAATTCCAGTTATTTACTAGCAATTCCAATGAGCCCAATGAAAAATGAATAAGATTATTGTACCTTTGAGAACAGTGTTGAAACTTAGGACATAATTCGACAATGAGAGGTTCAGCTTATTGCCAGGAGCGAGAGAAATTCTTAAAGGACCTTTGTGGAAAATCGTTCCACCTACTGTCGAGGCTGGCCTTATGTAAAATTTGAATGAGGGAGTGAAATAGTTCTCGCTGTCCTGAAGCGTGAGACCCGAGAGCGGTCCTGCAAGACTTTTCGCGCTACTGAATTTAATTCCGTTTTGGTTTGACTAAGCGCATTTGCAAATTAATTTATTAACTAAACAGCCGAATTTACCGTGTACCAGATAGGATCATTCTGATCGGCTCCGGTCGTCATTCCCAGCATGAGATTTCTGCTATTCACTGAATCAGCCACTGTCTGACCACTGTTCTCGCTGAATTGCCATATGCCGAGGTATTGAGCTAAATGGGAAGGAGAATGTTATTAGAATTTTTCAATGATTTATTTACGAAGAAGCCCGTGTCGCAGGTAAAATCTGGAGGAAGGGCTGCTGAAATACCCAGCGGTGAAAATAAACTCTTTGATGTTTCCGCAAGCACTGCGATAGTATCCATCGTAGCCAATCTGAAGAACATCATTAGCGATTGCAGGCTCTGATGATGCTCCGCTAATAGTGATTGATTGGTCGATAATTTCTGGTTGAGACAGGCTTGTTGTGGTCGCAGCGGAGGGGTCATGAAAATTAAAGAGGACAGTTGAGGCCTGGTTCCTGATTGCTGCTCCAAAGTAATACCATTGACTTGGATTCAAGTTATACTAAATAATGTTAAATTAGTTTGAGATTTCAAGAGAGTATTACTGTAATCGGGATTGACTTGAAGTAATTCTTCATCCAATAAACCATAACGATTGAAGGAATCCCATTCGGCACGTAGTACAATCCCAATCTCTGCATCGTGGAATTGCTTAATGAAAAAATTGCTATCACTTCAACCAGAAAAGAGCAGAATTACCTCACATCCGGCGTTGTACGAAAGAGTCGGTAGTAAGTATTGTTTACTGGGAAATTGCCTGGTTTATACCAAAACCCTAAGGAATACTGTGTGATTTTTGCTATCAGAATTAGCTCATCGTGCATTTTCGTAGAGAGATTTACAGGAAAGATCAAGCTCAGCAGGCGAGTATTCTGTTACAGCGGGTGCTGCTAACGTGCAACTGAAGCTTGTTGACGTGGGATGGTAAACTCTGACACCACAAGGCGAAACCTGTTACATTTAGTGAGTAGACTGAAAAAGATTTTACCGATATAGTTAGTAGAACGAGTATTAGAAAGCTGAAGAGCGAAAGTCGTCTTAGCATTTTGAATTCTAAGTTGTATTACGTGGAATTAGAAAGTGATTTCTTTATTGTGAGAAGAAAATATGTATTAACCTATTTGTGAATGCCGTTATCAGATTTTCTCGAGAAAAAAGATTTTCTTTCGAATAGTGTCCGTTTAATCGAGATTATATTCTCAATAAATTTTATATGGTTACTTCAGAACGAAAGGTTTGGAAATAGCTGTCAACAGTGGTTCCTGCTTCTGTGAGTGCAGCGTTTCCTCCGATATGGTTGGTGAAGTCTAGTAATGAATTTACAGCCTAATGATTCCTCTTTTCCATGAGAATATTTCAATCAAATTTTGGGCTTAATTTCAATCAAAGAGTTGTTAGAACTCTTAAATTTAATGGCATCATGGAAAAACGAAAATGGATCTCGCGAAATTGGCACTGGGATTCTATAATCGAATGATTGCAGCTGAGCTTAGATGACTTTCACGTTAGAAGGTGAATGGAATTTGATTTCTTAGCTTGAAATTGTCTTGGAATAAAGCAGCGTAAAGTCGTCAGAAAACGGTTGCTGTAGGTGATGTAACAACTGATAGCCGTCTGCTTATACGGAAATGATTTCATCGCGACAGTAATCTAAAGTAACCGAAATTCGTACTAAAAGAAATTTTTTCCATAAATATGAAATTGCAACTATTTCGTAACTCGACTTTCTTTTCTTTTCTCTTTCGGATACTTAAGATGTAAGCAGCAATCACTGCAGAGGGGGGGAAAAAAGTTTTTGTGTAGATTAACATACCTATTTTTGAAAATTATCATCTGAGCAATGCAGATTTTTCATATCCAACTCGAATTTTTCATGATTCCTATGAAGGAGCTTGCCAAGCCGCCAGAAGTTCATTTTTTTTTTTGGTTAGATTCAGGGCTTGAATATATTTATTTTCGCATACATGATTATTTTCCGCGAAATTGTTTTCCGAATTAGATGCTTTTATGTATTTGCTGGGATAGCTGAGTCTTTCGACACTGTTACGGAAAAATCACTAACAGACCCCCTTTGTAATGTAAGCCTAGGCTGTTGGTTTGATGTAATGCAATGCAAAAACTAAGACGACGGAAAACTAACAACTATCAAAGTTAGTAAAGGACTCAAATAATTTTTCAAATGGCTATGCACAAATAAAAGTATGAATATTTTCTATATAACTGTGAGAATGAACCTATCCTCTATAGTTTTGTCATTGTTTATATCGATAACTCATCGCTGTAAATTTTATTAAACCACTCATATATATTCTTGTTCATATACTTTGAATTCAGGCAATCATCTTTCAACCTTTCCGCCAGAGAGGCCAGCCTCCATTTTCTTTCAATTCCTCCCTCTAAACTCCAGAGACTCTGATTAAACGAGACCACTTTCTCTAAGCTGCTCAAGTTTTGGGTGACACACTGGATTTCTCCAGTCTCGTTATCTACTAAGCATGCTATCGTTTTACCAAGAGTTCCCAGCTGCAACATACTCATGGAGCCATCGAAGCTAACAGATTTAATAATTTCTAAAGTCTGTTCACCATTCGCTGGTTGAAAAGTGAGGTCCAATCCTTCTAACGTCCATTTCCGCAGATCATATGTTATCCTTTCCTTTTGGTCCTTGAACTCATGAATCAAGAAAGTGCCACTGTTCCTTTGGAAGATGATGCTATCGCAAAACTGCGAGATGTCGTATTTTTTAAGGACTTCCAATGTGTTAGAGTCCAGGAGCAGAATATGTTCAATAGCCAGGATCTGTCTCACCTTCTTTTTGATATTGACAATCAATATGGATGAGCTCGAACCCGGCTTCGCTGATGCAAGTTTGCATTCAACGTGATCGTATGAGTAGCTTAGCATTTTCGGCCTCGGAACGAACGAACTTTTGTGCTTTACTTGGTAAAGCATTATCTTGTATTGAGGCGTAGAACTGTAAAATAGAAAAGCAGGCTCCGAAGGACTGCTAAGACAGCAGTTAGGGCTTGAAGCTCTTCTATCAACAGCGAATGAGAGCATAGAATGCTTGTAGGCTGAGCGGTAATCAATGAAAAATGCATAGCCGCCGCCAGTGAGGGCGAGGTACTCTGTTGTAGGGCAAAGAGTGAAGGAATTCAGGTCTATTACCTCGGTTCTCAAAGAAACTTTCCGGAGTAGTTTCTGAGTCTTTGTATTGTAAAAATTGAGAGAGTAGGAGCCACGTGAGGAGAGATAATGAGCAGAGGGATGCTCTTCGATAGCAGCTAATATTTTCTGTCCTTCAAGGTATCGTACACATTTGATTTTAGGCTTTCTGGTTCGGTTGAAGGCTTCCATTGTAGATGCGCAATTTATTTTGATTTGACTGCGATTTTAAAAAGTTAGATTAAAACTCATGAGAGTTAAGCTGAAAACTATCGAATTTAACAGCTCTATCAGAATCAAATAGTTTGAATATGCGAAGAAGTCTTAATTGCAATTATCCACTAATTAATGTGTTCATTTTCCAAGTCAAAAAGGGTGGCTGGTGTATATTCATCCAGATAGGGGGAAGATAATAGTCACCTTGGATACTGTTAGAACGATTATTAAGCTAAATTTTCAGATTGTAATCCATTACGCCAAAGCAGAAAACTCTATTTGCTTTTTCTTTAATTTGTTGATGATCCCTTCAATTGTTAGTATCATTTTTTGGTACTTTCCTCGTACTTATCAGCGATTTCTGATTCTTGAGATTAGGAGAAAGGTTATGAAAAAACGACATTTGACTTATGGAGTACGCGAATTTTGCTTTGCTCTGAGTGGTCGATAGCATAAAGGGAAATAAATTATCAACTCTAATTCTAGATTAGAGAGAAAGAGAGCTCATTTATATGTCCTTCAATGAAGGGTACTATACATTTAATCTTGTAGTGGTCTGTAGAAACATACATGAAGAAAAATTAAGAAAGAAATCGGAATGAAATTGCGAGTGAAAGGAAACCAAATAAAGGTTCTTTCAGTTCTACCTGTATCCTTACAAAATTCAAAGCGAACTCAAACGTGTAAATCTGGTATTATATCGACGTGTAAAGCCACTAAGAAATTTCAATAACTAACTTCTTCTAACATCCGAATGGGCGATCATCGTGATATTTCTTCGAATGTCACCAAAATTTTTCTTCTTTCATTTTAACTCTTTTTAATCATTAAGCCTATAGCCACATAAGGATCAAAGAAATTCTGAGCACAGAAGTAGTCGTTAAGTCTCGTCGGAAAGTATTTCAAACATTATTTCTCTCTCTCAGAGTTTTTTCAATTAATTTAACAATTCGAGTTTTTATATCTTTTTTAAAAAGGGTTTTTAATTCTGAATCAGGAGCTACTGCAAATATTTTAACATTTCCATAGCAACATCATTTGAATATCCCTTCTTAAACTAACATTATGACAGAAATAAGCCTTCAAGATTTGGAGAAAGGTTCTAACCTTTGGTATTTAGAGCATCTTATGTTTAGTGGAGTTTTGATGATTTTAGTTCACTGAGGTTTCAGTGAAAAGCAATTTTCTTACACTGTCTCTAATAATCAAAACTTAAGTTTGTTAACATCTTGGGAAAACTGCAGTAAATTAAACGATTCAGGCTCGTTGTTCCCAAATTTGAATTTTAGTTTATGAAAATATATCAGTGATATAATGATTTTATTTGCGGCTTTAAATTTCCTTCCGCAAACTCAAA
>ENA-UOUE01001077-UOUE01001077.1-compost-metagenome-genome-assembly--contig:-NODE-1077-length-18973-cov-11.012331_pt1 | contig 18973 bp, 11 predicted proteins | sample MGYA00238146_ERZ747223 | MGnify/ENA primary metagenome ERZ747223 (study PRJEB28781, sample SAMN06268865) | compost metagenome | isolation source: single cell | place: USA: California, Emeryville, Joint...
TCACAACTTTCAAGTAGCATCCAGCTGCATGATTAAATCCGAAATCTTATGAATCCCTTGAGATTAGTAATTCGATCATGAAAATCAAATAGTTACACTCAGTGATTTTCATCAATCTGCAAAGTTTGAGCCAGGTGTATATAAATGGTGCTTAATTGTAATTTTGCAGGTCTTCACCTATGAGAAGGACCAACATCACATTGAGCTTATTGAGTAGAAATTTTGAAGTTAATGCTACATTTCAGTAGTTTCCAAGAAGGAATCTTCTATGTTGTCTCAAAAAAGCTTTACTGACTGAAGTATTTAGACTTTACTTTCAATTGAGTTGAGAAAAAAATTCGTACTCACTGAGAATTGGTGCCATCTGCTTTTTTATCCTTAAATAAGCTATACACTTAGTTACTTTTTGAAGGATAAGATACTTTAAAAAGCAAACAAAAACCCAAAAAAGTATGGAAAAAACTCATAATTTTTGAAATCAGTGTCTCTAAGTGTCCAAAAGCGACGCTGATTGATGTGTTGTTGGGATGTTTGCATGAAAGATTTGATCACAAAAAGAAGCTGACTGTTTTGTTTGAAAGAATAATCACTACGAAATCCGATTTATTCATTTTTTCCCCATTCTAGTCAAATTCTCGTTTATTAGCTTGAGATCGACATTATTAATAAAAAATTGATCTATCTCTCTGTGACTAAACAAAACAATGCTCTCAAAAAGCAAGTTTAATAACAGTCAGAAATTGACTTATACAACTCTTGAAGAGCCAACAGTCAAAAGAGACGCCCTAAGCGAGATTGGTTTGCTTATGACTTTTTAGATTCAATCAGTTGCGTGAGATGAAGCCCAAGCGGCAATATGATTGCGAGTGCTTCATGGGATAGTAGAGTAGTATTATTGGACTTCAAAACTGGAAAACAACTTATTCTAGAAAGACCTTAGCTGGCAGTAACTTTTGTTGCTCATAGCTAAAGCTATATTCAATTAATTCTTAGTTAATGCCCTGTCTGTCATGCTGTCTGTCTGTGTCTGCTTCATTTGAGAAGAAAACATATACAATCGCTATTGAAGGAAAGAACCCATTGAGGATTAGTAAGATTTAATTAGTCTAAAAAGATTGATTACTAGTAACTCCATCTTTATAAGAAAACAGAAAAATCAGCATTTTAACTCTAATAAAAGCCACAAACTGCAAGTTAATACCAAAAGAAGGACTCGAGTACATCGAAAATACCATTTGAATGTTCACGTTAACTTCTAGTGACCTTATCTATTTCTATTGACATCCGTTTTCAGCAAACGCACATTTCATAGCGTTTGGCAGAGCGATAAATAACAAATATGTAAAAATTAGATATCATTGTCTTGAATTTCAAGTTACGAAATCAACTTATTAAATCTTTAATTCTCTCTTTCTTTCATTTAATATTAATAAACAAAATCAAATCCAAAGAACTCTTATCTCTTATTAAAATGAGCGAAGGTATGAATGAATGAGAATTAAGATTTGATTGGTCTAATGGCCAACCATTTTATTAGCACGTTTCCTAATAAAGTTCGAAATTAAGCCAACGACTCCCCACTCCCAGAAGAGTGTCACTATACTATTTATCGCTGTGGCGATGAAAATGAAGGATGTGAATTCCGTCGGCATCACCTCCATTTGCATGAAGTTCATTATCTCTGGGTTTTTCACGAGGAAGAACGCAGAGTTGCTCAACGTAAGCAGAATGAGGGCCACTAAAAACCATTTGTTTTTCCAAAATGACACTCGGAAAGGCTTTCCAATGTTCACAGCCAAGGCGACAGCGACGTACTGGCCAATGGACATCATAAAGAGCGACTAAAATCAATCGAATTAATACCATTCTTCAACTAGTAGCGAAAATTACTGTGTTTTCCTGACATGCAGATAATGGACTCCTTTTTTTCGAATCAGGGCAAGGTGAGTACCAATCTGAATGCTCAACGTAGTAGAGTGCATAGAGCTAATCGAGCCATGATACATAACGATAAGAAAAAATTATGAAAAATCTACCTGAAACAGAGTTTGGATCGTTGCTAGTCCCAAGAACGAGGTCAGCACTGGCACTGAGAGCAGTCGATCGGTTGGTTGATAAATGGAAAGTTTTGGATAAGCGTCAGCGAAACTCATCGTAAATGAGAGCGACAGCACGAGAGCTCCGTCGATGTAATAATACGCATTGTTTTGGAAAAACACGTTGATGTAGTAACCGGTAACTGCGCTCACGAATTCAATAATCGAGTACATCGCCATGAACTTGAAGGTTTGAATGCTTGTTGTCAAGGACGCTCGGCCATATCTAACCAAAAGATATCAAAACATGCTCAGAAAACTCTCATAAATTACCTGAATAGGTCAATAACACAGGAAATATTCGGCGTTTTCGAAGTAAACGGCGCTGCTATTGAAGCCTCAGCTTCACTGAGGGAAATCCCGACGTTAGCTGTTTTAAGCGCGGCACAGTCGTTGGCACCATCACCGCACATGCCTACCATAACCTGGTGATGATCTCTTAAGTTCTGGACCAATAAAGCCTTTTCATCAGGCGTCATCCTTGCGTACACTAGCGCCTTTTTTAGCACCCGGTCGAGCATCTTTTTGTATTTAGGGTCGTTTTCTTCTTGTGCCATCTTCAACAGATAAGAGAACGCAGGGCCTAAGGGGGAAATATATTATTAGAATAAGAGATAATTAGATCAGATATTCAATCACCTGTCATAGCGACCGACAATTCGTGGTCGTTTTCTGGATTAAGCAGCCCGACATTTAATGAGAACCTTCCGATATCTTGCTCAGCAAGTGAAGGAAGGTCATCATCTTGATTTTCGTCTACGAGTACAGCGTTTTGGTGATGGTGATGCTGATGATGATGCAGGTGCAGATGCAGATGCTTCACGCTAATTCGGTTTTGGCTAGTTCTGCTTTGACTCAGCCTATTTTGGAGCATTATGTTATGATTCTTTGAAGTATCAAATATCGCCTCTTCTGTCTCTTCCTCATTGTGATCCTCAAGGTCAATCCTCTCCAACTGCATCGATTTGTTAGCGTTTTCCGGCGGAAACTCAAGGTCCTCCCATCCGATCTTCTTTTTATCAGGGAACCCAGGGTGGTCTTGCAGCGTCCCTAGCACCACTCGGTGAGTCGGGTTGATAATACCGCATTTTCGCGCCACGCTAATAGCAGTTAACACGTTATCGCCGGTTACCATCACAGACCTAATGAGTGCATCCTGCAACACGCCGATAATCTGCGGAGTGATCTCCTTCAATTTATTCTCGAGGATCAAGAAGCCAACAAACGCAAAATCTTTCTCGATTTCGCTTCTCTCAACCGTGGAAATTTCTTCCCTCTGGATTTTCAATGGTTTGGAAGCGCAGGCCAGTACTCTGAGACCTTGGTTGGTGTACTTTGATAAAATTTCAGAGTAATTTTCCGGGATGCTGTCTGGCCGGCAGAGTTCTCGAATTTTCTCTGGTGCACCTTTGATATGCATTCGGTAGAGATCGTCCTCGAGGGAGATTTTAACGATGACGCTCATTCGTTGCAGTTTGGATGTGAATTCGAATCTTCTTATGATATACGTCTTGATGTGTTCAATGAAAGGCTCGACTAATTTGTTTCTATCAGAAGAGGTATTGCCTTGAATCGTGGTGTGAACGATAGCTTCAGCGGTTTCGGTATTCTGTGCTGAGGGATCGGCCTTTTCAAGGAGCTTAGAGTCGGTTGCCTCGAACATTTTGATATCAAGAGGATCACCTTATCATTGAGTCAAAGTGAGAAGTAGTCTCTTAGAATGAATTCTACCGTATAACTGATTGTTGACCAATGTCAGTGAATGGCAAGTCGCCATAGCATTTAACAGCAGTTCTTCTTTAGAAATTTCTTGATTTGAAGGGCTTGGTTTCTCTTGGTTGGCGTCTCTCCTTCTTTCTTTAGCCTCCCCAATTAAATTTGCAAAAGTTTTCACATTTTCGCACAATTTTCTAAAATTCAGCTTTTTGATGTCTAAATCATGTGACTTTAAAGAGAGACAACAGCGCTTGAGTTACTTTTATCAAAGAACACGCCTCGTACGCCATAGAGATCGAGTCCTTCTTCAGTAAGAGTGCCAGTCTTATCAAAGCACATAATCTTGATTCTTCCAGCCTCGATGATTTTGTTGGGAGAAATGCAATAAATGTCTTTCTTCTTCAGCCTAGCATTTCATTTTTAAAGATTTTTTCAGCGTAAAAACACCTTACATTTTCAAGCCATAGGTGATACCAATGGATAGACATGCCGGCAATGAGGGAGGAACAGTAATTGTCACCAGCTGGGACCCTTGAATGAAGGTCGTCCAAGCACCATCTTCCATGAGCGAGCTAAAATCAATTGCAACTCCTAATTTAAAGGAAAATTAAGTTCATTAAGAAGGCATCTTCATGATTCTCACCAATGAATGATACAAATACGAGAATGGCGATGAACTTCAACGCATCAGTGTAAAATTTGAAATTAGATTTCCTCGGAAACAGGATCGATCGGACCAAACTTCCCTTGAGCGTTCCAAACCCAGTGTTCATTACAAGGGCGAACACATGCGAATCTTGGTTTGCTCTTGACTGTATGCAGGCTGTGCCAGCGTATAAGATATACTGTTTGTCCTCTTTTGGATTAAAGTAAACCGAGCTCAGCGGCAAGGAGTTTTTCACGACTGGAATGGACTCTCCTGTCAACATAGACTCGTTCATGATGCAAAGCCCTTGAAGCAGAACAGCGTCACATGGCATTACTTGATCCTGCGGAATCTGGATTATATCACCAGGCACGAGTTCCGATGAGCTGATTTGAATAGGGTTCTTTAAGTCCTTGTTTCTAAACACATTGATCTGAATCTCGAGCTTAGCCATCTCATGTAGTCTCTTGAGGAAGCCTCGGGTTTGAATGAGAGTCAGTGTTACTGAGATTGCTGTAAAGGTGAAAACAACGGCTGCGAAGCCAACGTATTGAGCGAGATACCAGACAATAAAGCTGCAAAACTATAAATTATGGTGCTGGTTATTGCAACTGATTGAGCTGAGACTCAAATATACCTGGAAAATGTAAAACGGGTTCAGAACTTCCTCGACTAAGAGCTTGTACCAAGACTTTACCTCGATTTCTGTCATGTTTTTCCCTTTTAGTGAAGAAAGCGTCATATATTCCCGAACTCTCATATATTATTATACCATAGTATCTGAGATTATATTCTGCTTCACTAGCGGACAAGCCTCCACCAAAATTGCTATGAATTTCTTTCAATGTGTAGAAAGAAAGATCAAATTGTATTGGAACAAACTTGCGGTGCTCTGCCGAGTATATGAATGCGAATTTTCTGTAGTTAAATTTTGGTTTTTTCTCTGAATCATCCCATTGTAAGTCTATTATTTCAATTGATTTGTCTTTTTGAGAATAGATGGTTGTTAGCGGTGGTGAGAGATGTGGAAAAGGTAACCTTCGCCCCTTACGACTATCTTGGTTCCGTTTTGTAAAGTGGCTTTCTTCAAATTTAATAGGATGTATAATGCTGGGAACCAGAGGCAGAGCAGGGCGACGAATCCCACTGAGAGTATGGAAAGAGTGAAATAGAGTATTCTTTTTGAAACGGAGACCCGATAAAGATGAAGAGAGTTGATTTTCCCTTCAAACTCGACATCTGCTGGTGAATCAAAATCTATGCTTGACTCATCTCTATGCTGCTGGTCGATGAGCTTCTCCTGGAGTCTAAATAAGAAAGTCTGAGGTGAAATATGTGATGTTGAAGTACATTTGATGGCTTTCTCCCATTTTTCGGCAAATTTAAGTGCGTCAACGTTTGATTTGTATTCAGGAGTAAATAAATTAAAGCTGAAAAGCATTAGAGATTTTATCCATGGGTTGATGCGTAATAAATAGTTTTTGGTCTAATTTTACTGCATAATGTCATTCTTTTGAATATTACTGGAATGAATCACACGCAAAAGTTTATATGGCATCGTTTCGCTGGGTTTTCGACAGCCTCTTCAACATCTTATTAGCCTTGAATGAAAAAATCTTAAAATCTTCTAAAACAACTTTTGAGTTACAAGAGCGAATTAATTTTGGCTCCTTTTTTGGCATTTGGAGGTTTAAACACCTTGAAAGAAGTAACAATTCAAATGCGGATCTGCTATCGTTGTGAAGTCACTTTATGCCTCTAACATCAATATAGGAGTCTAAGTCAGGGCAAGAAGAGCCTATCAATAACAAACCAACATAATTTCATCATATTCGAAAAATTACTATACAATCGTAGGAGCAATAACACCATCGTTTTGTCAAAAACTAAGTTGGCCTGTGTAATCGCTTGAAAATATTGTTAAAGGATGCTTGTTTTGGCAAAAAATGGTTTGACATTTGTGTTCCTTAAATTGGAAATAAAAAATATATTTTAAGGCAAGTGAATGACTGAACGAATAATGGAATAATGAATATTTGATCATATCTTCTAAATCTGAATTTTCTTTTCGAAATCTTGGTCGTAGAGGGTCTCTCCTGATACAAGATACGAAAAAATTGTGATTCTCATCTCATACCAATAAACGTTTTTCCATGCTATCATAATTGGCCTTGCACCCAACTTTCCTGTAAATCTAAATTTTCTACTGCACCACGTTGATTCATGTTGAAGTGCCTGTAAAAGTGAATTTAATTGTTGGGTTGATTAGAATAAAGCATCGTTGCTTGATATTGTCTAATACAGAAGACTAAAATCGCATTACATTGAGATTATAGTGTATTAATTGTAGAAAACTCTCTTACAGAACCTACTCTGCGAATATTACAGCCGAAAAAATTTTATGGACTCTTGATGACTCCTTTCAACTTAAATCAAATGGAAAATTTATTTATCAGCAATAGTCCAATTCGTTCGCAGAATCGGGGGATAACTCCCATAAATAATTAGTCTAAATTTGCGAATTTTATTGGATTTAGGAATTCCTGACATTCAGTAGTTTATCCAAATCCATTGTTAAAAAAATTTAGCGATGGCCTGACTGAATTTTCTGATTAATAGAGAAGAGCCAGCTGATTTTCATTTAACCTGAGCATTAGCTACTCCTCTGCTTTTTTGTCCATTCAAGGCACTGATCGCGTTATCTTCTATCATTATATTAGAGCTGTTTGCATTTTGCTGTTTTTTCAGTAACTGAGATTTTTTATTGATCTCGTCGAAATTAACTGATTCAAAGAACAACAAATGGAATTAATCTCGAAAAAATTCGTGGATACTTTCTAGAAAAGACCAGAACATGGTATTTATTATTTTGTAAGGTCTTGCTCACATCACCTAATCAGTCTCTAAACGATGAACAAAAAGGACCTCTTTGCAGAAGTTTCTTATCAACACGCAAAACTTCTGCTCGAATCTGACTCAAGCGCTTTGATTGAAGAAGAGCACGAAGACCCTCTCACAAAAAAGGCCAAAACGCCGACTATACGCCAACCCTTATTAGATGATATTGCAGACGACGTATCATCCGACAAATCCGACGAGCAATTAGCAATAGCCACCAAGGACATCGAGGCCGGACCATCCACTCCAGTCGAAAATCACACCGCACCATCATATGCTCAGATAACATACCTTCTAATAAAATCCGCTTTGCCTTCTCTCATGCAAGGTCTTGCGGCAAACATCGCATTCACCACGTTGATATTTTTCATTTCCAGTAAGGGAAACGTCCCTCTCATCGGAGCAGTCGGTATGGGCAGCACTCTATATTTCACAGGTATTATCGCTTTTCTCCAGGCTCTGAACCTGGGGTTATCTTCTCTGGGGTCTCAAGCTTACGGATCGAAAAACCCTGCGCTTCTTGGGGTATATTTCAAAAGAGCATTGGTGATACAATTGATCGTGTATATCCCAATCGCGGCTTTGATTTCGCAGATTGGTTTTCTATTTAAACTCATCGGATTCGAGCCCCTTCTCGCTAACAACATTCAGAAAGTCCTTCTCGCCATGATGCCTGCAGCGATCCCCTTCACCTACTTTGACGCAGCGAAAAATTTCCTAATTTCCCAAAAGATTTTTAGTCCTCAGGGCTACATTCAGCTTTTCAGCTCCGTTTTAGATGTTGGAATGCAATATTTCCTGCTTGTATACCTCGATTTGGAGATTTTGGGTATTGGAATCGCTCGCTTTAGCATGGAGTCCTGCCGAGCTATCATCCTTTACATTTATATCCAATGCTCCGGTAGGTGTCGGGACTCTCTCGTTCCTTGGACCCGCGATTGCTTCAAGGAGCTCTGGACTCAATTTAAATTCCAAATAACCGCTGGAGGGCTGCAAATCCTTGATTTGGTGGGAACGCAGATTATTCTACTACAAGCGGCTTATTTCAGCGAAGATGAGGTCGCAGCAAACGTCGTCGTCACTAGGATTACGAAATTCTGTTTGATATGGACGATGAGCGTCGGTGTTGCTCTGAGCTCGTTTGTTGGAAACGCCATTGGAGAAGGAAATACTCTAAAAACCCGAAAGTTTATTAAAATGGGCATTATTGTAGATTGTATTTTGATTTGCCTCATGTGGCTGCTGTTAGGAACCCAAAGCTTTAACTTCGGCAGGATTTTTTCTGATAACGACAACGTACAAGCAAATATAGCCGGACTTCTGTTGTTTTTCATGACGATAACTCCATTTGATAACCTCCAGAACGTCCTGGGAGGTGTGCTGAGAAGCATTGGAAGAGAGAAACAATCAACGCGATTGTATTTAATCTCATATTATCCAATTGCGATTCCTCTTTCTATCGTGTTTTCGCAAGTGTGCGGCTGGAGAATATATGGGTTGTATGCGTCGATGCTAGTCGCGAAGGGCTTGAATACCCTAGGGTCGATTTTCTTCCTATGCAGGACGAATTTGCAGAAACAGGTGAAGTTTGTTAAAGACAGAATCAAGGAGAATAAAAAGAAAATCTCTACTCCAGTGCTTGTACAGTCAATGACGCAGGATGAGAAGCCTGCCACATTGACTTCACTGGGAAGCGGGGGCGATAAGCCTGTTACTATGACAACGCTTGATAGCAGGGAGGAAGAGAGGCCGAGATTTGTTGGCAGTAGCCCTGAGGAGATAAAGCGGAAGCTGAGCATTGAAGATGACATGGGGAATCGCTATGAGAAGTTGGGGAATGTTTCCACCAAGAGCGATGAGGATTCTTAAGACAAATTTTAATGGTTTGAATCGTTTGTAAGAAAATATGAATTACAACTTGAAAATCCGAAGACGATTGTATATTCGTAATTAACCGAGTTGTCAATTCATGTGAATATGAATCTTATCCTTTAGGTGAGGCACATATGTATATCCCTGTAAATAAGGTGTTATTTTCAATGATGCTCAGTTAAATGTTAGTTATACATCTTACAAGAGATGAAAGCTGGTTTCAATGCTTGTGAGTAATAAGGAGTCTTTTTGAAAAGAATGAGACTCAAATCTCTTGACAAAAAGATCAATATAACACAGAAGTGATGAATTTAATTCAGTACATGAGAAAAATGATCCTTTTCACTGAATGTAACTACCATTGTATCATATACAATAAAAATGGTTTTGACATATTAAATCAAGGAGTTTTTAAACGCTTTGATCATACTATCAAGCTTCCGAAAGTCAATCGGTTTGATCAACACGTCCGCCATACCGCTTTCTCGGCATCTCTGCTGGATTTTCTCATCATGATGTCCCGTCAGTCCAATAATTTTCACGATCTGCCTATTGCCGTTCAATAATTTGCTGTGCTCTTCCAAGATTCTTCGAGTCGATTCGATGCCGTCCATTATCGGCATTTCGCAGTCCATGAAGATCAAAAGGACCCGCTGGTGGTATTTCTGATACTGATCAACTGCGATTTTGCCATTAGTAGCAGTAATTACCTTGCATTTGCATCTAGAGGCCATATCAGCCATCATTTTGAGGTTGAAAGCATCATCGTCGACAACTAACACATGGAAATCCAAGTTGTTTGTAATATTCTTTTTTAGTTTATTTTTCGTGAGCTCTGAAACAAGATCCTTGAATGTGTTGAAAGACGCTGGCTTCGAGTAGAAACGAGACGCATGTACACCTCCACCGTCGCTGAGACAGAGGTTTTTGATTGAATTATTCGAATGTCCGGTAAGGATCACAATCGGCCGAGGTACCCATCCCTTTGTTTTTTCTATAGTCCTTATTTCTTTGCACGCTGCAACGCCATCCATCACCGGCATATCCAAATCCGAAATAATGAAATCGAAATAGTTCCTTCCCATCTGCCTGAACACTTCCACTCCTTCTTTGCCATGAGGAGCGATCACGACTTCAGACACGCCTAACTCGGTCAGAAATTTGCGGTTTATTTCTTGATTATAGGGATTATCTTCCATTACCAACACACGCGTTTTTCCTCGGGAACCAATGGAAGGTTTTTTCGTCAAGGTGACCTCTGAAGCTTGCGAATTTACTTGGGGCATGCTCGCAGTCTCTGTCTTTACCGCTAACGAGAAGTTGGTTCCCATACCAACAACTGAGAAAACCCTGATATCTCCTTTCAGGAGTTCTACAAGCTCTTTAGTAATCCAAAGCCCTAGCCCTGTTCCTATTTGCCGCTTTGTTGACTCATCGTTGACTTGAGAAAATTTATTGAATAGTTGACACAGCTTCGATGACTCTATCCCGCAGCCCGAATCATTCACCTCAATCCTGAGAAATCCGACCTTTTTAGCTGACTCGCCTTTACGTGTAGGGCTACTAGTTTGCATCGTTTCCATGGAACCGAAACGCTTTTTTCGGAAATTTAGTACTTTGAAGGAGTCAGCTCCTTTCTCGAGTAAATCATGTCCTGTATATAAACGGCTTAGCTCTTCGCTGTCAGGTGAATTCTCATCGATTGAGAGATAGGAAGGGCTTAGGTTAACGTGTTTTACATCTGTTTCTTCAACGAAACTCACGTGAATGGTCACAAAGCCTCGGTCAGTAAATTTCGTCGCATTTGAAATTAAATTGATCATAATCTGCATCATTCGGTGGTTATCTATCATTAAGCAGTCCGGAACATGCTCATGTAAATGTAACGCGCCATACAAGCTCTTACTTCTTATCATCTCTGACGCTACAGTCCAAAACCGTTCAAAAAACTCCTTTACTCGAGTCTGCTTTGGAGCCACTTCGAGCTTTCCAATCCCAATTTTCGCGGAATCTAATATATTGTTCAACAGCTGTAAGAGTATCTCTCCACATACTTTTGCGTCACAAAGCATAATTTTAGATTTAGGGTCTTGGTTCGTTTCGGTAAGGAGGTCAATGTTCCCAAGGAGGCTGTTCAACGGGTTTCGTATCTCATGTGAGAAGCGCAGGATATAATTCTCTTTCTCTTGTAAAGCGATCTTAAGGTCGTTGTTTAGCTTCAGCAAACCCACTTCATCAGCGTCTCGCTTCTTATTAGAGTTATAGCGCCTAATCGCTAAATAGCAGTTCACCATCACCGCCACAGCGACCATCCGGCCCATCTGGTAGCGATTTTCGTCGCTTTCGAACACGAGTTTAAAATACTTACTCTCGCTGTATTTCTCTGGATTCCAAGCGGTATCCACAAGCAAGGCGCATACGCCAAGGACGATACCTCCGATAAATATCCCAAAATCAACAAAATCCTCCCCGAAGATGAACTGTAAGGAAGGAGCCAGCGAAAGAGTATGTGTCCCGGTTATTCGAGTCGCGTCTCCAACCATTGCGCAGATGAAAGGGTAAATTCCAATAATAAAGTTTATTACCCCTCGAACTGAGTGTGGGTAGGCGTCCTCCATGGAAAAGCTTAACATTACAGCGAGCCAGCACCCGAAGTTCAAAAAGAAGTGATCACTTGGAACGGAGGCTGAAAATATTTTTGGAATGACTAATATGATTCCAGCTATCAGCATCAGTCGCATCTTCGGCTTCCTTTGGTAGGCTTTTGTGAGGAATTTCATGAAATTTTGCTCGATTATCTTCTAATTTAATTAATTGTGACAAAATTATTCTCAAAGACACGATTTATTGCTCGAGAAATTCAAAATAAAACTCGAGACACAAGAGATAAGCTAGACGGCCCCAGCGAGAGATTTATTTAACACAAGAGCAATTGAATGGGTGGCTTACTTAGAGATTGGTTAGGCAATAAGAATAACATTTTTTGGTAATTCGCATCTATTGAGAGATGTTTTGTTGAGCTTCGATGATTTTGTATAATAAATTCTCGATTTGTTCTTGTTGATCGAGAAATCGAACTTGTGGTTTTTAAAAATTTGGTAATTTGTTACCAGCAAGTTTTTATCAAATTTTTCTGAAAGTTTCAGGCAAAGATTTGCCAAAATTAGGAAAAAAAGATCCAAAATCATCTCGAATTGATAATAGAAGCTTCTTGAAGGATTATATTCAGAAATGTGAAATTAATTACGTTAATCAACTGAGCGACGGTCCTAAACGTGAATCAGAAAGTCAAAAACGTCCGCAACCACCGCTTTGGGATTGGGATTGGAATTGAGGAGAGCAATATTAATATTGATCAAAATCAGGGATGAGGATCTCTTCTTCTTTTTAAGCATGATTGCTTGATTTCATTCAGCCACGTAGCTAATGCATTATCTTCAGAAAGGGTTGCTACAGAAAGCAAGTTTGTTTTTTTTTGGTTTGAATCTGTGATTTCAAGCGATAACCATGAGGAAGCAGTTGAGTTTGTGAAGAATTGTTAAAGTAGAAGGTTTGCTGAAGCGTTTTGAAATAAAGTAGCTAAAGCTATATTCCTAAATTGGGTAAGTAATAGTAACACATAATGCATTTTAAGAAGGGCAGTAAAGCACTAAGGAGGTGTAAAATACATAGTTATGATTAAACCAAGCCAAGTAGTCTTAAGGTTTCATGGGCTAGTTTTGCTTTCGAAACGGTAGTTCTAGTCGATAATTTTTTCTTTGACAGTTATCTATTGCTTCGTCATATGAGGAGGGAAATTTTCCTCTCAAGCATCATTCTCTTTGCGACAATTTGACTCTCAGAGTCATATTTTCATATAAAACAGAGCTGCTGCTTTCTGATTTTCGGAACCTGATCATCAAATTATCTGAGGATCATATGTGAATATACTCAAGGGATCAATTTTTCACAAATCAATCAAAACTCAACAAACCAAGAAGGGCATACACCAATTGTTTATTGCAGATTATTTAGAAGTCATTAGATTTAAAATACTTTCCAGTCAGTTTACCTTATCTTTTTGGATTCAACTCTCCATCTCATTCATTTGCAATTTTGCTAGTCTCAAAGCGGAGAAAAAACTACTCTCAGAGCAAGAACCTAAAAGGTTTTTTTGTGGTATTAGTAATAGGTAATAAAATATCGTCAACTGAACTTATCAAGGTCAGTTGACACAACAATTCATAATATCAAATATGGAAAGTAGCGATAGAATATAATAACGCTAATCAAACCAAACAATTAAAAGTAATTAGAGAGATTAATTTACTTTCTCAGTGACTTCCACATGATTATGTGTATATGTAATTACTAATAAATGAATTAAGAGTAAATTTCTTACTCTGAAACATTAATTGAGATGCAGAACGTTTGAAGCTCATCATAGACAACAAGCACTAACGATCCACCAACGCACCTTAAGATATTTGGGACGAAGCCATTAAAAAATGATCTTATCCCTTCCTCCCTCGCCATCCGATAAAAGCAGTTTAAACTTCCCTTATAATTCCTCTCACTCCGCCCAGACTCCATCATCATTCTTCTTGTCACCGTGTCCCATGGATAAGAGATAAATCCAGACGCGACAGTAACTCCCTGCGCGATAAGCAATCGCACCAGAAAGCTCATATCTGAAGGAATAATCGACTTAATCGTATCATATCCGCCATAAGCAGATCCTTTGTATATAATAAACCCTTGGACCGACATTCCGAAGCCCCGATAGAGACCCGGAATCCCTTCGCAGCTATAAATCTTCCTAATACAGTCGGTTATGCCTTTAAATTGACGATCTATTTCCAATCGTCCGAAGTCCACGGCGAGTCTGGTCCTCACAAAGTCTAGCGGATAGACTATAAGGAGAGACAAGCCTCCAGCGACTCCACTGCAGAAGAGATTCGCCCCAAGCAACTTCCAGAATTGTTTTTCCGGGTCGTATCTACTGAGTATCGGACGCAGAGTGTCTTTGAAAGCGAAGATGAGGGCTTGGTTGGGCACGTATCGCAATATATTAGATACATTGCCTCTCCAAAGCGATAAGAATCCTTCATTGCGCGCAAGATGGAGAAGCGTATGGAAAGTGCTTGTAAATTTTTTACTTTTGTTAAGATTTTCAGTTTGCATTATTAGCTTGCACCGTTCGAAAGGCGCCACTGCTGTTTTTGCTATTCCGCCGCTTAATCCTCCGCAAATCAAGTCTGTCAAGAACGGGTAGTCCCACTTTTTGACTTTGGATCGCTTTTCGGAAAAGCCTTTTGTAGGAGAGTCAGTTTTGAAATGAGTTTCACGATGTTCCATTAAATTGGTGTTGATTGCATGAGGTTGATTTTTGGATAATCGCTTTATTAAATATTAAAAGTTCGATTCGTTAGAGTTTTTAATGGTTTAACTCGTGAAATTTCTGGAAGACATTCTTTATCCTTCTAACAAATGAGATCTGAATATCATCGTCGCTATTGCTAGAAATGCTTCTACCAGACCACGGATGCTATGAAGAGACCGCATCTGTGCTTTTTCTTGTCCATTAGCTGTCTTTTCGAGAAAGTTCTGCGCTAGATTGGGTAAGGATTGATATCAGCACTCTTTCAAAATTTTGAAGATGGTGAGAAGTTGCTTGGGCAGAGTTTCTTACGGGTCTCGCTGATTTTGGATGGGTGGCTTCAAGCGACAATTTTCGTAAATATTTTGCTGTAGTAATATTTTAAATGATTGAAATAGCTGACTTTCAGGCAAATGGTTCTCAATTAGCAGAATAATAATCTCCGAAATGCCTTCAGAGAAATAAATTTCTGTGGAATTGGCATCGATTTACTTGGGCTAGTAGCCAAAAGCGTTTATTTAGGACAAAGACTCTTTGTTACCGGAAACTTTCCATTGAAACTTAGTATGCTTTGAAATTCGAAATTTGTATCTTCTCCTTTGAAATTGTGGTAAATCTCTTGTATTACGAAAACATATTGCGTCTTCCTTAGTTATTTACCAGTATTCGTGGGAGCATTTCACAAAAGTGGTGTCATCATTCAGGATGGCTACAATATTCATAAAACAAAACTGTCCTTATATGCTACATTGCTCGATATCCAGCTCTTTCATAGGGACACCTCCGGAACTTTCAATTTATTAGAGAGGATTGAGTCTGTATCCTGCACGGGAATCGTCAGAAATTATAATAGTACAATATTACTCTTAATTAATCTCAAAGGCCAACACATCTTAAAGGATTCGGCCTCCTAACAAATTTTATTCATAATCTTACTCGAAATTTATGGGAAGAAATACTATGTTAATCGTGTTCCTGACCGTAGTTTGTACAGCAAGTAACTTTAAACTGCCTCCATCTCTTAAATCTGCTTCTTATGTGCAGATGGACTATACTACTACGAGTTAATCGGAGATACACCTAAATCTTATCCAACTGGAGGCTCATTTGATCAGTTCACCTTCAAGCTAATAAACAGCAGCTATGAAGGGTCAAATTTTTACAGCGCATCTTTGTGGGCAAACCGAGGAGCATTGGTGAGCACTGACAATACCTTATTTAGAGTTTCGCAAACCACGTAAAATAGCTTTTTATCGAAGTGATTAATCTCTTCAGGTCTAATCTTGGAACTGGCTCAAGATCACCTCTCGTCTCTCATAATCCGAATGATCCAAATACTCTTGCTTTCAAATTTATCCCGAGTTCCTATGAATCTTCATTTGGCTTACCAAATGGCAATTACACGACTAATTTTGTAATTTAACCCCTAAAAGTAGTATTTTTAGTTAAATTTTATTTTAGAACGATCTCAGCTACTATCCTCAAGGTGTGTGGACTTTTTTTTTCTTCTCATCGAATTCAACTGCCAAAAGAATTACTGCTTATGTACTCAGTTATCAGTGGGGAGGAGCAACGCTTTCTTCACATTCTTACATCCAAAATTTTAATGCTACCGGGTATTTGAGTGCGTCTGCATCAATGATGGTTGGAGGAGATGGAATGCTAAGCAATTGTAACTGTCAAATTGCTCAAGCAAGATTCTACCCCGATTTTGCCATATCAGATGAGTCGTTTATTCGTGATGTACTTTCATATGGAGAACCTGGTAAATAGATGAAGTCGAGATATGTTATCTCATTCGAAATGGTGTAGCTCGAATAATAGGATTAAATTTTGGACCATTTCAAGGGCAGAATTCGGATCAAGAGGTGTATTACTCGGATACTGCGTCACCAACTGGCTCAATTATTGGACAAAATGGTTAGAACTTGCTTTGTTGTACATGATGCCCGAACATTTCCTTCTTTTTAGGGATATCAGGTTCCGCTGATAGTTATGATATGACCCAACAGCCTGTAATTCTTTTAATTCATTATGGAAAGCTCATAACTTATTTTAAAGTTTGGAGACTTGCTGTGTACTGGATCAACAATGCTTTCCGTCTCGACGGCAAGTTCCTCGTGGCATTCGGGTTTTTTAATGCATTTCTGGCTGAAGCCTACAGAAAGTGGGATCATTATATCTGGACAATCCGTAATGTTACATTTCCTTGGATGCATTATTAACATACATATGTTTTAGACTTCGGGTGTAAATGTGTTTACAATAAGTTATGTCGCCGTTTCTCAAGCTTTGTTGATCCAGAGATATGTATCCTCATGGATGAGTTTCCAAAGTCCTCCAATGTCAGTGACATTAGGTAATTCAAACTTATTTGTAATGGATCTTACAGTCCTTAATAATTCAAGAAAGTTGGAATGAGATTCTTGTTGGATTTCCTCAAAGCTATGGCTTTCTTAAAGTGAGAGCTGTCTTAGCTGTCAACAATACAGACAATTACGATCTCGGATGGGCTGATGAAACAGATCCCTTGCTTCCTATTACAACACTTACCTTCTGCGCTGGATTTGCAACACCTGGATCGCCTTCCAGTTTGTTTTCTGGAGCAATTAGATCTTGGATGCTGTATCTCGGATATCTCAACTATGGCGCTCAACAAGGTACTCATCATCTTCTATTAGCCAGTTTGTTAACCCCAATTTAATTTTAATGTAGTCAAGAACTGTAGCAAGTCAGTAGGAATCCATAGTGACTCAGCTCACTGTTTGTCTTGCAATATCACTAATTATCTATTTGCTGGCTCTTGCTATTCTACATGCCCAACAAATACTCTGCATACTGACGGATTACAACTCTGCTTTTCATGCAATCCAAATATTGAGGTACACAAAATTTGTTCACTTTCAATCAAGATAACGTTCTTGTTTCACATTGATTTTAGGGCGATTATGCGGGGAACTGTGGCGCAATGAATATTGAAAACTGCTTGCAATATAATTCCTCAAAGGATTCCTGTGATGTGTGTTTCCCAGGTTACATATATGACAATAATATCTGCTCCACAGACTGCTCAAACAGCAGTCTAGTTCCAATCTACAAGAGCGGTACATGTAATCAGAATCAACCTCTGATCGCACAGATCGCTGGTGATGATCGTTCAGTACCTTATAACGACACAGTTGTTCTAAACGCATCGATTACTCAATATCCTAACAATTCCTCGCCTCTCTATTACACATGGTTTTGCACAAAAGATACGAATCCTTCACTCTCATGCGAATCAAATCGGACAGTCAAGTTGAATGTGCGATCTACCTCACCATTGCTAGTTATTCCACCACATACATACCCAATCAATGCCTCCTATAATTTTAGTGTAAAAGTGGAGTCTGAAGATGGCAACTCAAGTGTATACTACGTACAACTGACCTTTAAGAACAACACCCGTAGTGTAAATATTGAGTATCAAAGACCGCTTTATCGATTCTGTCTATCTGATTACTATACATTCTGGGTGAATGACGAATATAATGATCCTGATCGCTACTTCGTTTCTTGGATGTCGAGTTATGGAGGAAACTTTGATATAGGCCCTGCTAAGACTACGATTACTCCACGATATGAGGTTGGCATCGATTCTCTTCCCAGCTCAATAAAGATTTCTGTTGAAGTTCAGGATATGAACTCGCGACATCTAATCGGAGAAGCTTCAACTCAGTTTTCGATGAACCGAGCAGCTACTAACGGCACTATTAACATTTCCCCTGCGTCAGGAGGCATTCCGCTCTCAACGCTTTTCCAAATCTCTGCTGACGGATGGATTGACCTTGATGGTGGACCGCTAACCTACGCCTTTTATTACAATGGGAATTTCAATCAAACACTCTCCGTAAATTACTCATCAAGAAGTTCAACAACAAGCACTTACGTAATGCTTGCAGATTACTCGACTGCCAATCAAATCAACACTTATCTTCCTAACATAAGCCCTCTCATGATAGTTGTCTCGATCAAGGATGCAACTGGCTGTCACACCAACAGATCAGCACTTTTCGCTCTAACAACTCAAGTTAAAGACACCGCACAAACCTTAGATGACCTTATGACATTTTCCAATGTTATTTCCAAAGGAGATCAAGGAGTTTCAGCTTCTTCCATTAAAATACTTAAGGATGAACTAGAAGTAGCAAATAAGCTCCTTGACTGCAAATATAATGCCGACCTCTCAATGTCATCATGTCTTCCAGGAGCGATACCCGATCGTTGCCAGACTCCTTTCCATTGTTCGTTGCGCGGACAATGCTCTAACGGCCGATGTATTTGCGATCAAGGCTATCATCTGGCTGACTGTAGCATGAACACAACTACATTTAATCGGCAAGTAGA
>ENA-UOUE01001078-UOUE01001078.1-compost-metagenome-genome-assembly--contig:-NODE-1078-length-18961-cov-20.071860_pt1 | contig 18961 bp, 16 predicted proteins | sample MGYA00238146_ERZ747223 | MGnify/ENA primary metagenome ERZ747223 (study PRJEB28781, sample SAMN06268865) | compost metagenome | isolation source: single cell | place: USA: California, Emeryville, Joint...
GACGCAATCGACTCTCATAGAACAGCTGCTTAAGACCTCGATGTTCTAACTTCATAACTTTTTTCAATGAGCTTTTTAAAAGGATTTTCGTAATTCTCATGAAACCCATAAATATGTTCATATGATAATCACAGAGCCAGTCTCTCGAGAGATGGAGATATATAAACGAAAAACTCCGTTAAGTTATTTCCAGATTGAGTACTAATATCAAAACTTATGGCCGTTATTAGTTTATCATTAGCGAAATATTAATATTGTTTAGCTCGTGCTTTGATCAAGTGTCTCTGCTCTAAATGAAGCATACTGATGTAATATCGCGTCCTAGTTCCGCTGTAAATAGAGATTGTGAGGACATTATACCTTTAGTTTCGCATAATGAGGCTTTGTAAACAGTCTTTCCTGAATTAAAGTCAACCACCTGCCCAGTGTCAGATACGCTTGCTATCATATCTCCTTGCTGATTCCAGCGCACGCAGTGAATTTCCGCTAGAAAATGCCAGTGTTATTCATAATGTCAATGAACAAATTATCTCTCACTTGCATGGAGTAAGCCTATCGTTTTAACAATGTCCGGTTGCCGCCGATCAAAAATTTTGATTTTCTTATCTTGGCCACATGATGCTAATAAGTTCCCATTGCTTGGACAAGCATCCATCCAAAACACCCAATCTATAGAGCAAGATTTCACTGCTACTTTCTCTCAGGTCATCGAGCTCTTTTCACCTTAACTCACGATTGAGAGTCAAATGGTTGTGGGTGAGGCCGAATTTCAGTCTCTCTCTCTAAATAAAATAGCCTGCATATTTTCGAAACTGAGTTTCTATCTGCTGCAAAATGCATTTCATTGTTCTTATTTTTGTTAGACAAGAAGTTTATGATAATAATTAATAATCTCGAAAAATAAATAATATAAAATTCCAGAAAATATAAAATTGGTTCTATCTTGTAGTACCAATCAAGGATGCTCTTAATGAAGTTTTTAAGACAGCACTTTGATATAATTTTTTGAGTTCTCAATCAGCAAAGGGTTTTGCAGAAAATCGAGTATGAGCATCAAAAAAATTGCAGTCTATATAATGAGTAAAAGGAATAAATTAAGTAAGAGAGCTATGGTCTCTGTTCTATTAGGTAAAGTGTCTAAATTCGAATTATATTTTGAAAAAGCAGACTCTTAGACAACAAGGATAAATTCACATATCAATTTTGCGGGATATCAATCTTTTTAAATACATGAGTTAACAGATAATTAGAATACGACCTGTTAATAATAACAGTATCGGCGTTATGAAGCTGTAAATTACTCGTATAAACTAAAATCATTGTGTGATTAAATTAATAGAGGGCTTGGATGCTTAATTTTTGACGAGCAATTTAATTCTTTCGAATTACTAGGATCAAGTGGAAAAGTCATAAGTTTCTTCCCAAATAAAAACGCAAAAACGCGAATCAATCTTTCTGAGTTAAGCCTCAAAGAGAAACAGGTTGTTCACTTCGATCTGCAAATAAACAGCGTTGGTAGTTATGCATTTATACGCTTGGAGAGCAAAATTAACATACTAGCAAACAGTACATTCTACAATGCAACATCATCTGACCAGGTTAAATTTGACTCAATCTCACCAGAGAAAAACAGTGATTCTGTTTCCTTTTTTCTAAGAAACTTAGAGAACCGTATTGTTGAGTTTTGGAGCGACTTGTCTTCTACGACTTCACCATGAAGATAAATGTGCGCGTATTATATTCTCCCATTTCGAAACTCTCATTCCAGGTCTTAAGCCTATCCTCCTATTAGTTATTGAAAATATGCTCGAAACAACAGTAACCGTTCTAGTCAATTTTGTCCAACTCTCAAAAACTTATGAAATTCCTTTTTGAAATTACAATAGGTCTCAGAAACCTCTACGACCAAGCTAGTTTCTATTCTTAAGTCTGACTCTCACTAGTGTTCTTCGTTCTATAGTCTAACATGACGGATCAATTTATCTAATGAAACTTATCCTAACAAAACTAGAGCTCACTATGATCGAGTGCTTCGTTCATTTGATTTATATCACTCGAGGAGTTTTGAATTACTTCCGATGTATTGAAAAAACTATTTTTTGACAGCTTTAGTTGATAGAAGTAAAATACTAAATGAACTTTTTTCAGAGAATTTTATTCACCAAATTCTACACTTAACTAATATTTCAAACATTGAAGTAATTAAATTTTTGATTTAGTCTCAAAAAAAGTGGGATCAAATGGTAAAGATTTAGAATTATTCAAAGTCATTGAAAATTTAATTTAGGTGTTGAATATTTATCAAAAATAATTGATTAAAGCTCTTACTTCAATTTGAAATTAGCATAGCATTCTTTGAATTGCTTTTCCAAGAAAGATGTGCTTACTGAAAAATCAATACAGTCATTACCATATACTAACACCGCTAACTTTAAAAGGCAACCTTTACATTATAACCTTTCAATATTTGTTGAATAATTGATCCAAAGATCACTGTATTCTCCTTCTAATAAGGAACTTAAGTTGCAAGAGCTAACGAAACTCAGAAGGCGTCAGTCACATTTCCGTGCTGGCAGCAACTCATTGTAGGCAAGCTAGCCACGAGCTCACTGTCCCTCTTGCTGGAGAGACAATGATTTCTTCTGATTTCGCTTAGTTCCTAATTGTAAATAAGAAAGAGATACAACAAAATCTCTTTTGAAATTTCTATTAAAGATTATAATTTATCATGAATGTATTATTTTATAATCTGTGAAATTATCTTAAAACAAGACTGGCATATTTTCAGACGCTTGTTCTATAATGAGAAGTGAGTGCTATGATAACTATCAAGCGAAGAAACTTTGATTGCCATTACAACTTGTAAGAGAGCTAATCAAGGAAAAAGTAAGGAACCTCATTTAAATTATATTTATGTTAGTCCTCGTAATTTTGTGCTCATTGCTTTCGAAATATTTTGAGAAATTCAAAGATGTTATTCATAAACAACATAGAGATATAAAATTTGATCGAATAAATAGGAGAACTAGAGTTGAAGTACTCATAAAATTCGATAAATTATCAATTAACAGCACGTTGGTGAATAATCAAATTAGTATAATTTTCACTCTTCACGCCAGCACTTTTGTTGACATCAGTCACCTGGTAGCTCGAAACCGGGTAATAAAGATCCTTTCTTCCTGTGACCCAATTATCTTTCAAAATCTAGACATTTCCAAATTATTTTCTGCGAGAAACCCTCGAATTACCTCTTGAGAAGTAGGCCTATCATTCGGATTCACTCTCAATATTTTAGAGAGTAACGCCTTTGCCTCAGTGCTCACATGGCTTGGAACCTCAAATTTCCCTTGAGAAATCTTTCGATATAAGTCACGATCATTTGATCCTGGATTTATTATATTAGACCTTCACTAATCCATCACATTACCTTTAAAAGGGAATTTTCCACACAAGAACACATAAAGCAGCACTCCAAGCGCCCAGATATCTGCATGCCAACCGTGATAATCTTTCTTCGTTGCCAACTCAGGAGACATGTATGATGGAGTTCCACAAAACACATTCAGCAGTTTATCCTTCTCCATCACCACGCTAAAGCCGAAATCGATAATCTTGATCGTATTGCCCTCATCAAGCAGGATATTCTCGAGCTTAATGTCTCTATGCGCGACGTTTTTCTTATGCAAATAGTCTATTCCTTCAACAATCTGCCTGAAAAGCGATTTCGCTTCCTCTTCATCTAATTTACGACCATTTTTCGTTTTTAAATGTGCATGCAGCGAACTATATCCTCCCAATTCCATCACTAAATGTATCTATTAATTTAGATATATTAGCCCTTATAATCCACTCAAAATAACGCTGCTTACCTGGCTCGCTGTCTCAATCGTATGTAGCAGCTTTACAATATTACCGTGATTGAGTGACTTCAGTATGGCAATTTCTCTTTTCACATTTTTGCGTCGTTGGACATCATAAAGTTTAAATTTGTCATAGGTTTTGATTGCGAATTTCTGTCCCGTTTTCTTTTCTTTAGCGAGTTTCACAACCGCATAAGACCCTTGACCTAACTGGTCTTAGCAACTTTGATAGAGAGAGCAATAATGGTACCAAGTTGCTTTTCAATACTGAACTCATCAATAGTGCGCTTCTTCTCGACATCATTTCCTCGGGCCGAGTCAATGAAATTGGTAGAGGTTAAGCTCATGCTGCTTTTTGCTTGTGTAGGCTGGGTTTTGATCCGGTTGAGATCTAGTTTCGGTTTTAGAACCTAAGAGGACTCAGACCAGGCCATTATGATTGTTTCTTACGGTAGTTGTAGTTTTCTTATTATTATTAGAGCTTGGGGCTATCCGATAGTATCCTCCACGCGAAAGAGGAGTTGTACAGTCTCTCTCGCGATTTGTGTTGATCGTCGTAATGTTCGTACTCCTTTTACCACCTTTCAAGATACAAAAAGAAGTGTTCAGTTGTACTTAGACTGTTTGATCGTTTGCACGCCATTGCGAAGGAATGTCTTCGGTTATTCGGGTTCGCGCTATCACTCACTTCCTCTTTCTCAAGCGAATCATCACGCTTTGTATCCTATCACGTTATCCAATTAGCAACGTGCGATTTTTCATCGTTTCTTACTCGTGTTGCGTTTAGAGTGTTCTGAAGGCTAGGTTTCGCTTGGAGACGGTTCATAGATCTCGGCAACTCTCCTGCTGAAACCTCTTAGTCGAGGTCTCGAAGACTGCAAGGTTTTTGAGTGACTGCGGAAAGTCTGTTATAGATAGAGCCAGGGCTTGGCTTTCCTTTATTTGTATTGTTCCCTGAGTCAGCGATGAATTTTCTGAGGACTTCATGATTATCCGTTTGACCGAAGCTGGCTAATGGATTGAATTCAAGAGGCTTTTCCAACGAGGTTTTCCTTCCCTTCTCACCAACCTTCATAGTAAGTATCGTTTTTTGATAGAGCTCTTTTATCCTAGTATCAGTGTACTTTTCAATATCCCGCTCCAGTGTCCGGAATGAAGGGTTTTCGAATGAATTTTCCTTCCCGTTATCAAATTTAGATGCTTTTGTTCCTAGAGGAGTATATCTCCTTAATATCTTTTAGAACATCAGTTTCAAAAGTTGCAAATCTACCCAGAGGTGTTTCGGACCGCACGAGCGCCAGGCTGAGGGGTACATGAAGGGTTTGACCCTCTTTTTTCCATGATTTTGGTTGTATTGGACCAAGGACGATTGTGATGCAGGTTGTTGGTAACATTATCTGTCATGATTCGATTTGGTGTTCTTTTCGCCACAACTACATTAATATTGCTGCTGCTGATGCATGTGAGATTAAATAACTTACTTATGTTTGGCGATTGGCTGGATAGAGGCTTCTGACCATACTTCGATATAGCATAGGAGCGAATGTTTTCTTTGTTCATGGCACGGCTGTTTTTTAAATATTTAATTTAAGTTAAAGGGTTTGAGTTGTTATCCAACAACTCGAATTTAAAAACACACCGTTGAACTTATTAATCCGTGTACGAGTAGGCTGGTCAGAATATATCCAGTCGCGATATTTTTACTAATCCCTTCGCGATAATGCTATCTGTAGTTCTTACTGTCCTTGCTTAGTTAACCAAAAATGATGTCAAACAGTTACATCAAAAATTGTTTCGGTCCTTGAATAAAATTTATAATCACGGTTCCGTAAATTATGGCTGAGAGGATTACATCGGCCCAATCCAGCAATTTAGGCAAAAGCCTCTCCTCAAACGGATTAAAGCGCTACTACCCATCGCAAACGCCTATCGGTCAGCCGATTAGCGAAAAAGTACTTCGGAATATGATTTTCTCAGTTGATAACATCGAATTCTCTCGACTAGTTGGTATTTGACAATAACCCCATTCGTCCAGGTACATCTTCAGAAAATTTTGCAATCGTGGACCTATCTGGTGCTCCCAAATACGTAGTACAGGCATCTGGCTTCGATAAATTTGATACGAGAGTAAACGTCCCCAGACTCCATTCGGGATGGCTGGAAAAGAGGATCCCGCGAGTAAATTCTCCGCCGAGGTAACCCCAAGCACATAAGTCCAGCGCCTTATTTTTTTTTTGTGTTCAGAACCACGAAAACATCTCACCCTCAGGAGAATGAAGCTCCTAATGCATATGATTTTTTCACTAAGCAGCTCAGCATTCAAGATTATTACATGTATAATCCAAGAGGCCTTCATGCAAAGCAGAATCTCGTTAATAATCTCGGGGATTGTCTCAATTGGAGGAGATTAGACGTCGCTCCAGAGATACATACGAAGGGCAGTTTGACAGTAAAGCATCAGCAAGCTAAATTGAAGAAATTCGCATCAGAAACCAACGAATTATTGACCAAAAGGAACGCGTTTGTTAAAAGATTGAACGATGGGAGCAAATCAGTGGACAGATTTCAGCCTAATGGTCTCAAATATAATGAATTATTGCTGCAAGAAGGAAATAATAAAAGCGGAACGCAGCCAAGCAATTCGCAGCAGTTAAAAGCAAAATCACCGAGCAAACCAGCGGTTCCTGAATTGAAAATCGACGCAGGAAATCCTCAACCAGCTGATTTAGCAACATTATGGCATTTCATGCAAGAGGCAAAGATGAGCGCTCCTGGATCGAATATTTATAATCTTAGCAATCATTATCATGGAGGAACGTATAACTATTCACCTGCTTTTAATCCAAATACAATTGGCAACAGTAAACTCAACAATCCATTTGTGAATGACCTATTTGTTAATTATTGCAGACTTGTTTAAGCATAAAACCGCGAAGCTTCCAAAGAACGGGTCGTTAAATGATTATGTATCGGTGACGCCGGCTATGATATATCACAAAGAAGAGCATCCTCCTTTGAAGAAACCTGTTGCTTATCGCTTGAAAAAACGTGTACAACAGCCTAAGAGCACTTTCGGCTAAATTATTTTTTTCCGGATTTTGAAACAACTGCGTTCCTTTGAGTTCATTGATAAGATAAAGGAAGCTCTACCTTCAGCTTCCGGTTAATTATCGTATATATCTGTGTTATTTTACAATGAAAGCGCAGAGATTTTCTCTTTGCGTGATCAATGTGGACTGAAAATCCCAGTTATATTAAAGAAACAATTTCTATATTTCTGTTATAAAAAATTAAAGTTAGATAGATATAGATATATATATAGGGATATAGGTAATATTTAGATAACAACAAAAACAACAAAAAATAAGGTTGATGGATTTCATAGCAATGTAATATAAAACGACAATTATTAAAAGGAAAAAAAGAAGGAGATGTTTCTCATATAAGATATAGCAGTGATTAATTGTAGGCGAATATAAAAGTGGGTTCAAGCCTTGTCACATCAATGTACGAGGCAAAGGAGATTCATTTGTTCTCTGATAGTATGATGAGAAGAGATTCTTCTGTTGTACTCGAAACTATGCCAGCGATTTCGAAATTCTATTAAAAGTCAATTTAATTAACATATGAATACAGTCTGATTTACGTTTGTTTCGCATTCTCGTTCGATATTGCCGGACACCTTCGACTCAAGGAACCTTGGATCAAGCTCGCTTCTACCAACTTCGACGACATGATACTCAGGAGCTGGATCCTCATCATTTTTCTCGAAGATCATCACGTTCATTCCGGTAAGAACTAAACTTCCTTCACAAATTTATGGCTATAATTAAGATATATCCGAAGCATGATGATGTACTATTCTGCATGCTGGTGTTCAAAGTCGACAGGTCGTTCTCTGCGCTCCAACAGATCATCCCTTTGAATTTGAAGCCGTCTCTGACTCTCTCAGTTAGTATTTTGCTGACTGTCTTCTCGTCTACGCTATCCAAAGCTAAATCAATTATTGAAATTAAAATAACCATCTCAAAATAAACGCATACTCTCAAACTGCAGCGAATAAGATGGTTTTCTTGATCCCCAGCCCTAGTTACCCAGTAATGATTTAATTCGAGAGCATATTGGCAAGAACTAACCCTTTCGATGAATATGAAATTATATTCGGCGTTCATAGCGGTCTCATCTGTCTTAAAGTATCCAATGTAATCAAGTCCAGCCTCACATTTACTCCTATTGTCAAGAATGTTATACAGTAACACAAAAAGCTTATCAAACCTAAGGAAACTTGTTATTTCCTGATAAAGTCTCGATCTGGTGACTGATTCAAAACGCTTCACAAACTGCTTGTATTTCAAGTTTGAATTTTGGGTTTTTTTAAACCAAGGTGTAATCTCTTCGGCTTGCAATATGATCAGAGACTGCGAAAGGCAAGGATGCATCGCAATATGTGTTGGCACCAAGTTCTATGTCTAGATAAGGGATTATTCATACGAAAGGTGACTTACGTTCTCATATGCCGTTGAAATATCGTCCATGAAGCCTGTGAAACTTGTAATCTCAGAGCTGCAAATCACGATTTGCGGCCCTTGATCAGCAGTACTTTCCAGTGTTGGAGAATCGTCTTCCTCTTCATGAAATTCATCGGTGAATTGATAACAATTCACCAAGCGAGTGACCTTTGGGCACGAGAGGTCACCTTGATGCATTTCGATCTTCGATGAATACTTGTTCTGAAAATCTTTTGCGAATTTGCTTTCTTTTTCCTTCGGAAGAGTGACTTCATACTTTTTGCCTTGAGATATGGCCTGAGAGGCTTTCGCTTCGGTGCATGGGATTGAAATTTCGGTTCCCATTAGAGTTATTAGTTGTCAGTTTGGATCGAAGTCACAATGAGCGCGAGTGTTAATAAAATTAATTCGCATTCAAATCCAACAGTAGCATTAATTACTGGCCCAAGCAGTGCTGACTCAAATGCAAATATAATTGAACACTCTTTTATCAATAAAGATGGGACAAGAACCAATTTCTAAGATTTCAGATGTTAAGCCGTTCAATGCTCTAACGTGCATCAAACATACACAACTAGCCCTAAATTGTCAAGTATTTCAAGTTAGGTGAGGAATGAAGTCGACCATTTTTGAGTGCGTTTTCTGCATGAATGGTCAGGAATCAGAGACATTCTTTGTTTTTTGGATGTATTGTCGATAAAAAAAGCTATGTCTGGTGCTGTATGTGATTGCTGATTAGTTAGAGCGAACAAAATGAACTCGTATTGAGATGAAATTAAGGAATTCTGTTATTTGAAAGGACATACCTTAATCTCAGAGGTCGTCAAGTTTTAATTGGCGATTTATTTGGGTTAAATACCGAAATTAGTATTGATCAATAAATAATTAATTTCAAAATGAGCAGGAAAATGACCAGCTGTCAGAAGAATTTAACCCTCATTCTACTTCTTCTTCTTGGAATATGCTATCAATGTGTCTCTGCTTGCGATCCAGGCCAATACGATAATGGTGGCACTTGTGTATCAAGTTGTCCGACTTTCCGAGTCGAGCCTGAAATGGAGTGCACTAATGATTGCACTTTCTATTATCCCCCTCACTACGAAGATCCTTCTACACCCACAACACCGGATAGATTATGCTTAGCGTGTGACGCAACTTGTGCCAGCTGCTCTGGACCAAACGCGGACGACTGTGATACTTGCGTTGGGGGATTGTATAAAGTAGCAGACCCAATGTTTCTTCCAGGCCCCTGCGTGCTTACCTGCCCATATGGATATTACGGAGACTTTGTCGGAAATTGTCTTCCATGTCCTAAATCTGATTATAATTGTCGAACTTGCAACTCGGCCGGTTGGTGCACTTCTTGCTATGATTCTTATCTCTTCAAAGAGGAGGAGGACAGATGCGTGCTTAGAATGTATAATTGCGCTTCAGGAACATACTTACATCCAAAAACCGGTGGTGAGTGCCTAAAAGAATGCCCGGATGGATATTACGGTAACGACCCCACACCTGGTGACGACGCCACCACACCGACTTGCGAACCATGCTATAGCAGCACATCAAGTCCTTTTTCCTGTAAGACCTGCTCGGGAGGAAAGAGAAAAGATTGCCTCACTTGCGATTCAGACAAGTACCTCACCGCCGATGGCCAATGCGTGAATTCCTGTCCAAAAGGATATTTTGCAGTCAATACAACGATGACATGTGATCCGTGCCCTTTTATGGCTACCGCTCCTTCTTCTTGTGTAAGCAAATTTGGAACACGATTTACCAATATGCTGGGTTCATCCACCTCCTACTCCACGGCATTTATTGCTGTCGCGATGGGCCTCCAAGGCGGAGGCCCGAGCTCTGGGGCATTTTACGTGAATTTACTCCTTTGTCTGTCTGGCCTTGATACCTTTGGAAATATGCAATTTCTCAACGTCAATCACTCTGTTATAGCTTCAGGTGCTTATGCAGGTCTTACGGGTTCACTCATTCCGAATTGGATAATCAACTATAATACCATAGAAGATGACATCGTATTCAGATACGGAATCTTTGAAGAGGCCCAGATAAGCATACTTTACTTCGACAACTTTGGAGACACTCTTACAACCTTACTGTTTTATTTCACCATAGGCATGGCTGCCTTTGCCGTCTCTGCGTTGGTTAAACCAGAAAAGCTTCTACATTCAGTGCTCGGAAAGATATGTGCCGCAGCGATCGGCCTCTTTATCTCAAACTTCCTTGGAGAGCTTCAAACATTGTTAATATTCGCTTGGATACAAATAGTAAAAGTCGATAAATTCTTTGATGCCTATTCTAGAGCCAGCTATGCTATAGCGATTATCACGACGGTGCTAGTATTCGTGTTGCAAGTCTTTTCCTTCTTTAAACTCCGGACAATCTATAAAAAAAGAGAAGAGTTCGAGAGAATGCCTTCCCAAAAAGAGAGTGATGATTCGAAAAAGAGCCCATCTGAAGAAGAAATAAAATATGAATGGACCAAAAAACAATACGAGATGCTATACGACGGCTTCAAAGAAGACAAAAAGCACGCATTTTTCTTCTCTTGCTGGATGTCCGGTTTCAACCTCGCTGTTAGTGTGATCATATTAAGCTTGCAGAACGCTCCCATCGCTCAGTGTGCTTTAATGGCCATTTTGGTTATCTCATTCACGATATTTACGGCTATAGTGAGACCGATGGAGGACAAATCAGCGTCATTCCTCTTTTTTTCCACCTTTGTCTTACTTATTGTCGTGTCCATCATTAATGTTGTTCTCGCGATCAGTGATTCGAATGCTGAAAATCTGGGATGGGCAATATTTTACATAATAATGGTGAACACTGGATTAACTACGCTTCTTGGAGTAGGTGGATTGGCGTATGGAACCTTATCATTCCTCAAGAAAAAATACAAGCAGAGAAGAAAAAGGAACTCCTTGAAGACCAAAAAAGAAATAAAATCAAAAAATAAAAAGAATTCCAATAAAGTGGTTCCAATGGATGGTCTCGGTCCGGGGTTTGATTTTGACTCAATGACACCACAGCCCTTCAATAGTGACAACAAGAGTCCTCCACAAGCTGACCAAGATTCTCCGGCGAGAAATCAGGCAAGAAACTTGAGATCTGGAGAAAAAGAAAGGGCTTCTCTCTGGACGACCGAAGGCCTTACTCCTTCTCGTTCGAAGGAAGTTGGTAGTTCTAACCGAAGATTTGATACCGGTAAGGACCTTGCATCAAGTCCAGAGTCAAAGATTCGGTTAAATCCCACAGAGCAAGACATGGATGCTCGAAGAACGAAAGTAATCAGCATAAAGTCATACGGTTTTGATTAACGCATTTAATTTAATTTTTTTGCCTTTCCATGTCATCTGAACTACATCTATCTTTAAGACGGTTTTTGCAAGTATCAGCTACACGTAGAAGGAAAAAAAAAGTCATTTTGGTTCTCCTTATAATAGAGAACTATGAATCAATAGTAAACCGATATATCTTCAAATAAAAGCTTCAATTCCTAAAACGCATTGAAAATAAGTATTTTCTGCAACTTATTCATAATGATTCGATTAATTTTAATTATTTTCCCAACTAATTACAATTGCAGAGGAAATGCGAAAGTACTAATCGATAACACAATAACTTATTTGGCGTTCTGATGTGATTTGTGCTTTCTCATATCAAGATCTGACCCTTCTTGTGGATGCGCATATTTTGCCAAGTCTCTTCTATCTTGCTTATTTTTCTCTGTATCAACGTCTAAGTTTTGGTCTCGTGATTTTACCATCTCCGGTTTGACTTCACCATCGTGATTAAATGACCAAGCCAGGATCGCGGGGCCCAGAGGCAGAGTGTCTAAGAAAGGTTTTTCATCTTCCCAGCATCTAGCACGCCAAGTATGGAAGGTTTTGCCATAGCTGTTCATTTTCTGTTTAAGGAGCATCTTCTCTGCGATTTTCGGCAATCCAGGTGCCACTAATTGTCCAGATAATATTTCAAAGTTATGAGGATGCCAGTACCCTCGTTCCTCCTGAGGCAACTGAGTGAACAATTTTTCTGAAATGATGTATTCGATGCCCGTTAAATTCGCATTGGACGTGCTTGAATCAAATATTAAGCACTCCGCAAAATCTTCATTGACTTGTTTGCAGAAATGATGAGCTTCCATTTGGTGACAAGGCGTTTCTTTCATCGGGTGAAATCCTATGAGATACATATGATGCCCACTTAATGGGTCATTTCTTTGCAATATTTTAGATCCCATTTCTAACATCATGGTTGACATCTGCTTTGGACTACCTTCCGGCTTGATGTCGGGTTTTATCTGAGGAAATGTGAAATAATGGTAGCCATAAGCTCCAGCGGCGAGACCTGTCAGAGTGACTCCAAGAAATTTTTTCATTGACTTGCGCAGATATTTTAGATATTCTTTATTAACAAAATTCTGAAGGAGATTTAAGGAAATATTCCACAATCGAATTCGAATTTGCAATACTTTTCGAATTTCGAATTTTCGATTGTTAATTGAAATGCTCTCACTGGGATCGATCGAACTTTCGCCTTATAAGGCTCTTTGATTCCTGTTGCCGTAACAATGTGCCTGTTTTGATAGTAGCGCCTTTCAGACTATTATTCATCTATATAGTTTGATTAGGTCTATTGTTCTACAGCTGTTTGTTATCTGGACGAAGCTTTGCTCTTTATCTGAATTTGCATGATATCAGAAGGCGATAGGCATCTAGCATTCTTACTAGTAAAACTGATATCATATGTGTCAGATCAACCACACCAATACATCCTCGTCTTGCTGTTACTCTCTTCTCCTGCTGAGAACGTAAAACCGTGATCGTATACATAGTCTGAAATTCAATTGTTCAAAGGACTTAAATACTTTTTACCAGATCAGAGAAAATTGAGAAATCTGCAACTATTGTGATTGAAAACAGAAATTCTTCCAAACAATCTTCAAGCTTTTTCGTTTTTTCCCTTCTTCTTGTCACACAATATTTTCAACCAATCAGGCGCAATTACTGTCATTACGATATGAAATACTCGATCTACCAGATGTAGGATGATGGGATCAATTTGGGAGTCATATCTTGATTGTTGTATAAGTGAGTTAGTTCGGAGGAAATATTGATGCTATCTGAAGCTTGAAGAACTTTTTTTCAACTCTACCAACCTTCCCGTTCTCTCAGATTTTCGGCCAATCAAAACACTTCTCTACTTCATGTTTTATTGTTTTGACAATTAAAACCAAAATAAACCATATTTCTGTTCGGAAATGTAAAGATAATTTATTTTATTTCCTTGATATGGAATTCAACGTCATCGACCTCCAGAGATACTTCTCATTCCTTGGTTTAGAGGAGTACAAATTGATTCTTCCGGAGCCTAGTCTCGATACTCTCCAGAAAATTGTAGAAAGGCATGCTCTCAAGGTTCCTTTTCAGAATGTTGATTTTCAAACCAATTATTATTTAAGCAAAAAACTCTATTCCAAAGCAGACTGGGACCTATCCACTCTCCAGAAACTCATTTTGGACCGAAGACGAGGAGCCATTTGCAGTGAAACACATTTTCTGCTCGAAGCTGCACTCAGCGCAATTGGCTTCAAAGTCCAGTTTCTCTCTGCTGCTGGAATGCCTTATCACCCAGACAAACGAAGAGCTCATTGCTCACTTCTAGTTGAAGTAGAATCAAGCTATTATCTCGTCGACACCACATATAGCTTCTACGGCGCTCGGGGCCCCTTGAAATTCGATTTTAACACTCAACAAGAAACCGTTCTCTTTGATTACGAGAAATATGAGATTGTTGTTGGACCCAGTTATTATCAAGTGAATGCTGTCTTTGAAGGCAAAGCCCAACCTTTGTTCTATTTTTTGAGAGAGAACGGTGTCCCCGTGACCCTCGATAGAGAGGTCATGATTTCAGATACCATAACTAAAATGTACAGCGACGAACCGTGGTCCTTTCGAGATGGGTTGATACTTATTGGTGGTCCTACTGAAGATGGAAGAAGTTATCATTGGTGGAACTACAAGGAACAGAAAGGATACTTATTACGGAGATCCAACTACCTCTCAAAGGAAGAAAGAGCAGTCTTCAAGGACTTTACGGCCTTCAAAGAATCAGTTGATGAGGTTTACGAGATTAAAGTTCCAATGAGGCTTCAAAAGATGTTGAGTTTGAGACCGAAATTGTAAATATTTTGTTATAAATGGTTCATTGTAGACAAGGATCGAACTTGCTACTTACCTCAATTAATTATGGATAGCTTTTTTGTGTCATATTTTGAAGCCTATTCTTTGTATGAAAACATTTTGTTCCATACATAATTAGCTTAGAAAGATGGTCAAGACCATTAACTCCTACACAAGCGTCACTCGAAGGAATTTATCTAAGACGTTATACTGAGGAAAAAAAAGCTTCGAGCTAAATCCCAATCGTTCAATGAAAGTTTCAAAGGAATTTGCAACTTTTAAATCTTGATATTTACCAATCGAAGAAATAGTTGTTTAATTTTTAAACGCACATAAAATCACCTTTAAAAGCTCGTGGGAGAGCCTCACAAAAATGACCACATTAAAAGTAAGTTCAATCCATGTATCAGTCCTTTAAGCTTTTCATTACAGTTCCAAAGTTCCAGGATGAAACTTAATTTGCTTGAGGATTCTACCAAAGGCAATCAATTAGAAGATCGTCCTGCTCCTTTTAGCAGCAGGCTGAACTCTCACAGACAGGATGAGATATTCAAAACTCTCTCTTCTTTCCGAGACGGACTGCAAAAACAGATGAACGAAAAACTCAAAACTGAAAGCAATGCGACGGTTTCATCAAATAATAAAGAGATTTCTATGAAATTTGGACTGGGGCTTACCGGCTTGGGTTCGGACAAAGCACAGCCATCGACATCTATTCATAGAGACCTCATGAATGCAGCTAGGGGACATAGTTCGGGTAAAGAGCGCAACATGCCACCAAAGAGCGATAATTTTAATCAGCAACGCGGTCCAAAACAAGAATTTAACAAAGCTAAAGCTTCAGAGCCGGGCAATTTGAAACACACACAATTATCGAGCTCGATCGCTGATAAATTCTCAAAAATCTCATTCGTTACAAATAATTCTATAAGCTCTCCAAAGGGAAGTTTCAATCCAATCACCTTTGGGAACACTCCTCCAGAAAAACGTGAAGACAGCTCAGCCCTTCGACAGTAAATGAATAAGTCAGCGCTGATTATTTATATTCGTTTGAATAGAAAATTGGAAAGCATAAAGAACTCTTTGCAGTTTAGAGGAGAGTCAAAACCTTATCAATTAACCGGGTCTCCAGGAACCAATAAAAACACAAGGACTCTCTCAACTTTTTCGAAAACTGCCGATCTAAACAAGCTATTGTAACTATAAATTTGCTTGGCTTTACTAATGCGTGTTTATCGTAGTGATTCTATCGGAGAGCCAAATCCTACACCGCGAGCTAAAGTTGATAACGCTCGAGCAATCAACCCTCTCGCTGAGTTGTCACAAGAATTGAATCGCATTCGCAGTTACAGTCAAAGAGATCTTGCCCAAGACAATCTTGAGAAGGACGCTGGCCAGTTTGCGAAAACGGTAGCAGGGACAACGCTGGTTACTCCTTTGGGAACTGAACGCGCAACGAAAGAGAAGACTCATCGGGCGTTTTTGAGTGAAGATATCAGCGCGAGGCTACTTGCGAAGAAAAAAGAGGTGAATGATTTAATTCCTTTGTCAAAAGTGCAAGAATTTCGTGAAATTATTGTTGACGCAAATGATGAAGATTTTCGCAATCTTCCAACAAGGTAACCTCCTTTTCGTTGAATTGGCTGAAAAGCTTTTAAATATAAAGTTATTTAGAAGAACTGGAGAGTCTTGGAGCTGCGATCCTGGAAAAGATTAAGAAAACGAATCGCCAAAATAAAGAAACAAAACAAAACGGTGACACTGAGAAACACGAGGAGACGCAACAGAACGGAGTCACTGAAGAAGAGGAGACGCAGCAGAACGGAGTCACTGAGCAGCCATAGAAAAAAAAAACAAACCAGGGCTGAACAATATCAATACTTAAGGAAATTAGTCCTTGCACTATTTTCAGTGCTATTTAGTTATTTCTTCTTTCAGAAATAACTTATTATCTGTATCACCATATCAGTATCTATTTCAATGAATAATGAATTGAGGTTTCCTGCCGTGAGTCAGATGACAGTATCCCTTAATTGAAATCGTTACCGCAATAAATCACGGTAAATACACCATTCAAAGCACTATTTTCGTTAGAATTTCCTTAGCTTAATTCTGCAACGTTAATCAGCAAAGAGATCTTCCATCTTTGTGGATAAATACGCATTAATTGCATAGAAATAAAGCAAATAATGCGATAATTAAGTTCGAGTGATTTTACAACCGTCATCTCATTTATCGCATTATTACAGCATGTTAAAATAGTCAAAACAAAATTTTGTTTTAATTCGAACCGCTAAAGGTCCAGTATTCAAGACAATTAATTGTCTAATTTAGACATAACCTCCAGCAAAGCCAAAATGGACAACTATTCCACAGACAGCACTCTCAGCATCTCCGCCGAAAGCACTCCTCGTCACGTTTATAGCCCTATCCCAATTCGAACCCCACAAATTTTGGCGTTTTCGTTTAAATTTACTACGGAAGCCCTCACCAAGCTAGATTCAGAGCACAATAGCTCCGAAAAGCTAGACTCGGCGAAGAACCCTAACAAATTAATTTATCGCAAGTTCCTTGACCTTGCCAAGGAAGATCTTGAAAAGGAACCCAAGTATGATCATATCTTTCGAACAAGAATCCTTATTTGATACTCTTTCATTGCATTAGAATCGATTTCTTTCCAAGAAATCTCACACAAGAGTTGGCGGTGGTGCAGATTAATGAGGATTATGAATATGAAGAGAGACTGACTCCTCCAGTCAGAGCGTCGAATCCTCACATTTTGGATAAGTTATTTAACTGTGAGAATGGAAACGCGGTCCATTTGTTACATTCAGAGACCTTTCAAAATCATTTTGATTTGTGAAAGGTCTGATAAGGCGCGACGTGTCTACAGCAGTGAATTAAAAGTAATAATACCTATAACATTTACTTTGATGTTTGTTATATTTTAGAGTGTATTTATAATAATGATACTCAATTTGGATATTTCATAAAATAGTTTGTTGCTATGAATCTAAAATTCGGTGTACCGTGTTCATATAGAGTGTTATATATTTACGGAAGCGAATATCACTAAATAATTGAAAATTTTACATGCGTTACCTCATATTTTTCCGGATATAGTTCCTCATTATTGTATGGGTTAACCTAGAGGACTGATCAAGCCGTTAGCCTACTAGAGAATGAAATCTCCTCCACTGTTTGACTGTTTTTTCCTTCTCTCTTCTTCTTTTCCTCCTTGAGCTTTTGTAAATATGAGACTGGCTCAGTTCATTTTTGAAAGAGAGCATTAATGAGTTTGTTTAGAAAAGACGAGTTGAAAACCCTCGTGCTTGTTCTATGCAAGATCTTTCTTCCATTTGGATTTCATACAAGCTGTAGTTTAAAAATCAAAATTAATTGAAAGCTCTAGTAACCTGCATCTCTAACAGCTTCCTCGACATGTTAAAGTTCTAAAGGAAGAGCAATTGAATGAAAGACTATAATACTGACTTCGTCTTGACCTGAACTTCGAGAAAGAGGCTTTTTCCATTTTCAAATTTAAATAATTACATAATAAGCTGTTTTCCATGTTGCTATCGCTGTTTGCGGATCCAACTTACTTAGTACGCCTTTAGAGTGGCCATTTGGATTATAATATCAGTTAAGATAGAGTGTTGAATCACTCTGAGAGGATAAAAATTCAAATTCATCAAAATTTCTGATCTTAATTCGTGAAATCTAATAAATTGGGTCTAGTATTGGCTCTCTGAGCGTTAGACTCACTAGAACCCAACGAAAGCTGCTACTTTTCCCCATTGACCGAAAAAAGTGCCGTTTTTAATGTTTTTACTGAATTTACATCGAAGAATTAAGAATTGAGAAGTTTATTCTCTAGGTTCGTGTTATAGTAGACTTATTATAAACACCGTTTCTGTTCACACAGCTATCCAAAAATAGCGAATCTCATGAGCACACACCTTAAAACTAGTCCTTACATGCGTGGAACTCCCAAATCGTTTGTTACTTGCTTTGCCAAATGAATTTTATACAGCTTTGGCGTTAATTTGCTTGCAACTAGATCTTTTACCTCGCTTTAAGATAAGATTCTTGAGTTAAATCCATCAGAAATACACCCTCCATGCTTGATTACATCGGAATTCAACTCTATAGAACGATATGAGGGAAATCTGTCCGCTCTGCTGGGAGCAGGTAGTGCCTAATTTTATAATAAGATAAATCTGATCGGATGAGAACCGAAAGTTAGAGCTGGCATGTTTAAATAGTGAGTTCGTAATAGTAGATAATATAAAAAAATAAACAAAAACAGAAAAATATCAAGCACCATGAATACAATTAATCAAGCACTCAGTAGTACCACATCGAAAGTCCTTTTGGCCTTTCTGACCCCTCGAGA
>ENA-UOUE01001079-UOUE01001079.1-compost-metagenome-genome-assembly--contig:-NODE-1079-length-18941-cov-4.032178_pt1 | contig 18941 bp, 17 predicted proteins | sample MGYA00238146_ERZ747223 | MGnify/ENA primary metagenome ERZ747223 (study PRJEB28781, sample SAMN06268865) | compost metagenome | isolation source: single cell | place: USA: California, Emeryville, Joint...
CTCCTGGTCTTCTTGTTGGCTGTGATGGGACTCTACTTCCAAATCACGAAGATCCAAAAGAATGAAGAAGGCGGCGACCGACAATCCGTTGAGTTCAAAATGAACACCAGCGAATCAATGCGCGACGGCCCAAATAAGACCTCCTCTCACTTAGGTGCTATGAGCGAAGAGCCGTTTAGTAAAGTGCTGGAGCATACTGACAACAGCATCGAGGTTCACTCGAAGATGCAGCTTGATATCAAGCCGATCGGAAGCTTCGATAGCGACGGGAACTACGAGATCACTCCTGAAGAAGTGAACAAGATTCAGAGCCGGTATCTGATCTGGCGTGTAAATCGCATGGGATCTCCAGATAATATCGGCCAGTTGGTCACTAGTAGAAATTATGAAGAACCTTCATATCGCCCTGAGATAAACGAGCATTCTCGTAATATCGCTCATCTCTACCGCGAGAAAATCTTGGAGACGACAACTGAACTAATCCAGGCAAACAAGCTCCCTGCTCCAAAGGACGGGAAGATAACACACGCTGATTTGCTTGTTTTGGCGAAAAAAGTCGCGAAGGAAAAACTTGAACAAACTAAAATGGCTTTAGAAAACGAAGAGATGGAAGGATGCACATTCAAGCCAGTCACAAACGACGTTACCCAAACCAGTAGAATTCTTGGAAAAAGCACTACAAGAAGCCACATTGAAGGGGATAGTCGCATGGACGTGTCTCTAGGCGGCGATAGATGCCAAGAGCTGTACTCTCTCCGCAAGCAAAAAGTCGAGAAGAAAGATAAAAGCCGATTTGACATCGAATACGAGAAGAATTGCGATGAGTGCACTTTCCAGCCCGACCTTAACGCAACTAGGCTGAAGAACTCCAGTATTTGTGGGCCCGTGCATATTCCAGCCAAGAACATCGAGAAAACGATCGAGAGAATGAGAAACGCTCAGGCGATGAGGGAACAGAAGATTCTCGAGTCTCAGAGGGGATATAACCCAACGCTGGAAGATCCTAGTTTCGTCTTCACTGTTGACAAGCCGAAAAATAAAAAAGCTTTCCCTGACTATAAAGGTCCAGGTGGCCAAAGCATCCTTGACAAGAGCCAGCGCCGAACACAAGGCCAAGGCATGGTTTCTGAGAGTCAAAGACTTTCGAACAGACATGCCTATCAGATTGAGAGTAAATTGATCAATATCTTGAAAAAAAACTGAAATTTTTGTTATTTCGATAGACTCCGATAGACAAGAAGAGCAAGAAGAAGGCCAGGAAGGTGAAGAGGAGATGGAACAGCAAGAAGGTAAGATTTTTTGGGGGAAATGGTGGGTTTATCGTTCGATAGGTGATGAAGAAGAGGGCGAAGAACAAACTGTTGAAGAGCCTGAAAGAGTGCCTCTGCTCTTCGTGGATGTTAACCTTGGGCAAGGGAAAACTGAGCGCATAGTCGTGCATGAAGGAGACGAAAGCGCTGCCCTCGCTGAGAAGTTTGCTGAGGAACATGGTAATTTTGGCTTCTTGGGCTAGTTCTGACTTGAATAAAGGCTTGGACGAAATGATGACTGGAAAGCTGAAGGAGTTGTTGGATTCTCAGATTGCTGGTTTGTTAACTCGAATTGATGAGGAAATGGGCTCGTTGCAATCAGAGGATCAGACAGGACAGATTCAGGAGGCTGATGAAGAAAATTCGTACCAAGAGGAGTAAGTTGGATAGGAATAACGTTTATATTTCATAATATCTATTGCATGGAATTTCCCTTGTTTATTGTGATTGCTGATAAAATGAATTGTCTATTTAGAGAATCTACTAATGATTGAGAGGCTATCTTTTTGCATAATGATATCTGACTGGAGTGCTCCTCAAAAGTTTGTTTATATACATCATACATGCAACAGAGTTTTTTCCTAAGGGAAGTATTGAATGGAATTTCAGTACGCAAAGATCGTCAACAAAATTGTAAAGTTTCTACAAAAAAGCTAAACAACTAACTAGCCAATGTATGCTGTATTATTTACATCTAAGATAGATAGATTTATTTAATTTTTGAGAACAGGTAGTTTTTAAAGCGATTCGCATAGTCAGCCGGAGGGACGCAAGATATCCCTCTCCCAAAAACTGCGGATTTCACAAGCGTTTCTGCTCTCTTTTTCGACCTGAAAATGAAAAATGATTTTGTTAAATAAGCCGATTGAACATAGAATATTACGTGTATTCAGTTAACATATCGATGATGCCAAGCACGTAGATCTTTTTCTTATCGCTTGAGAGCATACCCCCATAATATTTCTAAAGCAAATCACTTGTAGTAAGAAAATATAGAGATAAGTGAATGAATTACCTCGTAGAATTTAGGTACTTTCTGATTGACTTGCCCTTGATATTCATTTATATTTCTGATTGGATCAGAATCCATTTGGCTCAGCGGCTCGAAATTCCGCCCTCTGTTTGCACAGAAATTAGGCGTGAAGAGCGGAAGACTGTGCTGCGGAGCAGGTGGCTTTGCGAATGGATCATCTTTATAAATTTCTTTAGAAAATTTTGAAAAATTGCCTATTTACCTGGTTTAATGTAATGAATCCCAAGGAGAAGCGAATAGTCAATAACTTTCGCGTTCGCGCAGAATTTTGCGTCAAGTTCAATTTGCTTTTTAAGCATTTCCTTGTCTTCCTGTGAGAGTTCAATCGTAACGCCTTCTTCGTTGAAATCCAAGTCTTTCAAGGCGACAGACCGATCGCTATGAGAATCAAAAGGGAGATTATTATTTCAAAGTTTTTCCTCTTTTCTTTACGGTAACTGTCCTTTCTTTTTAGCGGTTCGGCCATGCGTCGACCCTTTAAGGTCATAGCGCACATCGATCGGTAAATCACTCGCAAACAAATTGCCCATTACGATGAAATAGATTGATTTCGATTTGTGCTTCGTTTGGTAAAATTTCATTTTGTACAGTCCAAAAATCCTTTCAAAACATTAGCTTTTTACAAAAAATTCCGTTATTTACTTAGCAATTAGAGTATTCTCATTGCTCATCAGATGGTGGTAGTACTCTCTGATAATCCGCTTGAGACTAACAGCTTCCCGCTTAGGGATCGTCTTCAGCATATATTTCCCATCCTCTGAGAAATAGAAGAAGCTTCCGCTCTTTCCTGCGGACGAGAGCTCAGTCAACGACGATATGTTCCCTACTATCAAATTTCCCTAGCAATTCATTAGAACTTATTCCTCTGATAAAGGGGCTACGAGTAAAGTCTCGGGTCCACAGGACTTGAGGAAATCTCTGCTGGTTATTCCAAACTGCCGTCTGATGTCTTCAAACACGTGAGGGAAAAAATCATAAAATTTGCATGCTTTTCTAATATCAAACCCAGCGACTCGCTTTTGGATGAGGTCATAATGCGATTTGAGTTTAAATTCATTGTCATGGAGCTTCTCCAAGATGTTTCGCGGCGCAATGCTCTTGATAGACACCCGAAGCCCAATCATCATATTCAGCACGAGATTCCAGTTCTCATGTCCAAAAAACACTGAAATGTTCTTTCGATGCTCTTTTGTTTCCATGCCCATATATTTGTGCGATTGCTTCTTATCGCCCGCTTTTGGATTATGAGCTTCAATTGTAATTTGAAGGTCCTTTTTCTTAGACCTCGACTCATTTCCTTGAATTTCACTGATTATACGCTTACTCATTTTTGATTCCTCTGATTGAATGAGCGGGTCTTTCGGAAAGATCGTTCGTTCAAAGGTCCGGAGTTGAATGTCTCCTTGTTCAGAGCCTCTTGTGGAGGACGCGTTGCTTTTTATTCCTCCAGAAATGCTGCTTTCAGTTTTTGAGTGCAAAGTCCCTTTCATCTCGAGGAGCATGTCCTGCAGCTTCTCCAATTTGTTGTTGATTTCTGTATATGATTTGTTATGCTGCAACTCGGAAATTTTGTCTAATTCCTCATCTTCTTCGTAATCTTCCCCTTCATAATAATAATCAAATGGCGCTGTGTAAAGGAATTTGTGAATGAAGTTATTAAATCAAAGGCTTACAAGGAGAAATCGAGCGTTCGCGTTTATCAAACGGAGACACCGAACGGTCTTTGGAGATCGATCTCGAAACTCTTTCCCCTGGAGAGAAGAGTAGATCGTCATCATCGTCGTCTTCGACGACTTTGCCCTGAATAGGTCCTTCATGGAGGAACTGCGGTCCTATCCAAAGCGGTGGTTACATAGGAAATATTAAAGCACTTATACCTCCCAGTTGAACGTTTCTGGGTTTATACGAGTTCGTTGTTATTGTCGAAGGAGTGAGATCAGTAGTAGTTGCTGTTGCAGATCTAACAAGAAAATCTTTCTGCGGCACTGGACTTTCTTTTGAGAAAGATTTCTTTAGGTTGAGGTCAGGCAGTGTGCGATAGCTCCTTGAATTTGCTCGCGAAGAAACGAAACTGCCGCTGCGACTGACGCGCGAAACGCTCTTTTCTCGCTCTGTCTGAACGATTTGAATAATAGTTGAAATTTCTGCTTCGATTGATTTGATTTTCCCTTGAAGAATTTCGGATTTCTGGTTTTGCTCGCTATCTAATTCCAAGCTCTCCCTCTGATTTTCAAGGAAGGTTCTCCTGCGCTGGTCGTTTCTGATGACCTCTTCATCCTCTATAATACCGAAGCCGTGGAATAAGCAAATTCACTAGTGAAATAATTTACCTTGGTTAAAAAATTCAAACCAACCGAATATATCACTGCTCATCTCATGCACCAATTCATAGCTATTATAAAACAATTTAGACACATCACACTTTCCAGTTATTACTCTTGAAATGAAATAATCCCATCGCCATCAACATCAAATGTATCGAAAATCGTTTGAATGTATTCTCGCGTTGCCTTAACTAGAATTCAGCAGAGTCAGAACACACGCCACAACAATTGAATCTGCTACCTTTTGAGCCAGTAAGCGAGTTCCACAGCTGCGAAACCCCACGGACCATCTCCTCAAGGTCGCTTTTAAGAATGGTGCCAGATTTTTTAACATCGAGCAATTTAAATGACTGCATGGCTTTTTCCTGTGAACTGCCGTAGATAAGCGTGTTCATATAGCACAAAAACTCATCGAAATTGCATATTTGGTTCCCATCTTCGTCAATTACGTCGAAGATTCTGTTGCATAAGAACGCTGCAGTTTCTAATCCAAGCAAGCCCAGTGAATCCATGAAGCTCTTTCTATCGAGAAACCCGTTATGCGACATTTTTTTATATCTATACAGGGATAATAAGGCGATTATGATGTGAAGGGAAGGAACCTTTTTTTGAGCATAATAAGCTCTTTCATGTTAAATTTATATTTTTGGAGGTATGGTTTGAGATGTTTAGTTTCAGCCTTATCGACTTGGAGCTGCGCCTGAGAAGCTCCTTGCTCATCAGAGATTTTAGGTTTAGAAGAGGAGAGCTTTCTTATCATGGGATAAAATAAAAGTACAGTCTGGACTGTCAGGCAAGAAACGTTTAAATTTATTTCTATTGAACATTCGTTGCGTTTAGTTGTTAGCATCAGAACTAATCAGTTCATAATTAAGAAATACCTGATTTTCAAATAGAAATTTCTATCTAAGTCATTCTAAGAACATAAATAGTATTTTATCAGCCTAGAGCACCTCAAGAGGAAGGATTCGTTTTGCATTGGGAAAGTAAGCCCTAGAGCATAAATTCTGTGTGAAAAATCCACTAGGAGCTTGATTAAGAGAGCTGCTAAACTTTCAAAGATATTTTCATTGTAATTGGGGTCGAATGGATCGTTGAAGTTGAAATGACCACAGAAATCAGTGATACATTCGTGTAAAGCAATGGATTGCTGTGATTCTCGATTCAATCAGGCCTTACAAAGGGCGTTTGCCTGAATAACCGAAATTTAGGCCTGAAAAATATCGGTTAAACGTATCAGTTAAGTAATAACGACAATCTGCGCTTAACTCCATTACTACATAAAGTTCTTTGGCAGACAAGAGAGTCAGGAAGTGAGGAAATTTGCCTTGAATCAAACTGGATATCAGTTATTTGTGCTTTAATAGGGTGTTTAGGTAGCTACTAATGATTGATTAATACTGGTTTCAGAGAGCATTTTTGACTCTTAAACAAATAGAAAATTTCCAAGATACTGGATTACTTGTCGTGGAGAACACCTTTTATCGTCAATTGAAAAGCGTTTGGGTCATTGAGACCATCAAGAAAACATTGAAAATTTCGCCATTACTCATCTTCTTTATTGTATTCTTACATGTCAGCAAAATTAACTCTCTCATATAGTTCATTTTAATCCAGTTCCAATGATCCATCTGACTTCTGACTTCGATGTCTATTATCGATAGATTCGGCTCGTAGTAATTTACAACCAGAAGACATAAGGTGTGGAAAAATTGAGGCTATCATGTTTTTACAATGCCATTAGACATCCTGATTAACTATCTTGGACCTGACAGCTTGTATATTTCTGCACCAACGGCACTCTGTATAAAATTTTTCACCATCCTAAAATAATCTCGCACCCACTCACTTAAGGTATTATGGGCTTAACAAAAAAGTGATTCACTTCCAATTATCATACAGAATTGCCTCATTTGCTTATGATTTTCTCATTTTTTCGTTTGTTTATTTTTCACTTCTTCACATGAACACGTAATTTACCTTCATTCTGCAGTCACTATTAACTATTTTCCATTATTAACTGCGGCAGAGAACAAAACGAAAGTAAAGACCACTCACAATAAAACTGTGCAGTGTTTAACGATGAACCCTTTATACTTACATATTCTCTGAAAAAAACACCGGGTTTAAATAGGAATGTCATCCAATATCTCTTCTCTTTCTTCCGGCGTCTCAGCTCGCCATGCCTGAATCACCTGAAACGTGTAGTAGCACCCAGGAATCGAAAGAATGCAGCCGAACACTAAGAACGAAGCGATTTTCTGAGTTTCTTCTTTCCCGAGATAAGATCCAATGCCAACAAATATGAACGTCATACCCACTATCAGCAAGAAAAGCGGTAGGAAGATAATCTTTTTCGGAATCGGAGTAAAATCTTTGTGTCTGTAATGATGATGGAAATGATCTTCATCGTTCGTAGTGTCAGTATGCATATGATCCTCCTTACTGTCCTCTTTATGCAAGTCTATCTCGCCGTCATGATAACGAGGGTCCGTCTTTGGGTCGTCATGATCATCGTCATGTGATTGCTCTTCCAACTCGATATGTTTTATTCTTTCCTCCTGTTTGTTGCTCGGTCCTGACATCGAATTGAGTTTTTTGAATGTCAATAATTTATTTTTGAATGAAATTTGAATCAAACTTCTATTAAGAACGACAGGACCCTTTGGATAGGATAAGGAAGCTCTGAATGCAAAATACTCAAGACGACCTCGATAACGTAACCAAAAAAAAGTTTCTAGCCTTGGAATATCGAAGGCATTCTTGGCTTCGGGGCGCGTAGGGTGAACTTAAAGAGCAAATGGTTGGATGGATTTTTCATGAGAGATTAGTCCGCCATACGAAATTTGTAATAGAATTACAAAAAATAAAAGAAAATTATTAAAGAATGATTTCATTGAACCCTCAACCCGTGCCAGAAAAATACTTTGGAATTCTGATCCCAGGACAGCTTCCAATTCTTGAGTTCGAGCTCATAAAAGACATGTTGGTGACGACTCTCGTGAATCCAGGTGAGAATCTTTCCCGCTCAAACAATAGAATCATCTCGATAAATCGATACATAGGTGCCGTGTCAGAACTAACCTTCTTCTTGAACAAAGCCCTACCAGACGGGTCTGCAGGTGAGCAATATAGTCCAATATCAGTGACTCAACCCACCATAGGCTGCTTGTACTATTCACCTCCGCCTTTCGATAATCTGCAGTTTATCGGCGCAGTCGGTAATACGCGTCCAAGGTAATTAATTCCATTATGCGGGCCTCAGAGTGCTTAATGAACCAGCGATATTTTTCACACAGGATTTCCGCTGAATCCAGATATTAACACCCAGAAAGAAATCAAATTGATAATGTAAATGACAAAAATTTCTAAAAGCGAAGCATAAATCGCTTATTAGTAAGGTGCAGACCCTCGAAAGCATAAAGGAGATGGCGCTGCTCACAGATGCAAATGATATTCAAAAGGTGAGAGGATAATGTGGTTCACAATTCTCATTTTGTGTAGGATTATGCAAAGAAAGTCGCACAAAACTTATTCAATTTCATCGAGTCTTGTAAAAAGGTAAGCAGTATTCCAGCGATATTTTGTTTATCAGTTGTGGCTTTATCAGGAGCAATTGTCTGATGTGTTCGGAAATTCTTACATCGCAATTCCTCAAAACCTGCTTGAGAAATGGATTATTAAATTTGAGGAGAAATATAAATACGATAAAAACTTCATAATGAAGACATCTGAGAATTAGCGCATTGAGTCTACAATGATTGAGTTTGTAAATTGAAAATTGCATATTGAAAGATTTGTGGAGAGCATATCTATTTCTTATTTTATCCTTTATCATCTTCTTGCATTAGATAAACCTAACTGTTTGAATCTAAGGGACCTAATCTATCATTGACTCTATAGAATTTAATTGAATGAAGACTTATCTGAGATATTTATTCTTCCAAAAGAAGCCATCTGCGATTACTAAAAAAATGATTAGCAGCAATCCTTCAGTCAGCATAAAAATATGCAGGGATGATACATTCAGATTCGGTAATGGCATTTAAATGGGATATGAGATTTATATCGAAGTACACATGCAAGGCATTGAGAAAATTACATACATACATTTGTTGTTGGTATAGAGCATATCTAGCCCTAATAAAATATTGAATCATTTCAATTTATGAATTATTTCATTTATTAGCTACAATAAATCAATCGGTGCCATCTCTCACTTGCCAGTTTTCTATGTTCCCTTCAGGGTTCCTAATAACTTCCACTATTAAGGGTTATTTCTCACCACCATCTCAAATAAATTTTACTTCTTGCATCCGGTTGCTCCGTTAGCTCATTCACACTGACTGCTTCAAGCTTTTCTTCTAAAAGAGAAAACCGTTATATAATAAACCGCATAATTCACAAGCCATACCTTTTTCCAGAGGTTTTATCAGCATTTTACTGCTAAAATCCCTTCTCGGCGACTTAGACGTCGGCTTTGGAGTCTTTTGCTTCGATGGTCCTTCAAAAGAATCATCAAGTCCTTTCTTCGCGATCGCTAAACCAATATATTCATGTAAACTCCCACTGATCAAAGGTGTTTACCTCTCTTTTTATCTCTTGGAGCTAGAATCTTCGCGTTCTCCTTCCTCAATCCTTTCAATTTCTCAGCCAGCTCCTTCTTATCATTTGGCAGATCCAAATAAAAGATCAAAGCCTCCAATGTTTCTGGTTTGGCCTCTTCTATCCTCCCATACACATCATCCTTGTTGTTATCGACCACATTCTCTGCGAAATTCATTGTTTCTTTCATCAACTGCTCCTGCTCCTCATTATACTGCTCTCCCTGGCCCTTCCTCTCGTCAATAATCATTTTTTTCATCTCGTGCTGCTCAACCTTCGTCTGCTGCGCAATTTGATGCTTGTATTTATGATACACCTTATTCAGCGTATTCTTCCCTTTTATCGTAATCCGAAGCAGCGATTGCAAATACTCATCGTAGAGCAAGCCCACCTCCCCAGTTTTCTCACGCGTCAGCGACCGGAAGATCAAGTTTAGCTCCTCGGAGTTCAAAAGTGCTGGGAAGATGTTCAACTGAGAAGCAAAATGCATAAATCCTGAAAAAGGCAGCACCTTTGAGGCCGGGTCCTCTTTATAATAGTCAAACACATGTTTGAGCGTTTTTCCATATTTTTTAAAGACGTGTTGGAACGGCTCGCTGTTCTGGATAGTAACAAGCACTTCGTTAAACTTCCGCTCAACGTTTCGCCGTTCCCGCTCCTTCTCAAGCAACATTTCCATTTTCTTCTTATGTTCCTCTTCTTTTTTCTTCTCTATGTGCTCTTTGTTAACCTTTTGCTTCTCTTCCTCCTCTCGGCCTTTCTTGATAGCGTCAAACTGCTGGGCCTAAACAAATATAACTCATTTATCTAGTTTTTAGGATTGGTTTACGAATTTCTTCTTCTGGTTCCCGATAAATTGCTCAACTTCTTTTTTTTTGTGGAGTTCCTGCTCTTTCTTGCGCTCTCGCTCGGCCTCAAGCTGCTTTTGGGTCTCTTCTTGTTTTTTATCTTTGAATTGCTTGACGAGTTCCTTTTTCTTTTCAAGTTCCTTCTTCCGCGCCTCCTCACGCTGCTTTTCCTCTTGTTCTCTCCTAGCGGCTTCATTCTGCGCTTCTAATGCCTTTGCCGCTTCAGTTTCCTTCTTTTTCTCCTTAAGAATCTGCTTTTCCTTTTCCAGCTCTTGTAGACGCTGCTGCCTTCGCTTCTCCGCCTGCTCCTCTTTGAGTTTTTCTTCCATCTCTTTTCTCATACGCTCTTCCATTGCTCTGTTTATCACGCCGCCTGACCTCGGCACGCTCGTTTTTCTGCCACCTGATTGCTGTTTTGGGTCCTTTGCTGGCTCGCCTGAGGCTTTTGTTTGCTCCGCTATCTCCTTCAGAGGCTCATTTAAATCTTTCTGCGGCTCTACGGACTTGTTTCCAGCTCTATCAAAATCTCTCCCTCTGTTCTGAACTTCAAGCCTTGATACAGACCGAGCTCCGCTATTTGTATGATGGGTCTCTGGGTTGGTACCCTCTTCTAGCCGTGGAGGTCTTCGGTTGACTTTTGGAGGGAGGTTCAATGGCGCTGGAACAACCCTAAACTTTGTTGCGTATGACCCGAAAGGCTCATAGAGAGTCACCCTATATCATAATTAACTTCTTATAAAAAAACTTTTAATGCTTACCCCAATGCGCTTTTCAGCATTTCATTGACGATGTCATAGCAAATCGTATATCTTTCTGGTACATTGAGCTTGTTCGAAGGCCTAGGCACCAGATTGACGTTATTATCCATGACTTTCTTAAATCCAGCGGGCAAAGTCAAGTTCGGTTCGCTGTTTATCCTCTCATTAAACTCCTTAAGCCTCATTTTGTCATCCTCAGATAGCCCATCGACATTCGTATCCTCAAACATCATTTTATATTCACCTCGGTCTTTTGCTGTAGTTTTTAGCTGGGCTATGAGCTCTCTTAACTGCTCGGCGTAAGGCATGTGGGACAAGTCCACCGGCGGTCGTGAATACATAAAAACCGAAAGTTGGAACAAAAACTTCACAAAGCCTTCGTAGTCCAGCGTCTTAAAGTCCTGTGAATGCATGATTTCTTTATTAACTAACCGCATGAGTTCAATCATCTCATCCTTGGAGACGTACTCCTTGAACCCATTATCTTTGAGCATCTTCCAGGTCTCTACGATGTTTATCTTATACTGCTTCAATTCCGTTGCGTCGACGGACTTCACTTTGGTTATACTCTTCACCGAGGTGTTGTACTTCCCAAACAAGAACCGAAATGCCTTAGTATGATGCTTTAACAGCGAGTTGACGGCTTCTCTTTGGAAATCTTCATCGAGGTCAAGATACACGAGATAAATCCGATTATCTATGCTTGTTGACTCAGCAATCTGCTTGTGAGACGTGCTTTTAACTACAAATTCCTTTTCATCGAATCCAGCGACCTTCCCACCAACTCCTAGCTCGATTCTTCGCTCTTCAATAGCTTTTTTCAGAGCGAGTTTAGTTCTTTCTTCCTTCTTTTTCTTTTGTTCTTCTAGAAAATGCGCTTCAATCTTCTTCTCCTCATTTTTCTTTTGAATCTCATCCAACTTCTCGAGGGCCTTGAGGTGAGCCTTCATTCCGTGAGCCTCAGAGGTGTTTATCCCGCTCATCTCTTTATCGCTCCAGAAACTATCCAACCCTTTCTTCTTCTTGCTGGCTTTGATGCCGATTTTGCTATTCTGTGATTTTAAAAACTCGAACGCTTCCTTTTCAGACCTTTGCGTTTGATTATCCATGAAATTTTGAAGTAAAAGCTCTTTGCTCTGCAAATTACTAGTACTGGTCTCCACAGGCTCCATGTATCGTCTGTTTTCTTTATTATGCATCGTCGTTGTAGCTGATTCGAGCCCAGCCGCTGCGATTTTCTGCCCAGAGTCTTCAATTGTAATCACGTTGTTCTCAGCTTTTGGAAGCTTGTGAGATTGCCTTCCTTGCTCCTTGTTGCGAGCATCAGCACTGTTCTCTTTCTCAAACTCTCTGATTATATCATCTGGATCCCCTAACAGCCCTAACAAATACCGCGTTCCTTTATCGTCTGTTCGATTATTCTGCTTAATTTGCCTATGAGCGGTCACAAGTAATGGCTTGAGCCGGTTATTCAGCGTTTGTGAGTTTTCATTAATAATTGCCTTAAGCAATTCGATAATAAGCGCGCATTTCTGCGAATTAAGGATTCCCTGCTCTACCTCAGGGGTAATAGCATTGGTACCTGAGAATAACTGGTCTTTCTCTTGAAGATAAACGAGATTTTTCAAATGCATTTCCTTTGGCTTCTTTTTCTTCAAGCCCACCTGATACATCCCCATGCAGATCTTCCCAAGCTTTTCGAGGTACTCTTGCATGCTTTCTTCCTCGGCGAACCGCGAAATGAGTCTCGTCATCGCAGTTTTGCAGCAATGAGCGAAGGTAATCACATTCAGATAGATCTTCGCGAGACTATCCAACAGCTGAATGCCGTTTTTCAGCGTCAATTTGTTGTGCGAGGCAATATAATTGAATAACTTAAAATCAAAGAGATTCAACGTTGATGTCGAAGCTTCCATGATCTGCAGCTCCTTGATCAGCGGTTCGACGATGATATCCACAGGAATCGATTGGAACCGGTCGAAAGCAGCGCAGAAATTATGGATAATGTATTCACGAGTTTCGAGATCGCTGTAGTTTTCAATGAAACAAAACGTCAACGTCTTGTAGATGATAGGAGCGTAATTATTTCTTTCTGCTGCGAAAGTCTCAAGCAGACGGAAAAGGAGTGTTAACCCGACGGTTTTCAGAATACGAGATTTATCTCTGATTGCGCGTTTCAGTGCGCTTAGAATCTGAGTGGCTATTTTGTCGTTGTGGGCGACATGTTGAGGGTAGAGCTCCCAAATTTCACAAGCAAGAACTACAATTTTATTGAAATTCAATGAGAAAAAAAAAGCGCATTTACTTAGAGCGGAATTAAGAATTGCCGTCGAGGTGCTCCCCTTCGCATGACTCTCAAAAATTTTAAAAGCGCTTTCAAGCCAATAGTCGACTACTGAGTTCGCGAGGAGCTAATTCAGGCCAGTTAGAGCGGTTAATTAAGCGTGTTTACCTCTTCTTTACTGTATTCTGAATCGGTCAGCGGTCTGAGAATGAGCTTTACGTGATTGAGATACTCAAGTGGGTCTGTGAGATGCTTTTCCATTTCGGCAGTGAAAAGATCGAACATATTAGACGCACCGAATTGCACCATCATCGTTGTGATGTTCTCCACGGTTTCTGGATGTCGTTTTATACAGACCAAACACGCAAACAGCCCTCCATTTTCACAAAAAAACCATTCAGCGGCTGGAGCCATCAAATCAAGGCTTAGCAAATCAATTGCAAGCTTTAAATATAATTTTATCGCAGCCTGAGCGACTTCTTCTTCTTTGCTCATCAAACCTGGTTTGAGTACTTGAAGGACGTTGGTGACAGCTTCTGGGCTCTCTTCTTTCACCAGAAGAGACATGAGATGATTTATATTAGCGTACACGTCTTGGTACCAGAGGACGATAGGCTCAAAGTCTCCTTTGACTCCTTTGATGACGACATGGGCGAGGTATTTATTTCCTCCTGCAAGTAAAGCCGCAGCCTTTAAAAAGAAGATCATAAGTCAAATGAATAAGTGTTCCGTTTACTTGCTTTGGGGTTAACGAGAGGTTTTTCGCAAGGGAAACGATAAAAAACCCCGTTGTAGAGGTAGTCTCGCCTATTGTGGTTTCTCCATCAACGTCTGGCTTTTCTGATTTCTGGCTAGTTACAGCTGCAGAAGGTATCAGCACAATGCATTAAAGACAATTGCAAATGGCTTATCATTTACATTTGAAAATTCGCGGCTCTGGAAGATTCGATCCTTTGTTTTTCTGAAGCGCTGCATAGCTTCCACCTTTTCCTTTTTGAATTTTCGCATTGATTAAATTATCAGCGACCTCGTGGATCGAATTGATGCTGCTTGGCGTGCCCGGTTCTCTTATACTTCCATCAGTCTAAGGCAATACATGATAGATCGACAAAATCATGCGAAATATTTTTACGCTGAGCCTTCGAGCTCTCGCTCGCGTCATCATAAACAAATCTCTGAGTATTTCAGCAATCATATCGACGTCTCCAGCGATAATAAGCGATTTAATGTCAGGTTCGACGTTATATCCGAATTTTGAAAGGCTATCTGTTATGATATTCCAATTGTATAGCTTGGCTGCTGGGTTGTTCATTTCTTTAAGTTGTTTCATATTGGGTGGGGTGACCAATGGTAATTTTTTCTCTTGGTTGATGTGGTTTTTAACATATCGAATAATTTTTGGAAACGCGAGGCCAGTTTCGAGGGAGGTGGAGACTTCTGTGTCTAGGACAAACTTTCCCTCAGAGTTCATGGTAGTCTTTTTTGTACGAGAGATGGCGTCGATGTCCGTGAGCCATTTGTAAACTTCTGGTTCAAGTTGGACCGGCATCTGGTAAATATTTGAATCTCAGTTTTCAAGTTTTAGAATAAAATTCCTTATCAGCAGCAGAAACTGATAGGCTTTTATTTGTTGAATGTAACCGATTCGATTTTAGTTGTCATTGCGATGAACAAGAGAGACCACTTTTCTTGGGAATGTAATGAAGCAGATGGAAGATTCAAAATAAATCAAAGCAGCTCGGCATGTCGGCGACTGCATGGATAATATCCTACTAAAACCAACTACTGCTGTACCTCAAACAGAAACTCTATGAATGGAACTTTATACATTCGAATTCGCTCCTCGTCAGTTATAAAGCAACGTAGTAATGATCCTACAAGGGCCGATGCGAACTCATTCCATCAGAATATTCAGGTGATACAAATATATAGTTGTATCGAATTGGATTCTTGGCAATCTAACAGCTATTATGGGCGAATGAAATCACATGGTTGCTATGAGTAGTCTACTTTCAGCAAAATTTTTGCTATTGTGCTGGTTCTCTGATGGTTTGGTGCGAACAGTTAATTTTCAGATTTGATAAGAAAATTTCAATTCAAAAACAGCAACAACAACAAAAAAAAAGCGCCCACCGTGGGGCTCGAACCCACGACCACAAGGTTAAGAGCCTTGCGCTCTACCGACTGAGCTAGACGGGCTTACATTATTAACAGCTTCTTGCAGAAACTTCAAGGACGGAATTTCATATCAGAATACTTGTCAGAGCCAGTAGCTTCTGATTTCCTGATCTCATTCGATCTATTTTTTACAATACTAAGAAACATTACACTACCTTCCCCCTTCCTATTTCTGATATATTACAAATTTGAAACTCGTTGCTTCGGTTGAGTAAGCTAGTTACTTTTTCCTTCTATCAATTTTTTTGAATTATCTCCCTTATCAACGGTTACAAAATTTTCCAATATTTGAGCTTAACAAATCTGATGATATTTTCTAAAAGCTGCATACCATCAATCTTTAGAATTAGTACTGAAATATAATATCCTTCCTCAATACTTCACATCTTTCTCCACGATGATTGCCCCTAAATTCCCTCATTCCAAAATATTATTGTTTTCCATTTATTTTCTTTTAACTTATACGTATGTATGTATTCTCATGAAAAGCGGTAATACAGCACCATAACGACAATACCGAAGTCAATTTACGTTTGCTTAGACATGAATAATTTGATAACTATATGCAGACTTAATGATCTGACAGTTCTCCCAAGTACTCATCCTCTTCCTCCTCATCAACAACATCATGCTTCAGATCTTGCGCAACGAAATTAAACAGCGGCTGAGACTTTGAGAACTTCCTCTCAAGCACATTGTAGCTGTACAGATCTTTCGAGTTCCTTGCAGATTGCAACAAATGAGTCAATCCTCGCTTGTCATCGATCTCGAAGCCATAATCATCCAAACTCTTTATTATCGTCTTCAAACCCACAAAGATATCTCCATCCTTCATCTCTCTATCATTGCTATTGAACCCTTAATACGATTATTTCAGTTGCTTATCTACCACTGTAATTATTTAATTTACCAAATAATCCTTTGAGATCGACGCTCTTGGAGTTCTTTAAGAAGTTCAGCAGTGAGTGGTATTGCTTAATATAGTCAGTGGCCTTCGGAAGAGCGGTTAAGTAGCCATTAGTTTGAACAAACTGGAGAGTAGGCGCTATTTATTATATTATCATGAGGTTAATTAAGCCCTACAATGACTAATTTACCTGAGATAAACCCAATATCCCAATAGAAGTTTTTCGAAGCGAAGATATCCTCAGGAGGCAGTGGGATATCGATGGTTTTGTACTCGGTTGGACTGACAACGAAAAACTTGTTCGATTTTTCGAAAAACTTCTGTGGGTTGCTGATAGTGGCCACGATTCTGTAGATTCCGTTCCTGTTGCTGATGTTATTCAATCCAAGGAAATTTCTCTTCTTTATCGCCTTGGTGTTCTCATCGCTCTGTTTGTCGTTAGTGATGAGGTCAAGTTTAAAGAACTCTTGATCTTGGCTCTCAGTCACGAATCGGAAATTAAACTCGTCTGTATCCGCCGGCTTTTTGATCATCGGGAACCTCATCTTGTTGTAAGACTCGATCTTAGTGTCTTGGCCGTATTCTTTGGTGATATCCAAGTAGTTTTTCAATGAGATCTTAATGGCTCCTTTCACAAGACGGTTAATTGGTACCGAGCATTTTCCGTCTTTATCTGTGGCCAATTTCTGATTGATTTCGCTAACCTAGACACCGAAAGCGCGAGTTCATATCAAATTCAAGTGATAAAGGCTACGTTCACTTCGGCGTTCAGGATTGGTTCAAGGGTCTCGGCGTCATAGACGAAAATATCGATATATTTCTGCTGGGCTATTAGAGGAAAGATAAGTAATTAATTGTGTGTTTTCAGCTAATTTCTACCTGATTGGGCTCTTTCTTTGACTCCACCATGATGCTCCATAGGAGGAATCTCTCCTTTGCTTTGGTTGTTGCTGCCTGAGTAAGTAGGACCTGAGTGTTGTTGGGAGGTTGGAACTTTCTTCGAATGAGGCTCGTTGTAACTCTTTGTTTCTTTCAAATTATCCTTGGATGAGGCTCTCTTAGCACTAGAAACTTTCTCGCCGGGTCTTTCCAGCCGCTTTTCAGCTTGCTTAGGAGGACTGCGGGGTTGTTCCTTCTTTTCTACGCTTGTTGGGCGGTTGCTCTCAGGATTTGCGTTTAATGTTTGGCTTTGACGAGGGTTCTTGTTGTTTGAGTTCATTAAGCATTTAACATTAGTTTCTCCTTGAGAAGCAGAGAACTCTTGTCTCGCTTCATCATAGTTGTCGTGAGTTGCAACGACAACGTAGTTACCAGGGTCGATGAGGAATTCGTAGACGCCAGGCTTCGAAATAGGGTCTTTTTCTCTCAGCGTAACCTCTATAATCGTTGCCATTAGCTCAAAAATGAAATCAGTCATTAATTACTCTTGTTTTGGTCATTCTGCACCTTTTGAAGGATGATCTCTGCGCCGGTGATCGGGAGCTCCTGGCCTCCGCTCTCCACGAGCTTAATGATACAGAAAGCAAGAGTCTGCACTCGAAGTTCGATTTCTTCATAAAACTCAGCCCCTTCTTCAGCTTTTTCGAAGAAATTAACGACCTATATGATGCATGATAGGTTATTCAACAAGTACAAGTTTTTTCAAATTACTCTCTTCTCGGGTAAGAAATTTTTAGTTTCGATAACCTCAAGCTCGTAGACATCATGAGGCAATTGCTTGAATAATACTATGCCTTGCTCATCAGTTTCTAGGACGTACTGCTTTCTTGGCTGTTCGCGCTTAGTTTTGCCTTCATTGCTGGATCTCGCGAGACTTTTGCTCGATAGAGTCGAATAAGAGCTCTTAGGACGGATCTGCGCGCTTATCGGTCTCAAGCTCTGACCGCTGACAGGTCTGATAAGAGCGCTCTCGGTCTGAGTTGTATTTCGAGGGATTCTGTAAGGCATCATTCTAACTTTAATCCCAGCGATTTTGGATCCACCCTCCGAAGTAGATTCTCCAACGTTATGGGTTTTCTCGAACGGATCAATCAACCTGACTTTGAAATCCTCCTTCGGCATGTAATCAGCCACTTTCTTAACCACCGCCGAGACCTGCGGCCATACTCTCGTCTGCAATTTCGAGAAAAGCGTCGCTTTGGTGACCTCTCCAGAGTTGTTTTTACTCACTAATTGAACTTCAAAAGCACCTAAATTTCCGCAGAAAACTCTTAATCACAGCTCAAACGTGGCAGCTCCTTACCTATCCTCTTTCTAAGATGCATATCTTCCAAGGATTCATCTGTATTGCTAAAAATCAGCGGTTTAAGGAAGATTTTCACAGTAGGAAACTGTGCGATAATTTCCTGCTTAGTCTTCACGGCGAATCCGTAATATTTTTCTTCATCATGCTTGGTGGAGTTCTGGTGCTGTTTGCAATTGGTACTGTCAACATTCAAAAATCAATATGAGCAATTGAAGGGTAATGGTTGACACCTACCAGTATTCTATCGTGACAGCGATCTCGCCGTTGCGGAGGCTCTCGTACTCTCTAAAGTTTCTGAATGAATCAGAATAAGTGGCCTTGACTTCTTCTTCAAGCTCGTATTTTTCTTTGAAATTTCGGAATTTCCAGGGTTTGATTATCTGGAAGCCGAGTCCCGAGTCAGTTGAGACGAATTTGCTATAGGATGCGAGTTTAAGGAGGATTAGAGG
>ENA-UOUE01001080-UOUE01001080.1-compost-metagenome-genome-assembly--contig:-NODE-1080-length-18938-cov-8.961932_pt1 | contig 18938 bp, 12 predicted proteins | sample MGYA00238146_ERZ747223 | MGnify/ENA primary metagenome ERZ747223 (study PRJEB28781, sample SAMN06268865) | compost metagenome | isolation source: single cell | place: USA: California, Emeryville, Joint...
TGAAAAGTCCAAATCTGAATTTTTGAAATCAATAGAACTGGAAAAGTCATTGCACGAAACTCACAAAAAGCACGCCATGAAGTCCAGCAGTACAAAATCATTTCTCTCGCCCAAACAATTGAATTCTGGTTCAGGTTCAGCATCATTTTTTTCAAAACGCATGAAATCCTCAAGCAGCAGAGACTTTTACTAAATTTCTTCGTAAAGCTGGACTGATGTACAGCTTCTTCTACTCATTTGATTATAGATATAAGGCAGTTGTATTTATTATTTTGGTTTTTTTTTGTTATGAGAAGTGATACATTAGATAAGCAAAATGAATTCTAACCAAAAAAATGCATTCATAAAACAATTTCATATCTTCAAAAAAATTGTGGTTGGCTTATGTTATTTGCGAATGCTGCTGGGTTCATCACCTTCATCATCTTCGAAACCCGCCAGTAAATCCGTATTTTTCCTGAAATATTGCAGAACACTTTCGAATGACAGAGGATTTTCCAAACAATCTATGGTACAGCCAAACTTTACAGCTTTGACACCGAGAATATTCACATTGTTATCGGATTCTTCCAATTCGATATAATCCTCCAAGATTTTGAACCCATAAGTCTTGAGAATATAGGTCAGGTTGTACTCTTCCACCATAGGAAGATCTGCATATTTCTTTGACCTTGGTTTCTTTGTGCCAGGCAGCAAATTCTGTAGCTTTTTCCAGTTCGTGGCTTCTAATAAGAAAAAGACTCCATGCTCCGAGCAGGTTTCTGGTTTATAAATCGTTGCTTTTACACCGATAGGGTGCCCCTTGACCCCAACTAATGCAAAAGTGACTGGATATTTGGTGTTTCCTCCTATTAATAGGATAATTATAGCCGAGAAGAGTCATCGAGGTCTACCTAGATATATTCTTTCAAAGCACCCGTAATCAATGGGACAGCGATTGATGGTGTTCTTGAAGAAAGCTGGATAATCAGTCAGTTCTAATTCTAATAGAAAACAACCATTAGGAAACTCAAAATTAAAATTTTCGTAGTATATACTCTTCTCGTATATTTCGAGCCTGAAACATTCTGCAATAACCGAGCAGAGCGCAATACGGTCTTCATGATCAGTAGATTTGTATTGTACACCAAAGTCTTTCCACAATCTTTCAAACTCGTAGGAGCACTTCCCTTCAGCCATTATTTTTTTCTCTTCAGGGGCTATGTTGAGGTAGTTAGCAATGACGACAATTTGGAGGAGCGTTACCATGAGTTTCAAATAAATTTTTTTGATAGATTTTAAATTCAGAATGCTCAGTATCCTCGACGATAAATGTAAGATCCTTCCTTTTACCCTCTTCCCAAACTCGAAATTTAACGTATTTTATGAATTGTGGATCAGTCACGCTGCTTATGGAGTCGAACCCTTCTTCACCAAGACACGCCTCAGCAGCGGATAGCATTTCCGTCAATGATTCCCAAAATGATTCTTCACTTTGATTTTCTTTAAACCGACACGCTTCGATCTCATCGTTTGATACTTTCATGTCGCCAAACTGCTGCATGAACTCGTTTATTTCCTCGAGGTCCCCAGCTTCAGTGGCATCGTCACTTAGAACCTCTATCACCTTATGGAGAGTTTCTCCCATATTCTCATATTTGGTATCCGAAACTCGCTCAAAATACCTCTCGAAGGACTGATGGTCCATTTTGATATCAAACCTTAGTATATTCTTTGATTCAGCGCTTAATGAGTCAAGGACCAATTTGAGGTTAGTTCCGCCAACAAACACCAGAGACACCCGGCATTTCTCTCCTAAAAAAGCATGTTCGTACGTCTTCGTCAGCAATCCTCGAGGCTTCGCCCGAATTTCTATACTTTTATTCATGGTTTCTGGATCAGCTTGCACCTAAAATAATGTGAATAAGTTTTCGTATAATCTTCAAACGTTTACCCATAAAAATGGTATTATAAAATACCGAACGAAGCTTTTGTAAGTTTTGATTGATTTCAGGGTTATTGACGGCGGGAGAGCGTCTCGAAAGTCTACGAAGTTCAGAAGAGCACCTAAATCCTTAATTCTGATCGTTTCTTCTGCGATTTGAGAATGGAGCAGCCCTTCTTGGCACAATACGAATTTAACTTTTGGCTCAATAGTTGCAATGAAATGGCATTCAATTGTATAATTATTTCCATCGTCGATTCCAAAATAAGCTTGCTTAATTTCAGAAGATTCAAGGAAGGTAAATAGATTTGGAAAATGCAAGATATGGATAGGTCGCAGAGAGATAGGGCCATCTTCCTGTATGCTATCGTTTGACTCATGATGTGGTAACCCGTTTTTCCAGCTCCCTTTTGACAGACTTCGTTCTAACAGCTGATCTAGATCAAGTTTAGATACTCCAGGATTGTGCTTCTGAGGAGATTTGCTGTCGATAGCAGTGAAATCCGTGCTCTCTTTTCTAAAAATGCTGAAAACGTTGGGAGTTGCCCCTACAATCGGACCACTGAATCTTCTTTGACCGATTCTACTCTGCTGATGTCCTCTGACAATCGGATTCATCACATTGGCTTGTGGTGGTTTATCAAATTTTGCAGAATTGGGGTGAGGTAGCCATTGAATCTTCTGTCCTGTTTCTTTTTTAGTCTTAATTGAGTCAGCAGATTCCTTACGTCTTCTATTGAATTTAGAAAATTCTGTTGGACGAATACTCCCAGATGTACCTCCTTTAAGAATTGGAGGCGATTGTTCCTCAGGCTTGGTATTTCCTTTGAGACTATTGACTTGTTTATTGTTGAAATCGTTCTCTATCGATGTTCCTGAGGCGAAATTTTGTTTTGATGATACATTTGAATGAGTTTTCCCAAAATCTTCGGTCTCATCTATCACCTGTATAGAGGGTTGCTGCTTCGAGCGCGTGGTGGTGGTGCTTCTGAGGTCTGAAACGATTTGTTCTACTACTCCAGCGCCTGCTGTTTCTGCTTTTTTGATTTGCCTGTCAACATTTCGCTCAACGGTGCGTTGCGGGAGATTCATACGTCTCAATTCATTATTATAAAAGCTAGATTTAAACTGAACTCTATTCGAGGTAGTTGATGGAGAAAATTTTGATGCGATTATAGGACTTCGCCTTAAATCCAATGACATTTCATCAGAATAACTTTTTTCGGCATTCTGTGGTTCAGTGCTAACTCTTCTACCCGGGTGATTGTGAGAGTTTGGGTCGACTGGATGGCTTGGACGCAAATTTGATGTCTGAAGGCTGTTAGGATAGAGATATGCTGGGAAGGGATAGAAAGGCTGTGTGGAGTAATATTGCATCATTTCTAGGCTTGGTGAGGGGAAAACTTGAGGAGATTGATAAGGGGAAAAACCCCCCGTCGGACCATAGTTAATAGAAAAATTCATATTCATTTGCTGGGGGTCTGCGCTCTGGCTGGAGACCAATTTGAGCTTCTCTTTGAGTTTTTCAAGCTCGGCCTCTTTCTCCAGTTTATGTTTTTTATATTCTTCGTTCTCTTTCTTTAATTCCTCGATTTTCGACTCAAGTTCGAGATGTTTTTGCGCTTTTAATTTTTCTTCTTCTTCCAAACGATTTTTTCTTCAACGTATCTTCAATTTTTTTCAATATGTTTTCTTCAAGATTCGCTTGGCGCTTAGCTAATATGTCCAAAGGAGAACTTATCCCGAGTGAATTGTTCACCTCTACGGGCTCAGAACGCGCTTCACCCACATGAAGCTGCTTCAAATATTTTTGAATTGAACTGGAGGTTCTTCGTGGCGTGAGATTAATCCGTATTTTTCCACTTGATACTAGACTCTCTTGATTTTTAATGAAATTGCTCTTCTCTTCCAGCACCTAAATAGGTTATAGTGGTGAAATATTCAGGGAAATGTAAAAAAATACGTAATCAGAGTTGACGTGATGATTGTTTGCGTTTAAGCTTTTTCGGATGACATAATCCTTAGATTTTTCCCTCTTCTTTGGGGAAGTCAGAGGCAGTCGAATGCGAGCAGCATTTTTCGGAGTGCTTAATTCATTTGTAGTGTCATTTCCGGTCTCGATGTGTCGAATGGGACTACCAATCGGACGATGAACTTCCAAAGGGCTCTCTTTAGGATGTAATCGTCGTAATCGCTCAAAACATTTATTGAAAATTCTCGTATATTGATTTTCTGTGCCAAGAAATAGTCTCGAGAGCCTCTGCCCATTCCGATAAAATTTCACTGCATCAACAGTAGTTTTTTGGATTTTGTTTTTGAGTTGCGAATCCAGTGAAACTTCAATTTTCTCAATGATTTGACCAACATTTAAATAAGCCTGCATCAAAATTAACAAATCACGATTAAAATGCTTGTTGGTCTTCAGCTGTTCTCGATTTTGGAACTCTTTTAACATGTGATACACCTAAATTAGAGCATTAGAACTGAAAATTTCAAAAGAAAATTTTGAACCTTGCTCTCAACAATAACAAGTCCTTTCATCTGCGCAGAAAAAGCCTTTTCGAGGGAGCCCAGTTTCAGACTAATTGAGCTCATATTCGTGTAAACAGCTGCTTTTAGTTCAATTGGTGCTTTTGAAGATTTTGTTAACGCGTTTTTCAGAAACTTTATTGCGATGGTCGGGTCGTTTACTCTGTTAATGAGCAAATTGAGTGTGATCAATCATCGCGAACTTACTTGTAAGAATAGATGGAAAGATTATTGCAAAGACACACGTTTATCTGCCCCAAATCTTCGTCCTGGCTGAGCAAAGGATCACTCGAAATCAATTTTGCATATTCTAATAGATCCAACACTTTCTGTAATTTATCTATGAGACCTTATAGAGGAGAACTGAATCGAGATATACTCTCTTTGATTAGTTTGGAAGCATATTTGTTGCACAATTTGGCAATTGTTTTCAAAACAGTCGCTTCTCGTAGCCCAATCGGAATAGTCCTTTTCGCGGTGCGAATGAGATGTTGCAAGTTTGTCATAGCTTCGTTATATTTTGTCTGAAGGTGAGAGAATGATGATATGAAAGGACAAAATCTCTACCTTCTCATCCAAAAATTCAATAAAGCTAACATATTCAGATGTCAAAGTCTTCTCTTGAGTCTCTGGCTTGTGCTCTGGGGGTTCAAAGACTTTTGTTTTTTGCATCCTCGCGTCTTGCTAGTGAGGTTGTTTTAGACTTATTTCAATCACTTAATAATAAATTTCCCTCTCATGGCTGATCAAAATAAAATAATTTGAAACTCACATTTTTAATTTCTATAAAAAAGAGTTTTTGCTAATTAACAGCCCAAATCAAATACAGACATTACTCATCCGCTATTTTCTCCGTTAAGTGCTTTCTCATTATTTTTGTGACACTTCATTACGAATGTAAGCAAATTTCGCCTTCGGACCCTAGTGTCTTATCCTTTAGTCTCATAAAATGCGTTACTGTTAAAGCACTTAGCAGAGAACTCTTATTCAAATCCTATTTTAATTCAGAACATAGTCATGTTGGTTTAAGATAGGTTCACTAACAGTTTGGTATTCACATCAAGAAACAAGGAATTTAGTCATCTGCACGAACCGACATAAAAAAGAAGTGGAGAAAATACAAATCCACATCTTAAAGGAGGTCACGAGACAATAAATCAATTAGTTTGAATACATATTAATGTGTGGAGGAGGTTGGAAGTCGCTGAGGTCAATATTAACAACTTTTCGATCAGAATCCGGCGCATCGGTCATCTGTGCAGGCTGATCGTTATAATTGTTTGGTGTAATTTGTGCCTTAGCCACATTCTGAGCTGCATTGTAAGGTAGAGCCCTGTAATAATCCGATTCGTTATTTTTCTGATAATCATGATAATAGTAGTATTCTTCTTCCTTTTTCTGTGCATAGTCAGTTGAGATCGCTGAATTTTGGGTTCTTGGCAAATTTGATGCAGTCTCGAAATTATCCGATGTTCGTTTCACTTGGTCTTGAGCTTTATAAAACTCTCTTTTAGAAGTAGCTGTCGAATCGCCTCCGCTTTGCGTCGCGAGATCAGACACTACATGGCCATAATCCACAAATCTCGCTGATGGGTGACTGCCATTGCGGGTTTGTTTAGGCAGTTGGTAATTATCAGCGGAATATTGCTGGTTGGTTTCATAAAATTCTACTTGGTTCTTCTTATAAAATTGATTCGTGCTGCTCTTCGGTAGGTTATCAGAGGAATACTTTCCGTTTTCTTGGAGAGGTAGTTTCGGAGACTGGTTCTTCTTTCCAGCATAGGTGCTTTGGGAGTAGTTGTCATTGTATCCATTCACTTCTTCTTTAGTAGCAATATAAGCTTGTCCATTCTCTCTTTGAATGTATTTTGTTGGAGAGCTTTTCGTTGGCCGGAAGACAACTTCACTGCTCTCCTTTCGGATCAGATTCATGCGTTTTACTGGGGAAAACGGTGCTGGAATTGAACTCTTGCTGCCTTTTCTCTCTTTATTGTTTAATAAGGATTCTCTTCTGCTTGAGGAAGCACTATCCATACTGAGAGGCATCTCATCGAGCATTCGGCTTGAATTTTGCGTCTCAGGCTTTACGCCTTGTGAATCCGTTAAATTAATTCCGATTATCGCAACTTTATCGCTTTTCTGTGTCGATTTGCTGAGCTCGAACCCTGACTCACGCCTTGAGAGAGCCCGTTTCTCCTCGCTTTGCATTTCTTGGGATACTTCATCTATTTGCTGGAGTAATTTCTCCACTTTCTGGGTCTTCGCTCTAGCCTCTGCTTCTAGTGCCTGATTAGAGGCCTCGATCTTCTGCATCCTTTCATACAGCGCTTCGAGTCGAGCATTAGCAGCCGCTTTCGCTTGATCTTTGGCAGTTTTGGTCAGTCTTTCAACGTATTCCTGAAGTTTTTTATTTTCTTCAGTCAGGTTTTTCTTTCCCGTCATAAGACTCTCGTTTTCAGCGACAATCTCGCCAAGTCTTCTTTCGAAATCTTCATAGACGCTGGCCGGATCCATTAACTTTCTACGGTTTTGCTTCGATTTTTCCTTTTCGGCTAGCCTTTGCTCTAATATGTCAATTCTCCCAGCAATTTCAACCTCTAACCCGACTTTCTGATTGAACAATTCGTTCAATTGGTCGTTTTCGTTGATGAGAGTCATGATCATTTCGTCGGAAGTCTTGATAATGGAGTAAAGCTGCTCTGGATCCAAATCTTCTTCGTCGACTCCATTCTTCAACGCAATCATCTCAGACTCAAGGCTTTTCCTGTGCATGGAATTCTTGTAAAACAAGTTTGCTTCCATTTCCTTTTGTTCTTTCTTACAGGCTTCGAGTTTTTCTTCGAGTTCTTCAATGATCGAACTTTTGGTGGCAAGGATACTCTGAAGTTGGGTCAGGTGAGCAATCTTGCTTTGCGTGCTGGTATCCGATGATTCGCCGAGGTTCATATTGGCCTCGCTATCGTATGAGGAGAAGTATTCTGTTGGCATTTCTTTTTGCGGGCTTATGTTGTTTCTTCCAGTGTTCGATTTGGAATTTGATTGAGGTTTGGCGACCTTTTTGATCGCTTTGGTACTTCCTGACCCGTGCAATAGATCGTAGATATCAATGCCGCCTCCTAGTTTTCGCGTGTTCATTTTCGTCGATTTTTTGTCAAGGAATATTGGTTATGTTTCAAAATCAATTTTTAAATTTTTTAACAGTTGTCTGATTTTCAAATCTTCAACGAAATCTCTCAGAATTTTTTTAAAAAAAGAAAGCACCGCCCATAAATAAATGCGGCCATGGACTGACACAATATATAGATTTTCTCTCCAGCAGATCATCTTTTAGGAATTACTCTGGATATTTTGTCACAACTCATCAGTATATCGGAGAAATTTTATTCATTATTATGGTGAGATAAGAGACTCATAGAAGCGAAGATTGGAAAACTCATCATATAGGGGAACCGTTATCGACATAAAGAATGATGAACTCGTACATTATCTATTAGCTTAGTTTCATTCAAATTTTCATTGTGGAAAGTTGAAGCGATTTACTATTTAGGAAAAATTTAGCATGCTTAATAAAGAAAAACGAGCAGCGAAAAGCTTTAGGTTTAGCATCGGATCACTCATTCTATAAAACACGAAATTTCATTCATTTCGAAAAGGATGTATTAAGATATCTTTTTTTCCATTCAAAATAAAATAACCTTTTGCCGGGCATCATATTCAATTATGAACAAAGAGTTTATCGAGACATTCGACCTGGAGCCTAAAAAACTGGCTCCTTCAAATGACACCACCACGAAAAAGAAAATAGTGGAGCAACAAAACACCGAGGAAGAGATTGTCGGCCCCGATCCACGGAAAAAACCAAAATGTACACAAAATTCAATAGATTTTCTTTTTTCTCATGCTCCATTGACCAATAGTGAGTGAACAGGATCTCTACCTCAGCAATTTCCCTTCAGCAGAAATGTACGAAAGAAGCTACAATCATCGTGACACAGTGACTGGAAGTAAGCATAATCGCTTGAATAATCTCATTTAGAATTCAAAGTTATCTCATCCACATTAATTGACTACATTATCACCCTAAGCAACGATGGCCATGTTAAATTTTGGAAAAAAGCGTTCCATCTGATCGAGTTTCTTAAACATTTCCGAGCTCATGCTGGTAATCGATCCAATAAAATCATGTGATTGACCTTCTCCTCCTCAGGACCAATAACCGGTTACTCGCTCTCCGCGAATCATCAGAGATTAGCCACCGTATCCCCTGCGGACAGGTTCCTCAAAATATTCGAGGTTCTGAATTTCGATATGATCACAATGAAGAAATTGGATTTTGTCCCTCACGCATGCGAATACATAGAAATCAGCTCGCTAAGACTCTCATGCATCGCTGTGTAGCGCAAATAACTAAAATTCTCTTTCTGACTCCTTCTCAAGGTCTTGTCAAGACACAGGAGACATTTACCTCATCGAAGAAGAAGAAAAATCCGAAGATGATGACTTTGATGAACTGGTGCCGCTTGGAGCAAATCATGAAGAAAAAAAGAAAATCAATTACAAAGTTTTCCGAAAGATCAGCTTCCACTCGAAACCTGTGAAATTCATTAAAGTAAGCAACCGTTCTAATCGTTCAACCTCATTAACTATGTGCACGCTTTAGTTTAATACAGTTTACAATGTCGCGATTTCAATAGACTCAGATGGTATGATTGAATATTGGGATCCTTTTACTGGAGGTAAAGGAGAAAGGAAAATTTTTTTCTCATTGTCGTAGATTTTCCAAAGGATGCGGGTCTGAAATTCCAAAGGAAAATATCAACTGACCTTTATGAGTTGGCTAAGGTGGGTTGTACTCTCGGTGCTTTGTATGAAATTATCATGTTTAGAATAAAACGAGCGCTTGGAGCTTGAATTTCACTCATAACCAGCAGCTGTTCGCGATAATGGGTAGAGATAGATATCTTCGTATCTTCGATTTCGCAACGGGCAAAATGGTGAGGAAATTTGACGAAACTTATAAGGTAAAACATTTGTTATGAGGATATCACGAGTTTGGAATTTGTTTGGAATTAGCATATGCAAGAAGTTCAAAATGAGAACTCAGCCACCGCAGAAATGCTAAAGCTCGACAAATTAGAATTCGATAGGAGAATTGCGATTGAAAAGGTGGCTACTTGGTCAGCTGACTTCGGAGTAATGTCTTTTATAGGAAATTGAAAAAGCCTCTGAAAATCTTTCACAAATGAGCGTTGATTTCGACGAAAGTGACACTATTATGGTCTATCCATGTGTCCAAGGAATCAAAGTTGTGTCTTTGAAAACCTATGCTGTAATTTTCAACTAATACGAGCTGAGCTTATTTAAAATTTTTATCTCTGAAGGTTTTGAAATTATTTGGGAAGCACGAAAATAATGAGAGATTCCTCAAAGTGGCTCTCTATCAAGGAAAAGAGATGAAGAACACCATGGGAACTTCGATGTTCGGAGGCACCACAGCCCAGCAAAAAGAGACTGACCCTTCCATTTTCTGCACCGCGTTCAAGAAAAATAGATTCTACATCTTCACCCGAAGAGAACCTCCTGAATCTGACGAAAAAGTGTCCACAGCCACAGGAAGAGACGTCTTCGTCGAACGGCCCACAAAAGAAGATCAACAAGTCGTCACCGTCCAACCAAGCAAGAATCTCCCCACGCAAGCAACTATCCAAACGACCAAAGGAGACATCGTTGTTAAACTATTCCCTGATGAGTGCCCGAAGACTGTTGAAAATTTCGTTGTCCACTCCAAGAATGGGTAATTTTTATTACTATCTCCTTCTTTTGAGAGCTGACTCCATTGAAATCTTAGGTACTACAATGGCTGCATATTCCATAGAATTATCAAGTCGTTCATGATTCAAACCGGTGATCCAGAAGGTGACGGAACTGGAGGTAATTTTGTTTCTTCATTAAATGTAATCTGACGACAAACCTTTAGGTGAATCCATCTGGGGACATGAATTTGAGGACGAATTTCATCCGAGACTCAAGCATGATCGTCCCTTCACGCTCAGTATGGCCAATGCGGGCCCTAATACAAACGGCTCTCAGTTCTTTATTACAACGGTGCCTTGCCCTTGGTTGGATGGAAAACACACTGTCTTTGGCCGTGTGATTAAAGGCAGCGACGTAGTCACTGAGATAGAAAAGATTCCTACGGACAAATTGGATAAGCCGACAGTTGATGTGAAAATAATTACCATAAAGAATAATTGAGAAGTGCATCATTCACTGTGTTTTAGTCAGCAGACAAAGTGACTTTCTTCAAGCGAGTTGAATAGTTAATGCGTATTGAATTTCCTTTTGTCGAGAGCGATACAAATAAAACGATTAATAAAAAATGATTTTCATTCAATCGAAAGTATATACATTACTATATTCGATCGACTATTTAAATTTGCATGGATCGATAGTATCGTGGTTCAGTCAGGACACCCTAACAAATTTTGAACAATGAATGCAAAATTGTAAAATTCTATTCAGGCAAGGGTATAAAATCAAAAAATTTGTGAGGGTTTTTTAAGTTTAGAGTTGCCAGTTTTAAACTTGAACAAGATAAAATAAATTTTTCTACGTTTAATATCCAATAAAAACAATTAATAAACACCTTTGAAAGTGCAAGCTCATTCATGCAGCCAACTATTCCCCTACGACCAAAGCAGATAGCTTTATCAAGTCCTAATGCCTCGGACACTTCTTTCTCACGTTTCAATACTCAAAATTCTCCCTTAAAAAAACATGGGTCTCTTTTCAAAAGCTATTCCAACACTCTTGCCGGACACAGTCCATCTAATCGATACCAGAGCGTTATGAACCAACGGCTAGTCACCATGGACAGCGAACCAAACTCTCAATTAAAGTCACCTGCAAGGCACATGAAATTTACATCTATTCAGTCTGAAAATTTTGAGGAAGCGATGCAAAAACAAAGGATACAGTCAAGCATTAAGCCGAGATACAAAGTCTTAAAGATTAATATGGCTCATCACAATCATAGCCTCTCCTTGACGAAAGAAACCAAGCTTTCGGGCGTAACCACGCAAACGGCAACACCAGTTAGAAGTAAAAACCAGCTCAATCCTTTTTATTCTCCCATGCAGTCGATCGGCAACCAGGCCAATAATCAAACGCAGCAAGATATACCTCCGAAGATGTTGGGAATCCCGAAAATTGAGAGACCGAAATCTTCGCTGAAAAGAATGAGTAGCCCTGAAAGAGTTGTAATTAAGCATATACAAGGAAATCAGAATAGATCGGTTATGGGACAGAGGCAGCAAATCTCTCCTCTAGTCGTTAACAAAAAGGTACCGGTTGGTTATCAGCAAGGCCCAGAATTAGACGTGCCAAAGTGCTCGATAAAGGGACATGGGGTGGTTGCTGGATACGCTGCCAATACTCATGATGGTCTTGTGCGGAATTATAACGAGGATAGAGTCAGCATTATCTTGAATATTATGAGACCTTCATCACTTCCAAGTCAGGCAGACTGGCCGAATTGCTCGTTTTTTGGCGTGTACGATGGACACGGTGGGGCGAGATGCGCTGATTTTCTTCGTGATAATCTGCATCAATATGTAATGAATGTTCCCTTTAAGTAATGCTAATTTTGTGATGGAAGATAATCAAAGATCGTGAATTTCCGGCGAATCCAATCGCTGCGATTGAAAATGGATTCGCAATGGCCGAGAAAACGTTTTTAACAATAGCCCAAGAAGGTGAGGAGCTCGAGCGATCAGGCTCATGTGCTATAATTGTTTTAATTATCAGTAAGTGATTCCTTTAAAAAATTTGTAATTTTACACCAAATCAAGACGAGATTTGCTATGTAGCCAACGTAGGAGATAGCAGAGTCATCCTTTGCTCTCAAAAAGGAAATAAAATAGCTCCTTTGAGCAGAGATCATAAACCGACTGATAAAGACGAACAGAAACGCATAATTGCTGCTGGAGGAAAAGTTTATCAGTAAGCTTCAAACTCAGGAATAAACAAATCTAACTTTTATATCTCTCAGAAGTCAGATGCCTCAAGTCTCGTATAATTATTTAGGAACTCCGATCGCCAATATTATCTATGGTCCTGTTCGAGTGCTACCAGGAAAGCTCTCAGTATAGAAGCCAGCAGAAAGTATTTGAAATTTATTTGTTTTAGGTGTGCAGGACTTTCGGTGATTTCGAGGCCAAGCTCTTACAGTACGGTGGAAATCCTCATGTAGTGATAGCGAAACCTGAAATTCACTCTTTTAAAATCGACAAAGAAAACGATGATTTCATCGTCCTTGCAAGTCAGTTTCATTCCTTCAATTGTTTTTTTATGCGTCTGCACCAATAGGCGATGGAGTATTCGATAAACTCAGCAATGAGGATGTATCTGACACTGCATGGAAATCCACAAACGAGAAACAATCAACTATTCATCAGTACTGTGGTGGCGCGGTAGATGCGTTAATGCAAGAAACATTTGCTCAAGAAAGCTTGGATAACATCACAGTTGTTATGATTGCGCTTCCTGCGTTCAAATATGCTTTATTGGAAGGCGAGCAGAATTTAGAAGAATCAACAGAGCCCAATAGTACTATCTCTAATAGGCCAGACACAAGATCGTCGATATCAAAAAACATCAAATCTGTCATCCCATCTCCGCTGGCGAAACTAAACCAACACAATAGCACTTTGATGATGAGCCGAACGCCTATCGAAAAGCGAATTGGAAATTCTTTTTTTAAAGCCCGTGAGAGAAGTAAAAACCATTTGCGAGGACTTTCCGATCACTCAGACGTGGGATCCGATTTGTCATACTCTCCATTGGACAAATCGAGAAATAAATAAGTAAATAAGCATTTCAGTTTGAATTGTCCAATAATTTTATCTATTTTTGAGTGTTGTCATCTCTTTCATTAGAAAGAGATGAGGTTGGTTTTACATAATAAGAATATGAAAGTTTTATATGTTGTTGTCGCAAAATTCTCTTTTTCTCAATAGTGTTGTCTCTGCGAAATAAGGGTTTATTCGCATTAGAACGCGAACGATAAATTTATTCAATTAAATAAATGCGTGCTAACAACAACAAAAGCAACTACAAATAATGAAAAACTCAAGCCTCTCTACAAACCAATTCGCTAATTCTCAGCTAAGACCTCGCAAGTCATATCTAAGTTTCGATAGTTCAGCTCGAACACCTCAAACAGATTTTCTCACTAAAATCGCCGAGGCGTCAAAACAAATACAATTAAATACAGCTCGCGAAAGCAACATTGACAGCAGAAACTCTCGTACCAGTTCTCCAAAAGGGCAGTCTCAGATTAATAAGGGTTTCTTTGACTCTCCTGAGGCCAAAGAGTTCTTAGGCTCATTAAAACCTCAAGCCAACCATCGTCAGCAACATTTCCACAACAGAACCAGCAGCAGTAGAAGCAAAACACCAGTTGATTCGACTGGATGCACACCTCGAAAGCACACGCCTCGGCCAACCCAAGGCACGGGTCCACGAGGATACCAAATACAAGCAGTCAATATCCTGACCGAAACTCTCACATTATATCTTGTTTCAATTTTTCAGCGGCTAAAAGCTTATGCTGAAGCCGCGACTCTCCAAGAGTACTTAGATCGCATTAGAATCGACGCACAGGTATGATCTTCACTTTTATCATTTAGTTCTCTAAATCGAATCTCAGGAAGCTGAAGAACTTCGACGAAAAAGAGCACAATTGAGATTTCCTCACCTGGCAAAGATTAATTTTCCTTCAGAGCATAATACTGAGCTAAAAGGGCGTCCTCAGCATAAGCATAGTTATTCTTACACTGACAGAGAGAGCACGCTCTCATCCAATGAGCAGTTCCTCAACACTGCGCTAACTGAGAGGCCAGATTTCTTACAAACCGATAGAAATCTGCTTCATCTTGAGCCTGCTGCTCCTCATTTCTCGTATACCGATCGATCTGATAACCAAGAATGGAACACTAATTCAAATAAGTCACAGTTAAGTCAGTCGAATAAATCGCCAGCGATGACAAGCAGATCAACCGGTGGCAGAGGGCTGAAATCGCCTCATCTGAGACGAGCTCCAAGCGGGAGTTTTACTGACAGATTCACCCATCAAAGCCAGCCTTCAGATTCACTGAGACTTTTGGAGAACATTCGGAATAAATATCGCCTTGAAGATATCATCGACTCGCATGGGAGTTTTATAAAGAGAGTGGATGGGTTGAGAGAGCAGTTTCCAAGCTATGATTACAAACAATTAACTGAGCGTATAAAATTTGATCATGAAGGTCATTCTCCCTACGGGGCAAACACAGATCGCATGATTCAAAACACTCCGAGGACGACCTACATGGAATCTCTTCATGACCCTTCCCAGGGTGGGTATTTAACTGAAAGGAGAATGGAAAGATTACGAGATTCAACCCTGAGCAATGTTCCTACCACTCCAGTAAGAGGCCAAAGGAGGGATTCTACGGAAAAATCGAATGGGTTGGTATCCAATAGAGTTGCTGAGGCGTATCAGAGGATATATAATGAGGATCCAGAAACTGAAACTTTCTATGATAAATCTGAAACGCCGATTGAAAGAATTCCTATTTTTGAGGAATCTGCTATTCAATTTCCTCAAACAAAACAGAGAGAAAATAACTCGAGAAACGAGTTTTTTAACACAGATACGAAAGTTCAAAGGCCGAAGTCTTTCCTTGGGAAAGACTGGGAAATTCACTCTGAAGAGATCAAAAAGAAAAAAAGCTCTGAATCGACACCAATTAATGAAGTCAAGGAGTTCGAATCAGGAACTGGAGGTTATGTTTCAAATGGAAACGTTGATCTTCCTTCAGAAGTCCAATTGAAAAAGCCAGGAATGCTACCAAAAAAAGCCGAGAAAGCCCTTGCAACTCCTGAAAAATCAATAATAAATCAAGGGTTTCAGGCACCCATTATAGAGAGTGAGGGACAGAATCCACAAAGAAGAGAATATAACCCCCCTAAAGGAAGACCACAATCGGATTTTGATGCCACAAAATATCTTCTGGATAATAGAGGCCTCCAAACCGAGCGTTCTCAAGGTGAAGACCAAAAAGGAACGGAGAATTCAAACATAAAAAATAGAATCGAAGGGTTGAGGTCAAAGCTGGTAAATAGCAGAACTGGGTCTTCAAAGTCAATTCAATTAGCCAAATCACCTGAGAATGAAAAATCTAGTCAGCCATCAGGAGCGGACAAACAACTTTTATGGTCGAGTGAGAAAAGCCCACAGGAAAATCTGAAGGGGACAGAAGGAAGAAAGTCAGAGCAGACTAGCAACGATCCTTTTAAAATACCCATATATAATAAAACTATCTCGAATGTTCTGAAAAAACAAGAGGACTCGCCTTGGTCGATGAATCCTATTGAAGAGAACGGTGACAAGACTCAGAGGTTTTTGAATAATACAGACTTGTTCAGCCAGAATCAAAGCGATGAAGTGAAAGTTTTCATCGAAGATCTTAACGAAGAGCCTCTGGAAGAAGATGCTCAGATTATTCAAAATTTTGGAGGACGTGATTCAAGTGAAAAAGCTGGAGGATTAGGAGAAAAATCATCAAGAGAAACAAGAAATAAAGGTGAAGTCGAGTCACGAGATCAATCCATAGGATTTGGTGCAATTAAAAAGTCGGAGGCACCAAAACACTCGCAACGTGTGGACCGTCAGGATTTGATGAAGGCTGAAAACAATCAAGCGACTGGTTATAAATCTGATTTACAAAATCCTGAAAAACTACAGAGTACTTTAAATCATGAGGGGAATCCAAATCAATTAAAACGTACGCTTTTGAAATCGTCTCTTGAAGATCCAAAAGGGGTCCCATTGGCGCAAACCGAGTCTATCACTCCTACAACTAAAGCTCTAATTATCCCTGTAAACAACTTTGTGGGATCTGTAGATGAGAAGGTTCTTGGTCATAAACCACTTGATAGAGCGCAAAAACACAATGCCGTGGAAACGGCGAGAAATGAAGGGGGAAAAGGTGTTGATAAAGAGGAGAAAACTCCGAAGACTGATAGATCTGAAGGAAAAGGTTTTGATTATCCAAAATCCTCTTCAAAAATTGGCAAGTTCTCAGAGGATCTTCTAAGCGAATTTAACCCAACTCAGAATAAAAATCAGACACCAGATAAAAGAAGAAATGAAATTAGTGCAAGAGATAAGGAGACTCCTAACAACGAGATCTCCGGCTCAAATTTGAGAATTGCTCAATCCCCGAGGAATGAAGAGCAACATCTCAACGATCAACAAAATATTAACAAAGGTGGAAAAATGGAGTGCTCCCCATTAATGAAGGAGGAGTATGGGAACAAAGGGGATCCAAGGAACAGAGAATGTGATGTTTTTGACCTCAAAAATAATTTGAGACATCAAACTCAGAAAGAAGGAATTGACGGTGGTAAAAAGCAACCCAATGAAATGAATCAGTCGGAAAAATTCCAATCGAAAATTTCTTTAAATAAAGAGAATTCTCCGGTGTTATCTCAATATTATGATTCCGAAAAAGAACTGGAAGATGAGCCTATCAAAGCTCAAATAAAATCAAATCAATCAATCGGTGATTCTCCAAATACAAATTTGCAAAATCTTGCTTCAGATAAATTCAGAAAGCCACAAACTTCTTCGCGTGAAACTGGGAAAAAACTTGATGAGTTCACTGGCCCTGAAATCTCGAAAGCACAAAACCCACAAAATCTATCAGGAACCGATAACTTTCAAAGAGTTGAGGGGTTACCTCCTACTAGTCATGGAGGTAGAAAGGAGGAGGGTAAAGGAGGTCCGAGTATTGACCCAGAAAATAAGAGAGGGGCTCAGTCCAGATTAGACAACGGATCTCCGGATTATGAAAGACCTGAAAAGGTCAGGGAGCTTGCTGGAAGAGCCACAGGTAAGAGGGAGACACCAGATTCAGTTAAAAACGATGAAGACATTAATAATGTACCTGTGAAAAAGGAACATGGTAGTACAACTCATATTATTGAAAAAAATCCTCGACAAAATAGTTTTTCCAAAGAGAGAAGAGAAACGAATTTAGTAACTTTTGGAGAAGCTGAGAATGATAAATGGAGTCGTTCTTATGATTCGAATGAGATGGCAGAAATTGACAGTTCAAGAGATGACAGAGGGTTTTCTGATGATACTATGGAGCATAACGATTTTCGAAAGGATAAATATAATCTCGGGGAGGCATTCGAAACTCCGAAAGAAATGAGAGAAACATCGAATAAGAGCGATGCTCCACAGCATCACTCAAAAAAAGAAAAAGGCTTTAGTGGTTTCAATGTCAAACTTGAAACATCTGACAACGATTTCAAAATTACAGAGACAAATGGTCCTCAACGGCAACACTCTAGTAATTCTCAAAAGAGTCACACTGCTGGCAATCAGCTTCCAAAGGAAGGAATAAAAGATCTAAAAGTTATAGATTACTCAAAAGGGAAGCCACTTGCAAATGATTCCATAAAAGATTCTCAGCCTAACAGTGATGCGGACTTCGAAGAAAATAATGAAGATGACGGAGAATCGCAACCTCCTCAGAAAACCACTTCAGAAAATCTCGGATCAAAATCTCAAAAGGGCATAGCGAATCTTTCAAAGGGACAACCTACACATTCAGATCGACAAAAAAATTCGATGCCTACTGACAATTCCGCCATAGACCAAGGAGATACAAAGGAAAAGTCCAGAGAGACTGATGGAACTGCTACTAAATCAAAATATGACACAGCCAAAGAATCAAAAGAAACTAATTTAGTACCTATTGAAGGCCGGGATCGTTCTGAATCTGGCCATGATGTGGAGTCCGTAGAGAGGGAAGAATTTTATGCTCCAAAAAAGAAATTCAACCATCTCAACGAGTCACAAAGACATGAAGACCCTCGTCGTAGTAGCAGGAGTAATTATGGAGAAAGCTTAGAGAATTTATCAGACATCTCTCCAATAGAGCAAAGAGAAGTTAAAGATTCAAGTGCTCGCATTTCAGATGCGAAAATATCTAAGTCGAGACAATCTAGTGTTGGTCAGCAAATTAACAATGATCTAGAAAATACAAAACTGACTGAATCTTCAAGGCCAGGAGCTAGCAGCCAGAAAGAGGGGGATACTATTGGCAAACAACTTCCAAAAGATGAGAGAAGGGATGTCGAGGCCACTAACTTACCAGAAAAGAAGCAACATAAACAGACAGAATACCCGGGGACTCATCAAAACAATAGCGAAATTTTAGAATCAAGCTTGGCCCATTCTGAAAAAGAAAATGACGATTACTCAAAGTCATTGCTACCAAATCTAGAATCTAAAGGTTCAGAGCAGATTATGCCTGAGAATAAGTTTACGATTGATAGTGAGCCAGCACCACAAAGTGCAGAAATTACAGGAAAGATTGCTAAGAGTGATCCAACAACAACAAATGATCTGACCAAAGAACAAGCGAAA
>ENA-UOUE01001081-UOUE01001081.1-compost-metagenome-genome-assembly--contig:-NODE-1081-length-18925-cov-19.538253_pt1 | contig 18925 bp, 10 predicted proteins | sample MGYA00238146_ERZ747223 | MGnify/ENA primary metagenome ERZ747223 (study PRJEB28781, sample SAMN06268865) | compost metagenome | isolation source: single cell | place: USA: California, Emeryville, Joint...
GATATTTTTTTGCATAACAAGAGCCTTTTTGAATTAAGATTATTAGATATAAGCTAGTCACTCATTTGGATAATCCGTCACTGAATGTTAGTTAAACCCGGCATAGAATTAAAGTATGAACCTTGTTTTGACATCTCTCCCATCTCTCCATTCAAGTGAAGAAATTGAATTCACCACCAACAACACCAAAATCAATCCGGAAATCGTTCATATAGATCTAGCAGAGGTCGATAAAATGAAGCTATTCTGCTTAAGACTGATGCAACTTTTCTTCCTGTACATAAGTATAAGACATCAAATTTATTCATTGCTCTTCATGCCCAAACCATAATATCCTTGTATGAGTTTTGAAAATAGACTCTTCTGACATACTATATGGCAGCACATTAAGTTTGAAAGTTTAGATGCCTAGCGACTGCTAACAACCAAAAGAAACTTCGTCAGATTTTACGAATTCTTACTACACCAATTAAATTTCTTTTCGAATTTATTAACGTCGCTGCATCAATATTACAGAGTTAAATGTTGAATAAAAGGCAAACCCATTACCCTCAACTTGGGTTATAAGAAGCTGAAAGAAACTAATAGTCCCGAGAAGAGTCAGTAATTATCAAATCTCTAACAGATCGATCCCTTCTGAGAATTACAAGCTTGGTTCAGTGACAAACTTCTTAGAAATGAGAAGAACACTCTGAGAATAGAGAGAAAAATTTGAATAGCATTTAATTTTCATGCTCTGGAGTCTGGGATTTGCAAGGCAAAGCCTTCTGAATTATCCTAGTTCTTTAGAAAATCTGTAAAAACATACTGAAACAATTCACTAATAGCTGGAAATATCTATGGGGGAGACATCTTATCTCTTAGTTCGTTAATCCCCTAAAAGCGGCTTCAATTTGATTACTAAGCTCTCAGCATGCAAAGCTAGAGAAAGCGGAGAAAACAATTCTACACACATTCCTTCTAATGGGAATCACTTTTCATCACTTTGTTTCCAAACAATGTCAAACCATATTTTAAATCTCAGAGAGAGAGGGAAAGCACACTATTCCCGGCAAAAATTAAAAGCGTCTTGACTCGTCAATAATCCAAAAGCTATAAGGCGTTGCTGAGGATTTAAGTCTTGTGAATATTCTATTGTCTCATAGGGTGCAGGCGCAACTGGTCGAAAATCAAAGTGTTTAGGATGTCAGCTATTCAAAGGCTTCAAAATAAACTCTGAAGCGCATTTTTACCAATTGAACGCAGACTCCAAACTTTCTTCAAAACCAATCAGGCAGGGCTATCTGATGCTATGTTAACTTAGTTATTCCACAGATTTTATGGGCTGATTCTATCAAAAGCGAGTTAGAACAGAATCATATTATCAGAAAACTAATCAAGCTAGAGCGTTTAGCGTAATTATCCCATACTCAAGGGCGATAAATCTTATTCCAGTCTTCATGGGTTTAATTCAAACAGTTTTCTAAAATAAAGATTTAATAGCTCAAGAGAATGCAAACAAATTCGAGAGTCACGACCGCAGCTAAGGAGAGCTTCGCCAGTGTTAAATCAGAATTACCAGAGGACACCGACCCCAACGCCCCATCAACGGATCTGCTTTTTAAAATAATATTAATCGGTGATTCAGGTATATTAGCTTAGTTCAGAGGATTTGCCTCAGACTGACTGGGTTATTTCGCAATATGATGATTAGGAGTTGGCAAAACAACTATTTTAAAGCGTCTCCTCCGTAAAAAATTTGATCCGGACCACAATATCACCATCGGAGTGGAATTTACATCTTATATGGTCTCAATAGACCCAGAAACCACGGTGAAAATGCAAATTTGGGATACAGTAAGCCTCTCAGTAGATTAAAGTCAATCTTGCATAGGCTGGACAAGAATCCTTCCGTTCAATCGTCACCTCTTTTTACAGAAACGCTGCAGGAGTGTTCCTCGTTTACAATATTTGCAAGTATATACTCAGCTCACCTCTTTAGCCTATATTCGCTACCATTTCTTCTAATCCAATGATTTTGGTTAACAAACTCAATTTTCTTCAACCCTAGTCGATCAAGTTTCGAGCAACTTGACTCATGGATTGATGAGGCAAGAGAATATGTAGAAGATGATACAATTTTTGTTCTTATGGGAAATCATGCTGATCAAGATGAAGCGTATGATACGTTATTCACGGTTATTGGCATTGATTTTGTATGTTTCAAAGGCGCGAGGTTCAATATTCAGAGGGAGAAGAATTCATGAGGAAAAAAGGAATAAGTTTCTTCTTCGAAACTTCTGCATTTAACGGACAAAATATTGAATTGGTAATTCAGCAACGAATTTCAATAGTTAATCTTCTTTGGATAGGCCTTCCAAGAGGCGGGTAAAATGGTTTATTTGAAATATGTCTTGTCTCATAAGAGTAAGCGAGTTTCAGGTAAAATCCTTCTAATCAAGCTTTGATAATCATTTTCGTTATGTGATAATATCTGCAGATGCAAATCAGAAAATTTCGATCATTAAGAAGCCGAAACAAAAAAAGAATTGTGCATGCTAATCTAAATAATATCGGCATTATTTATCTTCCTTGAGGGAGGGTTACCTCATTAATACATAGCGGTCCATATGTTTGTAAAACATATTTTCTTCATTGAGATAAGGAAGTTTCTTAATTTTAAAAACTCGACGTATTTCGAAAAAAATTAATGTTACTGGCGGTTCTTTTTTTAAATATCTCATCTCTGAAAGATTTAATTGGCCTTCTTACTCCAAGAATCAGACTTCAGAACCGCTTCTCTCACTGGCAGGGTCAAATTTGATCTCAATTACTGATTTTGTAATCAGCACAGAAGTGTATAAATCTAAACTTTAGAGATGATTTTGTAATATATTATTTAACCTTTAAGCAAAATGTCAAACTTAATAGGACAATTCCAATCACTTTGCAATTCTTTCATTGCGAAGAAAGAAGATAAATATGATAATGAAAGTGGCTTTTCAGAGAACAGATCAACTCGACTAATACACCACGAAGAGCCACCGCCAAAAGAAAAGTTGACGAAACAACTCTTTGTACGCGGCATGAAGGAAGGAACCTTGAAACCTCAGGGATCCCAGAACACGGCTGCCTACGATTCATACTACGAACTTGCTTCTTTGGAGATGTTCTATTAACGTCCCCGCATAAAGGAGTAGGTCGCGGGATGAGGTAGTATTTATTAATAATACTAGCCATGGCTCTAATGAATTTACAGAAAGAGCTCTTACAGTTAGCATATTTTTGTGCTAGCACAACTTATTAATTCGCTATATATATATAATTTCCATTAACTACATATTAATCATACTTTAGGGTCTAATGTTAGCCTTATTGGACTAGAGTGTTACTTATTTAGAGTTATTGTCCATATTATGCTGATATCTCGCTGTGCATGGATATAACTCATATGAATTATGTATGAATAGTGTTCATGATTGCACTCATTGCTGGTTAGGACGAACACTATGATTTACATAATAACGAATTACACCTATGATTAAAGTTTTTACCGAAAAAAAGAGAAGTGTTGATAGTCTATTTTGAAGAGTTGATCAACGCCAATAGTAAGGAGAAATTAAGGATTCTCGTCGAGATGGGAGGTTTTACTGAGGAGTAGAGCGAGCGCTGTCAAATTTTAAGATCTCGGTTAGGAGGCATTATACTATGAATTTCTAATCTAAAGAAAGCATTTGGTTTTATCAATTCCATCTGAAATCTTAACTAATGAATAAATTATCATGCAGCAAATAATCATTCAACAAAATAGCATAGGCTCATAAGCAAAACAAGGAATATATATTCACATTTACTTTTGATACATTTCAATCACCATAAATATATCCCATTCTCTAAACCAAGTTAAATCTCTTCTTTATAAAATTAGCATACTCTTCTTTTGGTAGCATGAGGCGAATACACTGATCATACAACTCTGAAATCGGCAATTCTCTTCCAGGGTGTGTCTTCGGCAACGAGAGCTTAATATTTATAGCTTCAGCATAGAAATACTTCCTCAATGGTTCATCTTCCGGAAGGCACTTTCGAGTTCGCATCAAAGCTTCACTCTCTGTTGTCCTCGCTGTATATTCGCTTTCCTCTGCTCGGGGCTCTATCGCAGAGTCTATCTGTGAGAGAACTTCAACATCTCCTTTCAGCTCATCTCTCAAGTATTTCGTATTCCTTTGAATCTCCTGCAATATATCTGACTGATACTTCCACAGTTCCTCCTCAGCTTTTCTTCTGATAGATTCGCGTTGATAAACTTGGATCTCTTCATAAACTTGCATATCCTCTTGCAGTTTCGAGACACTGCAATTCTTGTCTTGAATCAACTTAGCTTTGTGTTGCAGAGTCGCAAACATCCTCTGAAGATAAATAATTGCACCAATCTCTTGATCGTTGCCATCAGAAGCTAACAGTTCGAAAATTTTATCAAACTCACGCAATTTACTCAGCACGAATTGCAAATTGAAGTCTTCCGACAGAATTTCTCTAGCTATTTTTGAGAGTCGCTTGCAGGAGTCAATAAACTTGTATCTGCGCTTCTCAGGAGCCAAGTTATTTAATGAATCATACAATTTTGAGATGATTTTATCAATTTTTTGGTTCAGATCTTGTATTGATGATGTAGATTCAGTTTGGTAGGTTTCAGGGGCTACAAATATCCGTTTTCTGCCTTGATGGATATCATCCTCCAAACGTTTCGCGCAGTCTAATGAGTGCTTGTCAACTTGGTCTATTAGGATGAATTCTTCGCAATTCATACAGAAAACATCATTATTTATTTTTCTTTCTTCAATCGGACGATAAAAAACCTCTTCTCGCAATTTATAGCCAAATTTGGTCGGCTTGATATAGCCAGCTGTGAGAGTGGCAACTGGAACGCGCTTTGGCAGAACGCCTTCTTGGATAGATAATTCATGATAGTTAGCTGTCTCGTCAAGCCTTGAGCCTTTACCGAGCTGATTTGTGTTGTCAAGGAGTTTTGTTTCATGTTGGGAAGCTTGAGGCCTAGAAGACAAAGATAGTGTGTCTCGGAAGGGTTCCTCTCTTCCGGCACTCACGAAGCTTCCCTTAAATGTGATGGTACCGGATTCTGTTCCTCTTGGTTCAAATTGTTCAAATTCTGTTTTTGAAGGTCGCGGTGGGAGAGAAGCAAGGGAATGTCTTCCAAGATTCGGAGTTGTGCTTAGTCGTTCCATGCTGAAAATCTCTCCTTTTTTGTAGTTGCTGTATAAGAAATTTTCAACGAATTTTTTGGCCTGATCGCCAGCTGTGACCATATTCTCTTTATTTACAAACATTAATCCATGTTGCTGCGGTTTATGTGGCTCATGTGGTCGGAGGATAATTGGATCTTTTGGAGAAGCATACAACTCAGTTCGTTTTTCTTTGCTCCTTGTGGAACGCTTATAATTGCTGGGAGTCCATTGGCTTGTCCCATCGTTCCTTGTCGCTGTTTCTTTCGTTGGAATAGTTTCAGTTATTTTGAACTGCATTGGCTCAGTTTCTGCTCCACTTTCTCTTTTTGATTGAATTTCCTGTGGGTTTTCCAATCCTTGCTTTGGAATGGGTTCTGGTTCGAATTGCACGCCTTCTAATCTTTGTATCTTAAAGTCTCTTAAACTTCCACGTTGTACAGACGTTCTCTCTTCGGATTCCCTAGCTTGAACTTCTCTATCAGCGAATTGCTGCTGCATCAAATGCTTTTGCGGTTGAATTTCAATTTGTTCATTAGAGCCACTCGCTCTTGATAATAACTCATGCTTCAAGTTTTCACCTTTAAGCAGATTGCTACGCTCTCCCTCAGTCTCAGCGCGATGTTGAATAGCTGACAAATCCAAGATCTTGTTAATAAATTCAATCTCTTCCTGCCTCAGCTGATGCCCTTGACCCTCTGCTTCTTCGTTAATAGCTGATTTTCCTTCTAGCGTCTTAGTTGCGAATGAAAGCTGCTCAATCGCAGGAGACTCATTACTAGGAATTTTACTAGGCTGAGTCTTCCCATCTCCAAAAAATTTCTGGCCCAATGAAACTTCTTCATTTGGCTTGATTTGATCATGGAAATCATGGCCTTTCTGTTCTTCATCAACATCCTGGACGATTTCTCTCTCAGCTTCATCAACATCATCATTGAGGCTCGCGTTTTGTAAGATTCTATCAATATGCTGAAAGATATTCGATCCTTCAAAACTGCGTCGTTCTTGAGAATCCTCTTCACAGGACCTTGACATGATCTTGGCAGTATTGAGTGGCGTAGTCGACATTGGCGATACCTTTAATTTTTCAGTTTCGACTTTATTAAGGCCTTTGTCTTCTGCTTTTTTCTCTGGTGTCTGATATTTTGCAGCGATATTGCTGGACTCTTTAAAGAAGCCCTCTTCTACTTGATTTCTTTCCTTAATCGTAGATTCAATCTGATTGAAATCGTTCTCTTTCTCGTGTTGGATTTTTTCTTGATTATTCGCTTCAGTGCCCTCTCCTTGCACGCCAAAATTCCCACTCAAACGTCGACCTACATCAGCTTCGCGACTCTGAATCACCCCGAATGGATTGTGCGTGTGCTGTGTCTGTTCACCTATATCCTGATGCTGCTCTCGTTGGATCAGTGGAGCAAAATCAGCTGTTTCTCTCACTTCATTTTTAAAGAGTTCACTGCTTTCTTTCTGTTGCACGATAGAAATAATTGGAAATGGGTTCTCTGCGACATTCATCGGAGATTCGCCTTCTATATCACCAGCGCTTTTTGACTCCGTTCCAGATTCCTGCCCTTCTGATAACGGAGAATCCTCATTAACTAAATTATCTTTCCTCCGCTCATCACTTATTTCGGATTTCTTACGTATCACTCTTTCTTCTTCCTGTTTAGTAGCGTTCCTCGCGTCTATATCTCTCTGAAACTTTTGAATCATCTCAGAAACAAGTCCTCCTGTTGACCTTCTCTCCTCTGAATGAAATCTCTCTTTCTCTCTGCTGTCCGCTTTAGATTTGCTGGCTTCAAATTTCTTTATCAGGTCTTTAACAGATTCTCTCATCTCCAGGTTTGGAGGCTGGGATTTCGTTCGCTGTCCTTGCTGGCTTCCTTTTTCGAATTTAGCTATCAAATCTCTAATGGTTCCTTTCGCCAAACCTTCTCTCTCACTTTCACGACTCTTTCGAAGTTCATGTAAGCGCTTGTCTCCAGAAGTTCGTGCTTCACTTTCATCAACTTTTGGCTTTTTCTTTATCCTTCCTGATTCAGAGGGTTGTTTTTCTAGTTTTCTCCCACTATGTGTTTCAGAATAGCTCTTGTCGCTCTGATTCGGGTCAAATAACTGGTTGTCGAAATTTTGGGACGCTTGCTCGTCGGTGTAGCTTGATTCAGAGCTCTTTTCAGTAATGTCAAGTAACTTTTCACTAGAAGTAGGACTTTCGACCTTCAAGTTTTGAGTTTTCTGTGCAGGCATGTCCTTTTTATCAATAAGATCTTCATGAGAAGGATTTGTGAACATGGAAGCTGCTGAAATATTTGAGCTTGCCTTTCAATAAAAAAGTTGTAATATACAACTCCGCAATTTTCCATATATCCGGTTCTGAAATCAGTAAATTATCAACTGGAACATGAGAAATAAAGAAAAAAGAATTCGAAATATTAAAACTGGATTTTTAATTATTGCGTTATTGAAAATTTTTCAATGAATATGTAATTCCACTTTTAATGTGCTGCTGACTCGTGAAAGATCAGTCCTAAAGCTGCTCAGCATATGACATCTCGCATCGTAACTGCCGATTATGTTCGTTTTTTATCTGACCTACCCTGGAAATATCTTCACGTTGTATCTTTTTATTGAGGCGATATGACTATTTTAGGATCGAGTAATATGAGTGAAGTTTATAAACCTCCTAGTTGACATAAGATTTCAGAAACTCAGATAATAAAATTTTTTTGCCATACATTTCAAATCGACTTTTTTTCGACATTGCTATCATTTACAATATGAAAGGTTAATAAATTCTTTCAAAGCCTATCTATTCATTATTATTATGTATTTATCGAGAAAAAAAATAATAAAATTATCTACCTCAATCTTGCTCGGTTAAACTATTCTCAATTCTCCGTTTAGCCAATGACTTTCTCTCTGCTTTTTTTGGCCTCCTCCCACATCTTTCTGAAAACGCTATCTTCCCGTTCAAGAAGCTCCTTAGGGCTCCCAATTTCTTCTAATCTCCCTTGATTCATAACAACGATCTTATCCGAATTTATTATAGTATTCAAACGATGAGCCACAGTCAGTACTGTGCAATCTGCGAAGCTTTCCTTAATCGTCCTCAAGAACAGCTCTTCATTGTTCACATCAATATTTGAAGTTGCCTCATCGATCAAAATAATCTTATTTCTTTTCAGTAACGCCCTGGAAATGCACACCATCTGTCTCTCGCCAGCACTCAGATTTTCTCCATTGCTTTTAATTTCTTTATTCAGTCCTTCTTCTCCTTCGTACAAATGTGAAAGATTCACCATCCTCAACGCATTTTTGACTTCTTCATCCGAATATCTCTCGAGAACATCTACGTTCTCTCTGAGAGTGCCTTCAAACAGCTGTGGATCCTGCGCAATGACCGTAATTTTGTCTCTCAGCGCAGTCAGATTCACAGAGTTGATCGGAACATCATCGATAACGATTGATCCTTCAGCAGCCTCAATGATCCTTAGAAGACCCAACATTAACGACGATTTGCCTGAACCAGTTCGACCGACAATACCGACTTTCTCTCCAGGCTGAATAGTTAAATTCAGTCCTTTGAGCACTAGCGGCAGCCCGGGGCGGTACCTTGTTGAATAGTTATCAAAGCGAATTTTGCCTCGAGAAGGCCAGTCAGTTTGGAGTATTGGAGATTCCGCATCAGGGTCGATTTTTTCAGACTCGATTTGTGTAAATTTATGGCATCTTTCAAATGAAATAAGCCTGGCCTCAAGTTCTGCCAGCTCCCATAAAAACCAGGTCATGAAGCCCGGGGCACCAAGCAAGAAAGAAGTTGCGACCCCCGAAAAAGCTGGTGATACGTTAATATAATCTTTCCATACCAAGGTTACTAAACTGATTGGAATAAGCACCATTGCTGAGCCAAACGCACACCTTGTATTGTACCATTGAGACGCGGCGCTAATTACGAGCTGATTTTTGATGATCTCATCCATTTTAGCCATTTGCGCCTCAAAGAACCTTTTCTCGTGACGGAAACTTCGTATCACCGCAAGCCCGTGAAGAGTCTCTGTCAAGTGACTCATAGCAGGACTGTTAGCAATTGACCGCAGTCGAAGCATCTCGCGGTTTAGGTTGGTATATCTTTGATAAAACGAGTGGCAGATCCAGAGATATCCGAAAACTGGGATGATCGTGAAGGCGCTTGAGAGAGTCACCGCGACCGAAAGAGTGAGAATGATCATTACGACGCTCGCCGTGAAATGCGCAATACTCCAAGGGATACCTGAATCAATGCGTTCGATATCTCCGCTGAAACGGTTAAGGATTCTTCCTGTAGGTACACGATCGAAGAAGAGATTCAAAGGCGCTTGAAGGACGGATCGTAGCATTGTCTCGTGAAGATTGATTGAGCATTTGAAAGTCCTCAGGAATGACAGTCGGAATACTGAAAATTGGAAGAACAAGGAGAAGAAACTGAAAATGCAAAATACTGTGATGAAACTTTTCACAGTGAACGCTGAGGGGTTATCTCCCCAATAAGCCAGCAAAGGACTACTTCCGTGGATTGCAAATTCCTTGAATATGGCGATGAGCACGATGAGAGAGAAGAATCGGATTCCGCCCCACATCTGGTAAAAGATTTTGAAGGTAGCAGCTTTCATTCTGCCCTTCTCTCTGTCTTCGGAGATGGTCAGGCTCTGAATCAGCTCATCAGTACCAGTTTTTGGGCCTTCTTCAGAGGTGATGATCTCAATCGACTCCGTGTCTTGGTGCTTTTCGTGCTTAATCGCTGATTCTTTTTCATGGTTTTTTTCATGATCCAGCTGATTATCATCCTCGTCAGATTGAGTTTTCCCGTCTTCTTGGTTCTGGTCCTTCTTTGAGAGCTCCTCAAACTTTGATGTCATTTTGAGCTGCTCAAATGTCCCTTGGAGCACGATTTTGCCGTCCTCCATCATGTAAATATAGTCGACGTATTTCAAGTAATCTAGATTATGTGTTATCAGAACCCTCGTTTTTCCAGCCAGATGCTCTAGAAAACACCGCTCCATGATGTAGGTTCCAACATGGATATCAACAGCACTCAACACGTCATCCAGTAAAAAGATATCGGGCTCGCTATACAGTGCTCTCGCAAGACTCACCCTCGCTTTCTGTCCTCCGCTGAGATTAATACCTTTCTCGCCGATTTCTGTTTGATCACCATAATCGAGTACTTTGAGATCCGACTCCATTGCTGCCATTTTAATCACTTTGTCAAAGCGTTCTTTGTCATAAGGAAGACCGAATAAGATATTTTCTCTCAGAGTAGCGTTGATAATCCAGGGTTTTTGCGGGAGATAGGCGAGACGCCCGTTTATTGTTACCTGAGGAGGTTTCAAGTTACTTGGAGTCATTTCGCCGACGAGTGAGTAAAACAAAGATGACTTACCACTGCCGACATCGCCTATAATGGCGACGAAACTTCCTTTGAAAATCGTCATATTAATCTTTTCAAGTTCAAAACATGAAGCTTTCACGGCATCTTCGGAATCTAACAATCCTGGTCGAGCACTTTGTATACTCATTTCGAGCTCCTTTTCGTCATCTCTCTCAGTATACAAGCCCTCAGACGTATTTTCTAGCGCGATAGGAGGAGACTCTATCATACTTGTGTCAGGGGCTTTGAATTGGCTGTCATTGGCTGGTGCGTTTTCATATCGCCAGGAAAAGTTGCCTTGAAATACTTTGATGGCCACAACGTCAGTCGTGGGCTCGGATTGTTTGATATATGAGAGATCTAACTCTGGGCTGAGGAGGAATTTTTGGATTCTCCTCATCGAGATCATCGAATCCGTCATAACAGTTAGAATGCTTGGAATTTGTGAGAAATAACTTGCCAGCGTTCGGAATATCGAGCATAAGGTGATCATTGTTGTAGCATCAAGGTCGTTGCCTAATAGCAAAAAGACTATGACAGTGGCCACTAAACCTCCTTGAGCGCCGATCAAATAGATTACAGTCCAAACGATTGTATACACTGAGCGCTCCTTTAGCGATTTGATTTCCTCGCCACGAGCATTTCCGATTTTTTTAATGAAAGCATCTTCCAAGCCGCTCATTTTGATATATTTAATTCCATTCAAGACCTCGTTGAGTAATTTGATCCTCCTATCCTTTCTTTTCATAATAACTTCCTGCAAGCGACTGTAGTTTTTATTCACTACGTAGCTCAGGAACGCAAGAAGGAGGTTCATACCCAATCCTCCCACCGAAGAAGGGCCGGCCATATAGAAAATAACTAAAATCCCGACCAACATTTGAATCGGGGTGACAAATAGATTCTGCAGAGCACCCATCATCTCGCGAAGCTTCTCACAATCAATGTCGTAATTGTTGACGATAGAACCTACTGAATGGTCCTTTCCTTTAATGATTGACACTTTCAATGCCTTGTTATAGATCAAGCCAATCATCCCAAACTTGAGATTTATTCCGAGTATCTCCAGAGCGAACTTGCTATGTGACTCTATGATTGGCATAATAATATTTATCACCGGGATAAATATAAGCAATCCAATCACATGAATGAGAGGAGGGTGTTCTTGACTAAGCAGCTTCATTGTTACATTAATGATCAGAGGGTTGCTGAAGAACAGCAGAATTCGCAGCGCGCCAAGAATCATCAGCAGGGTTAGTTTTTTTGCATAGGCTCTGATGATCGCTCGTAAAATGAGGAGGGATTTGTTGGAATCCTTTAGCTGCTGCCATTCATGCTCAAGTGCTTTGAAATTATTGGATGATTGCTCAGAGGTTCTTAAGGAGTAGTGCATATTCTGCTCAAAAGTTTTCTCTTGATTTAGTTTCATGATATTTGTGATCCATTCGAAAGTGATTTTCTTAATAACAGGTTCCTCGAGGTATTTTCGAGGGTTTTCCTGCTCTGCGTCTGTAGCAATACGTTGATGCTTGATTTGGACAAGAGAGCCGGCTTTTGAGGGGTTCATAGTCAGTCAATTTGATTTATTTCAAATAGTCGGTTCAATTTGTTTAATAACAACGTCTTAAAATCAATAAACATATTCTGAAGCTTGGGCTTTTGTGTTTAAGAGGTTTAAAATAGAATTGATTTCACTGGGAAATAGTTTAAGTCAAGCATTTCTCATTTGCAAGAGAAATTAATCTCAGTGGAAGGTATGGACTACCCTACGCTTTATGAGATCAGTAAGGAAAAGGAATTTTCCCGAATTTACATTACAATGTATATGCATCATTCAAGCAGCTTTCTATTTGTGACGTCAGAATATTTCTACCGCAACTTCCTCACTCAACCATTGAAAGCTGAAGTTTTCAAATAACTGTTACGTTATAATACATAACTGCCTTAGTGTGGAGTTCGATACTGTAAACATGTATTGAGATACAAGGTTTTATTTGTATGTAGTTTAATGTATCAGAGCAAGGTCTGAAGGTAATAGGTATTCTTCTTGATGAACATTGAATGTAACCTTATATTACATTTGAAGTAGAAAAGACGTCGATCAAGAGGAGTGGCTAACTTATCAAGAATTAAAATCATGTGCAAAAAAGTATGAGAGAGATCATGAGGAACGATCTCAAGGAGCGAATATCAATTGTTACGGCTAGAACTGCGCATTGATATTAGCTTCAGATGGTTAATACTTTATTTCCTTGTTTAAACATATTTTCTCCTAAGACAAGAAAAATTGAAGTAGCTCCTGATCCAAATTTCCAATCGTATTCATAATCTATAATCTCAAATTTATCTCCAATCAGAATGCGTGTCATCATCGTTCTTTCAGTCTTAGCATTAACTGCTTCTGCAGCATACAACCCGGTTAGCACCACCACTAAGCCGAACAAAGAGCCTTACGACATACATTTCAACTCAGTTTGTACCAACAGAGCGCCTCAGATGATGTGCACCATGAGCATCTACACCATGTGCATCTGCTACAACAATGGAACTTGCGTTGAAAAGTTCGGAAATAAATGCAATGTTTGCTCAAACAAGAATGTCTTCTCCGTCTCCATGGGTAAATGTCCTGTAGAGCATCCATACCTATGCCAACCTCAAATTGCTCCTCAAACTTACCCATCAACACGTGATTCAGTCTGCATCTGCACGAGAGATGGAAAATGCTCAATGGGACTTGACAACAAGGCCAGAAAATGCAAGGAGAGCAACACTTTGGCTGTATTCCCAAAGAGATGCCCTGCTGAAAACCTTCAGGCAACTACTAAACCCAAAATACTCGAAGAAGAAGAAGTCCTACTCCAAGTTGGTGGAACAAGAGTTTGCACTACAGCTGACCGATTTACAAAGATTGCATGCCCAGCTGTTGTCCGCGATTATGGATGTGTTACTTACACTGACGGCACTCAAAGATATGTCCCTGTGAATATGTGCACTTGCCAAAGCCCAAGAGTGGTGAAATATGCCGTTGGACAGCAATGCTAAGAACAACTTAAAGATGAAAGAAAGTTAAATCCGGTTATGTGATGCTTTCAAAATTATAACTTAATGAAATAACAGTAACTAAGTTCATTAGTTTAAGAATTACATGGTTGGTCCTTGAATACGCAATAGCTCAGCATAAACCAAACAGCAAACTAATAAGATATTAACAATATTCAAATTTATTTATTAGAACATCGAAATGAACTAATATACAAGCTGATTCTTGATTAGTCGCTTTTTAACAGAACGTACAAGTGGCAGAGATCACTGAGAATTAAGATAGATATAAATATCTATAATTCATGCATTTGTTGGTAAAATGCACTCAATAATTAGTTGGTGCCAGATCATTCAATACGAGCATTGATTTTGAAGGTGTCGCCTGAATTTCTCATAGATAGATATCCAGACTATATTTCAGAGAGAAGGTGATATTTTAACAGATATTATTCCTCTTTCAATATCACGAAAAATAAGTTTTCGAATACCGCCAGTAAACAATGCACAATGCAAAAGAACAAACTCTAAATCTCTTCTTGTCAAGTCTCTGATGGATGCATTTGTTCCTACCAGCTTACCTCTATGATTACATCCAGAAATAAAATTTGTTAACAAGAGAATATTTGAGACAGCTCCTGATCCAATTTTCAAGGCAAAACCCAGAATTTTTCAATAGCTCAAGTAACTTATAATCTAAAATTGTATTTCAGTCAAATGCTCACTGCAACGATTCTTTCAGTATTAATATTAACCGCTTCTGCAGCATATGTTCCTCCTAACGCTCCCAGAGTAATTACACATGCTAATGACATCACTTTCGACGCAATTTGCACCGCAAACAGCAGAAAACCACAGACCATTTGCACCAAGAGTATCTACACCATGTGCGTCTGCTACAATAATGGGACATGCACTGAAAAAGTGGGAAATAAATGCAATGTCTGCTCAAACAAGAATGTCTTCTCCGTCTCCATGGGTAAATGTCCTGTAGAGCATCCATACCTATGCCAACCTCAAATTGCTCCTCAAACTTACCCATCAACACGTGATTCAGTCTGCATCTGCACGAGAGATGGAAAGTGCAAAATGGGATTTGACAATAAAGCCAGCAAGTGCAAGGAAAACAAAACTTTGGCTGTGTTCCCAGAGAGATGTCCTGCTGACAACCTTCAAATAACTAAAAAAGTCAAATCACTCGAAGAAGAAGTCTTACTCCAAATTGATCAGGAAAGAATTTGCACTCCTTCTGATCGATTTACAAAGATGGTGTGTCCAGCTGTTGTCCGCGATTACGGATGTGTTGCTTACGCCGACGGTACTCAAAGATATATCCCTGTGAACGCTTGCACTTGCCAAAGCCCTCTCGTACTCAAATATACTGTCGGACAACAATGCTGAGAATATCGCAGTGATGAGAATGAACTCAAGGTGTGATTTGCATAACTCTTTCAAAATAATATATCATTCAAGTGAATCTTAAAGTTAATTTTGAAATCAAGATAAAATACATTTGCGCATATGCGAGTCAGTTAGTTAGTAATTACACATCCGATTAATATCAACTAAGAAACACCTTAAGAATATAGGTATCTTAAAGTTAACCACAAAGCAATCATATTTCACATGAACTGTATGTAGAGCGAGAGAGCTAACAATAATAACCTCGATAAAAAAACAAAAACAAAAGTTATTTTTGCTTTGGTTTTGAACTTCTTTGCAGATATTGGTAACAATTTGGTGAATATAGAGAAATCAGAAAATACACTCTTCTCTCTGATATTTGAGAGTTCACATAAATTGAATTCCACTTATTCAATTACTTCAACTAAAAATCACAGAGAAACCGTCTTATGGAATCGGAGTTTCTAAGTACATCTCTTAGTATTTCGATTACCAACAACTTCTATCGAGAACATAGTTGTTTATTTTGGGGATTCCTGTATCCAAACAAAACGGAAAGAAACCAAGAAAGTCCGTATCTGAGCAAGCTAAAGACAAAGCTTGCATTAAAATCTGAATATATTCTCCAATTACTGTGAAGAACGAAACCTGAAACAGCTGCAATTGCTATGCTGGCGTATTGGAACTTCAGATAATAAATCATTCAGATCTTTTTATAGTTGGTGGTCGGGAAGCTTTTACAACGCCGTAACCATAACAAATTTAAGTACCCACTCACAGTGATGGGGTTAGTGATGACATTTTTTATGAAACACCAATTCATTACTTGGGAATAATTACAATTATCGAATGATTCACCTCATTAATCATTCTGACAAATTCGCTCAGTTATCTATAATTGATGGGGATTTAAGTGAACTGCTCTTCTTTATTAATTAGTTAGCTATACGCAAAATTTTTTCACTTAGATATTGAGTTGTTTTTAAAAAGTTTCGCCAATTCTGAATTCATGCCAACAGTGTGCTTCATACCAGTTATTAGAAACATTTTCCGAACAAATATTAATTGCATTGTTAGAATTTCTCCATTTCAATGAACAGATGCTTCAGGAATATGCCATATCATTCCATTTTTTGTTCCAATCGATAAATGTGGAAATACATTGCATGATATGTTATGATACTCATGAGAGAAGGAAAAAAAAAAAGATATAGTAGCATGAACTTGCCGTAACTCAAATGTTCACTATCTGGTAAAATTCTTTAAGAAAATAAAATAGCTCTTGAGCCAAATTACCAAATCTAAATTTCAATTGCTTTAAATAATTTACAAACCAAAATCAGAATCTTTTCAGAATGCTCGCTGTCACTGTTCTCTCTATCTTAGTTTTAACCGCTTCTGGCGCATTTGTGACTAACTCTACCCAACTCGGCAAAGATCCCAACGACATCTATTTCAACTCAGTTTGCAAAGCAAATAACAGGCAATTACAGATGTTTTGCACCGCGGCCATCTATACCATGTGCGTCTGCTACAATAATGGTACTTGCGTTGAAAAATGGGGAAACACATGCAATGTCTGTGTTAACGCTAACGTCTTCTCAGTTACAATCGGTAAGTGCCCTGTAGAACACCCATATCTCTGCCCACCTCACTCTACTTCCGCCAAGCCACTTCTCTCCAGCACATTAACTCGTGATCCAGTATGCATCTGCAACAAAGATGGAAAATGCTCAATGGGATATGACAACAAAGCCAGAAAATGCAAGGAAGGTAACACTTTGGCTGTGTTCCCAAAGAAATGCCCTGCTGACAACCTCCAAGCAGCTCCTAAAATCGATAAATTAGAAGAGCAAGTCTTACTCCAAGCAGGTCAAGAAAAGGTTTGCACCGTTGCTGATCGAAATTCCAAGATTATGTGCTATGCTGTTACCCTTGATTTCGGATGTATTACTTTCACCGACGGTACTCAAAGATATGCCCCTGTGAACGCTTGTACATGCCAAAACTCTAGAGTCCTCAAATATAATGTTGGACAGCAATGCTATTAGGTTGAGTATCCATTGAAGTAAGTCAGAATGATAAGTTTCCTTTGGGTTTACTGATGCGTTGAGAGTAATGTCGCTTTGAAATGAATTCATATTGCTTTACATTTGATTGATTATCGACAGATAAATAAAATTCATACCTTGAAAAATGTTTCAGAGAAATCTAATGCTGTAGTTAGAATATCTAATAAAATCCAAGGCTCTCTAGAGCCCAATAGCCTTGAAAAATACTAATCTTCTCAGAGTACGAAAGGGGATTTGCTTCCTCAGCAACTTTATTATCAAATCAGTTGCCTAATAATAATCATGTATTTTTTTGATGCTCTTGACCAACAATTAAAACAATTACAAAAAAGTTACTTTCTCAAAAAAGTATTTAAGTTTGATATCATAGATATACTAACCGGTATGAACAATAGGATTTTCCATATTTTTCATAAAATACTGGCTGAGGTTCTGTGCATCCAATTGCTTCCTGTTTTGCTTGACAATATTCTATTTATAATTCAATACTCTCAATACATAAGTCAATTCAATTTTATAACTTTATCAAACATTTTAGAGATTTAGTGGAGGTTTGCATTCAAGTATTTTGCTTCCGTGTACCTCATGTGACACTAAGATCGCAAACTTCTCGACATGCTTCAGCTTATCCACGCTAATCGAAGCGTAATCAAACCTTCCAGCAATATCAGTGTAACCGTCTTTGTAGAACTCTTCAGTCCCGTTTTTCAGCTTGGCAAACACCTTCACATACACTCCAACAAGGCAAGCCTTCGTTTGTGAGACCGGGTCCGCCAAAACTACGTCGATGTTGCCAATATTCTCATAAAGCTGAGTTTGCAACAAACAGTTGAAATAGAAGAGGTTTTCACTCAGATGATTGGTGGTATTCTTGACTTCAATAAGACAGTTCTGAAGTCTAGCAAATTTGTTGATTTCGATAATCTTAGAGGTATCAGTGGATTCAGAATCAAGCTTGACAATATCAGAGTAATTTGGCTCGATGATGTCGAACTGCTTAGTGTCTTGCAGGATAAATGGCTTGAGAGAAAACAAGACTTCGAGATCAATGACGAAATAGTTGATTTGGACGTTGTCGAGCTTTCGGTAGTTGACAACTATATTTGGACTGTCTAATCTCGCGCTAAGCGTGCTGCTAACAACTTTTTTCTGCTGAGTCGCCAGCAAGTCTTCTCCTTCAGTTGTTTTGATAGTAGCGGTCTTTGATGGGTTAACAGCCTCGTGGACTTCAACGAAAAGTTTCCTCCAACTATAAATATAAAGAGTTAGCTAAATGAAACAAAGAATATTAGGCTTTACGTGCTGACAGGATAATCCAAGTATTGTGCAGAAACTTCTTTCGCGATTTTCATTTCCGGGTAATTGAATCTAGTATCAAGGTAGCATCCAAGATAGTCAAATTGCACACGACCAACGTCATCGAGATTCTTTTTATTAATCTTGGAAATAAGCTCGAAAGCTTCCTTTTCTTTACCTCTATTGACCCAGATAATCGCAATTTTCAACTTGGCGATATCATCATCAACAACGCTTTTTCCTTTCCCGCCTCCTCTTTCAATGAGCGATAGGAGCAGCCGACGGTAGGTAGGGTCGTAGGTCGTTCCTAAGTTCGAGGGTCCCCTGCTGCTTGCGCAAACTTGTAAGCTGCTAATTAGGTCATAGTAGATGGTTTCCTCAGCAGGAATATGCTGGTCGGTATTGACAAGAGAAGTGTTCAATCCGCTTCCGAGCTTTTGAGCAGCAATAGCTGGGTTCTGCTCGAGCAATGTCTCAAAGACCTC
>ENA-UOUE01001082-UOUE01001082.1-compost-metagenome-genome-assembly--contig:-NODE-1082-length-18917-cov-16.939490_pt1 | contig 18917 bp, 16 predicted proteins | sample MGYA00238146_ERZ747223 | MGnify/ENA primary metagenome ERZ747223 (study PRJEB28781, sample SAMN06268865) | compost metagenome | isolation source: single cell | place: USA: California, Emeryville, Joint...
ATCTTATTCATTCGAGTGTCGCACGGATTCAGTTTTACCTTTTCCAGCTGCCGTGGAAAATGACTGACAAAATTTCGATTCTCATAAACAACTTACCGTTAGAAGGATTTCTGATGACTCACTCCAAAGAAAATGATTTGAATCTTTTTTCGTATTATTTTAATCAGATTCGATGAACTGGCAGCTTGAATCTCCAAAATAACAGCAAATCTTCTCATAAATGTTGAGTTTTTAAAAAAATAGATTGAATTATTAGAAAAGATTTCTTCTCGCATAACCGAAGACGCACTATTGAGTTGGGTATTATTGAGGTGAGTTGAAGCTGAAAAAGTTTAATTAATTAACTCCATAATCGCAGAAAATAATTTTATCTAAAAATCAGGCACAATACTAAGCGTAAATAATCGCAAGAATTAACAAATGAATCGAGATTCACAGCAATCGCTAAACGAAATCCCTTTCCAGCCTCCAAGCAACCGTTCATCTAACTTTCGATTTCAAGAGAATGTTCACGACAATGCCCAAGATGTTCCTTCTTTCAATAGCTTAAGGAGCATTACTAAACAGAGTCGAAACAGGCTTTCTCAGGATAGTACTAAACCACCTGTTTGCGTCCGTCTCTCATATTCAAAAAGATGCTACAATAATTTCAAGAACCTCCAGAAGATTGTCTACACGATTCTTGAGGATCCAACTTCTTTCATTGTTGCCCGCATCTTTTTCTACATCATTATCATCGCAATTGTATTTTCAACAATCGATTCAATTGTCTGGACTACTTTATCTGCACCACCTCCAAGTGAATTAGTTACGATTGAGAATGCAATTTCGGGTCTGTTCCTGTTCGAGTACACTTGCCGGCTTTTTTCTGCAACTGCATTTAACCAAAATTTTTTCTTGGTAATGGCGAGCCCCTTCAATCTAATCGACTTGGCTGTATTGATCCCATTTTTCATCGAGCTTGGACTTGAAAGTGACTCTCAGACTCAAATAATGCTCAAAACTCTCAGAGTCGCTCGGTTACTAAAAATGTTTCGCTTTGCGAAGATTGGCCGACATATGAGAGGTGTTGAAGTATTTTTTCAAGGAGTTAAATCGAGCGTTCATTCTTTTGGATTTCTCCTCTTGCTGCTTATTGTGGGTGATTTGGTTTTCGCGACAACTTTCTTCTATGCGGAAAATGCCAATCTCTCACAAGAGCAGTTGGATAGTCCTACTAGAGTCAGTTCCCTGCTTAGTAGCATGTGGTGGGCAATTGCGACTATTACGACAGTGGGTTATGGCGATTACGCTCCGAATACATGGCTTGGAAAAGTTATTGGGAGTCTAATTGGCGTAAGCGGCATGCTAATGCTCGCGCTGCCGGTTGCGATTCTGGGCGTCAACTTTCAACATACGTTTGCACAACATCTAGAAAAAGAGAATATCGAGAAGTATAAGGAAGCGACATTCAAAGAGCACGAAAAAATGGATGATTCTCAAAAAGAGATACATTTCATGAATGAAAGAATAAACCTAATTGAAAGCAAAAACAAAAGGATCATTAGTCTCTTAACTAACAGTGAGTCACTATACAAAAGTGTTGCAAGGGATTTGAGACATATGTACAAATCAATCTACGCTGACGAAAAGAAAGGGGAGAAAATAACCAAAGCAGAAGGAACTCTGCAGGAAACAAAAGTCTCTCCAATGTTAGGAACGAAGCTCGAGATGCGGATCAAACTCTATGAAAAACTCAACCGGGTTAAAAAGAAAATATCAGCTGCAAATGTTTTTCAAAAGGTTGCTAGAACCAGAGGGCTGATGAGTCGGACGGAACTTGGAACCACGACAGAGAATGATCGTCAAGTGACTGAGCGTGATCGCCAAGGAACTGAGCGTGATCGACAAGGAAGTGAGCAATCACTTTTGCTGGTAACAAGCCCAAGGAAAGACACTGTGGAGGAAGTGAACGAAAATCCTGGAGATTTGAAACTGATTAGGGCGACAATGAAAGGATCTCCAATAAAAATACCTTATTTGAGCACGAATATAAGCAAAACCGTGAATGGTCAAGAAGAATGTGACCTCGAGACTTCTAGCGCGGAGATCTCTATTGATATCCCTGTGCTAGAAACTGAAGTCAACATTAGCCATGCAAACACTTATAAACACATGTTTGACAATTATCGTGAGCGAATGAGAGTACAAATAGATTCCCCGAGAGAGTCTGAAGAGCATTATCATCGATTTGGGATCAAATGCCACACTGAGAGAGGAGAAAACGATTTTTTGAGATATTGTCTGGAAAATTTACAATTTATTTCTCAAACGCTCTTAGATGACCTCCTCTCAGCACCTACTGAAGGTATCAAAGACTCTTCTGATGACGAGAAAGATTCTGAGGAAAGCAAAGAAGAGCGAAGCGATAAAGATGCTCCTGACGCTCTACCACAGGACAAACCTGTAACTTACAACCGCCAATCAAGAGTATGGAGACAAAAGCGAAAAAGAAGAAGATCTTGGTCGAACAAAGCAAGTTACAACCAATTCGGTATAGGCAACATTCACCATCCAGTAAATTCCAAGTTTGAGAATTGGAGGGCCTCCAATAATTTTGACCCGATCACATGGCAGCTGACCGAAAAGATCGTCACTTTCATTGAAAAGAAAAAAAATCCGGCAGATGTTCAAAGGATTGAAAATGATCTTATTCAAGGAAACAATAATCCTATGAACATTATAAAGAAAGCTTATACACAACCTAAGAGTGATTCCCAAAAAATGAAAGAGTATTTAAGGGCTGAGAGACAAAGTAAATTCGAGGAGTGGGTCAAGGAATACAAACAAAACCAAGGTCGGATTACTGCCAAAGATCTGCAACCTCCGAGTATCCTGAAACCGAAGAAGAAACCACAGAATTTGCCTCCTTTGTTTAGCAAAGAAGGGAAAAAAGCATTTGAAGAAAAGGAACTCCCACCCATACAAGAAGACGAAGCCGATGAACTCACAACTCCATTTTCTGATCATAAAACTGGAAGTTTTAGGTCTCGATTCTTGTATTCTTCAACTATTGTGCCAGAATAACTATTTTTTTAACGATCTATTCTTTTAACTTTTTTGTTAGCCAGTTTATTTCAAATCATAACCAATTGCCTCTAAATTCATGCACCTTCCAGACATAAATTTATTGAAGCAGCCTTAATAAAAAGAAAGAAACCATTGGAAAATTCGTATCCAAAAACTGAAGGAAGAGGCCTTGATAATTACTGAGTATGAAAAATTCAAAAAATTAAATGAATTAAAGAAATAAATTCAAATGGATATTCAATTTGATAGACTGATACTGAGTCTGCCCCAAAAGAAACTGGCCAGTGTGCTAGCAGCGTATATCCTTGATCAATGTTGGATCATCTTCTCATTGTGGTCAGTACCAATACAAATTCCAGAGCGCAGTTACATGCTCATTGTGCCACCAATTGTGCTAATCGAAATACGGAAATTTTGCGGACGCACTGAACGACTTTGCCCCTACCTCAAACGCAGAATTATTAACTTATTTATGCCGAATATCGTCGGTGTTTCATTTTTCGTTATCATCTCAATCATGGGATATCAAGACGTGAAACTTTTCAAGCCTCCAGAAATGTTCAAATCTCAGCCGGTGGTGGATTTTGGCATTTGGATGTGCAATGCGATACATTGGTATGCAAAGATTGGATTCCTTAGCTTTTTGCTAATTGACTATTTTATTTCAAAATCTGGGATATATGACAACAACTTTGGATTAAATCTAATCGCTGGATATATCTTTGCACAGGCTCTATGTGGACTACTATTACTCCCAGGCTTCCTCACAGGAATGTGGATTGCTGCTTTGAGGCAGCTGATAATGCAGAATTACTCAACAGAGAATTGGGTCATTGTCACAATGCTGCTGATTTTTATCGCGGTAATTATTAGAAATAGAAGAAATTTTCGCATCGTGGAACTTGGACCTGATGAGGATCAGATCATCGAAGCCCCACAAAACCATCAAATAAATCTTATTCTTTAGAAAATGACTGGGTCCAAATGAATTTTATTCATAGAATGTAAGAAGATCATTATATATATCTCTCTCCCTCCCTCTCTTTCTACATTTTTTTCAATCGTGTAGCTTAATTAGATTCTGCGAAATATTTCTGTTGTTGCGTGTAGCGATTTCATCAAAAATTAAAAAGAAGCAATAGTATATTCAAATAATGGATAGCCGCTGTAAATCAGAAGAAAAATAGCTATTGAGTTCCAAGACCTTGGGTTCCAATTGCTAAACAAAGGAAATTCATGGTGTTTTTTTTTGAAGAAATTTAGGTTCAAGCCATTAAATTTATTAAATCATTTGCAGCTTTCAAAACTATTATACATACTCGAGCCCATAAAGATGGCGCGAGCATAAATCCTCATATGGTTATGAGCAGTCAGAAAAAAACGAATAAATTTAGTGTTTTTAGACCATTTTTGCTATTGCTGTGAATCCATATTGACATAAGAGCAGTCTTCATCCTCCTCAACTCTTTTCATATTTTTTTTCATATTTTGGATTCGCCTCAGTTTCAACATTGTTGTGGGATCCAGCTTGATTGCTTGAAGAGTATCATCAATGCAGTCTTCATCTTTTGAAGTTGCGTAAAAATTTGCCTGAAAGTTCATCTGGTTTGGTGAAGAGAGGTTGCTTCTTTTACAGTGCACGAACAAAAGAATCAGGGCCACGATCACCAGAACTATAAATATCACGACACAAACGATTGTTTCTCCAGGAGTTAAGCAGCCTCCGAGCATAGATGTGGAAGACGTGAGTGTTACATTAGTCTTATTGAGCTGAAAGTTTGAACTTTCGACATTTGTTCCTTGCAGCCAGCTGAACGCGTTAACAGCATAGAGCCACCCAAAGATCGCGATGAATTTGAATAACATAGCTTTGATAAAATTAATCATTCCTGAAATGCATGATAAATAGATTGCTTAGATTTATTTAAGTGACGATTTGAAGTTGCTCAAGAAATCGTATATTTTTTGAATAAGCTGTAGAATCTATGTCTTACAAATTGAAACTAATAATCTGGCTTTTTGATCCAATCGATATCTATAAAAATACTAGATAGTCAGATACTTGTAACAGCAAATTTATAGCAATTATCAAGCTCAAACTTGGAATATATATAATATCGTATTGCAGATTCGACCCTGCTATGTGATAATTTATGAGAAGTGGATTCTCAACGTGAAAGAGGATGCCTGATTTGAGCAGCCAAACCTATTCTAAGTTATCCCAAGGCGTTTGATATTTCTACAGTCAGGTTCCATTTTTCCAAACTTTAATTATTTAGGGAGTATTTTTCTTTGCTGACGCTCTCATTGATGCTTTAAGAAAACTATCAGGGCGCATTTCACAATGTTCTCTTGTAAATGAGCAGTTGAAATTTTCCTTTGAAAAAACCTACTGCAGCATTCCTGGAAAAATTACTATATGGGCTTTTGCTGCTTTTCACTAATGAAAAGATCATTTTCCCTCTCTTCCACAACGTTTTTTGATCAGTCAGGAAATTCTGCAAAAGTCTCTTTAGAATTATCTCATAAACATCAGAATATATGCCGTTTAGCGTATCTCACAACTTCTGTTCTAGCTTTTCTAATTGCCTCTGCTTCATGCTTATAGTGCGAAAAAGCTTTTCAACTAGCTCTTTTTTTTTTATTTGATCATCTTAACTACGATTCCAATTACAGCAGCTGGCTCATCCTTGAATTATTAATTATTTGAAGCAGATGCAGAAGGAAGATACAAATTTTTTGCGCTATGGTGACAAGGTCATCATTCGCTGCCTCATCAAAGAGACACTCGAAACCGTCATCGGCTCGGACGGGTTTTCGCGGAATGGTATTCAAATATTACCTCAAAAGTTCCAAGACACGATGGACATCAGCGACAAATTGTTTGTTATCTGGCCTGAGATAGAAGTGAAAATTGAAAAGAGCATGATAGATGCATATGATTTTGCTGCTGAGAGGAGTAAATTCATTGAGACCCGAATCCTCAGAGCTTACCTCATAAATTAGATTTCTCAGCGGATAGCATCTTCCCTGACATGGTCGAGTCTCTCAAAGATGAGATCTTGAAAAACAAAAATACTGCAGAGAAGATGAAAGGGAAACTGGTCTCGTTTGGAGAGAAGATCATGTTTCGACATCTAAAGTCCGGTCGCTTTATCACCGGAGTTGTGGCATTCGATAATCAATGTGTCTAGTACGCTTTTTTTCAAGTTTTAGAAAATTAATCGCTGCCTGTAGTGCTTCTCTTGAAGATACACCAACCCAGGAGTCATTCTTTTGCATTCAGAACAGCTATCAATATCAAATCGAGAAAGCGAAAACTATCGCTTACGATGGGCTATATTATGTTCATTTAGCCCCCAAAGCTGAAGGAAATCAGTCTGAGAAAAACTATTTCGATTTCGAGCTATCGAAAAATTTCAATTTTTCTGACGATTCGACTCCTGGAGGCTGTCTTTTGGTCCTTTCGCTGAAAACTCAGCTCCAAATCAGGTACATTTATTGGTGAATTGGCCTCATTCCTCCTGTAAAGATTTCAGAAATATGCCTCTGCTATTGAAACACGTGATGATAGCGCTCTTAAAGCTGGAGAGTTAGTGTGGTTCGTGTTCCATGAAGATGAACTCTGCCTTAACACTTTGCAAGATCCTAAAAAACTAGGAAAAGATGCTGCAGTAGGTAAGCTAATGCCAGCTTTCGTCTGTAGAGTAATGTTGAATATGTGCACCAAGGTACCCCTAATATTACATTGGACCCTTTCGACGAAAATAAGCGAGACTATGGTGCTTTATGGAGAATTGAGCATGTAACGGAAGAGCAAGGAGGGATTGTAGAATTCTCAGAGCCAATTCGTCTTCGTCATGTGATGTAATGCGTTTAATGCCAAGGCCGTTTCGAACTATTATTCTTTTTCGGTTTACGTTCAGGTCACATCATTATTTGACTTACAATGAAAGAACTGGGCTTCATACACAGCCTTTTAAAACGGAGGACACCTTCTTCTTATTGCAACCGTTTAATGCAGATCAGGCTGGCATTGATTTTATCGCCAGTGAGAATGATATGATCACGATTCAGCACTACAATACGAAAAAATGGCTTTCAAAAGGGCTTTCCTCTATCGAAGCGTAATTTCAAATTAATACTTAATCGCAGAAACTGATAAACTTTAATCTACCTTAGATTTACTACTGATCAGCAGATAGGTCAGACAGGAAGACTCTGCGATATGCAAGAGAAACGTAATCCATCAGTATATTCGGATTTTGGCTCACTACCATTGCACAGTGCAAAGATTCAACTACTTCATTCCAGTCAAAGCTAACTCTAAGGAAGTTCAATTCATTTACTTCTTGCGATTCTGTGCAAACCGTCTCGAGGACAGTCTTAAAGGCGCCCGCTTTGTTCTCAACGTAAATAGAAAACAGAAATTGGAGAGGATTCGTTAATATTTGCAAATAGGGAGTTTACTATACAAAAGCATACCAGAAAGGCACCATTCATATCGATAAAGCAGTTTTCAACAAGCTGAGAATGTCGATTGAGTCCATGAGAAGTATCCTTTACTTCTTGTTCAGCGGGAAGGATATCCTCGTCGAGAACCTTGGAGCAATCAAACCTAATCCCCTCAAGCAAAACCTCATTCGAGATTATGGAATAATCCCTCGTCTCGTTGAATTCATAAAAATGACTCCGTCTTCAGCTGTAAATTTACTAGCATAAAATCCAAAGCACTAATTCAACGAAAGTTTATGGACAAAAACATCTGCGATATTGACCTTGGAAGGATATTCAGAGTCACTCGAACGAAAGCTGATGATCCTAACCTCAGTAAAATTAATGCTTCAGGAATTAGCCCTTATATGTTTGATTCCTTCCAAATAGTCGAACTAACCAGCGAGCAGTGCCATCGAATTTTCTTTGAACTTTGCAATATTTCGTATATTATTCTGACAAACGCCTGCGTGAACAATTCAGATAACGAATTCGAATGCTTCAAATATGTTGAAATCTTTTTGAGACACGTATGACCTCCTGCTGTTCCTAATCCCCTTTTAACTCATCAAAAATATAGATTGGAACACCATTGAGAGCTTCTGAATGCTTGACTACAATTCTGAGGAATAACGAGCAGCTACTCTATCTGATTCATTCTCCTGAAGCGCTTGAGAAGAAATATAAAGTTCGCTTTGGAGGCGGAGAAGGAGAAGGAACGAACGATAGTCTTATCAAGGCTTTTGTTGACCAACTTATCGTATATGATTCGGATTTGCAGGCGTGCTTACTTGTTTAATTCACATAAAATAGAAAGACTCTGCTGGCGAAAATAAGGCCCATTTCCGCTTTCTGGCTGAAATCTGCTCATTTAGAGACAAAGGAATAACGATCAATCAAATTATGATTCATGATATGATCTTTACGCAGAAAGACAAAATGAACGTGAAACTTCTTAACATTAAGACGTATATATGGACTGATGAGGACTCTGAATGAATGACAATAATATATCATTGCATAGTGAGAATAACGACGAGTCGCTTTGGATTGATACAAACTACAAAAAAGATCCAAATATCAATTTTGAGAACTTGGAAGAATTATATAGGTAACGACGATTTTTTCCCTTTTTTAATCTTATTTCATATTCTTAGCACTGGAAGGAATCAAGACCCTGAGATAGCTACCATCATTGAAACACTACATGAGCAGATATATCTTTACAGCGCACTTTGTTTTGGCCGAAACCAAATCAGTAAGGATACGATTCAAACGAAAATTACAGCAAAATATCTCCTGAAAAATATTTGGAATGCAGGATACCCGAAAAGTACAAAGGTTCATTTCACAATTTATAATTCTTTTTGTTGATAGGCCTGCGATCGAGGCTGATTGAAGCTTTAACTCACATCTACGTAGACTCTCAGCCACGTGACGAAAAAAATTTAGGCGATACTACATATCTCGTGATTTTTGACAAGAAGAAACAATACGGAAAGGGATCAGTTTTCCAGCACGCTGCAACTTTTCGGGGCGACACACTTCCAGCGAGTGATGGAGAGGACGATGAGGAGCAGAAGAGTGCAATTCTGAATACAAGCATGAGTAATTGGCCACTAAAAGGATCGAAGGGGCCATCATCACAAAATAATATGCTCAAAAACGCTCTTAAGCTCAATCTTCTTCAGAACCAAAAACCAGATCGAGACTCAGACGAAGATTCTGATGGAAATAGTTCCAGAAATAGTCCGAGGCAGCCGGGAACTGCCCGAGAAGGCGCTGTTAAGGAATCCGATTTCGCTCACAAACCTGCACATAACGAGGATCCTTTCATTATTTTGCTAGGGAACGATATTGTGGGCCACTTTTACGAAATAGTAATAATATATTATCCTGAAAAGCATCATCCTCACAATTCGATAGTTCAATAAAAAAAGCAAGGGCTCAAATAAATCGAAGAAGAAGGGAACCTTCACTCGAGCAAAATACGACAATTTCAATCTTGCTCTGATCAATTTATTCAAGAAGCTTGTCACTTTCGATTTTTACCCTTTCCACATCGAAAAAAGTGAGTGTTTTTCCTTGCTCTTCGTGGCGTTATAAAGTTTTCCTTCATATAATAGATGACAAAAGCACGCAAATGTTTAACCTCTTTGACGTCGTGACAGCGCTGTCAGGGTTCTTGGACTCGAAAGAATGGCAAAAGGACATCAACATGAAGAGTGAAGATGCTGAAAAGCTTATGGATGACACAAAGGGAGACGGCACGAAGGAACAGAACCTTGAAAAATACTTTGATCAGACTAAGCGATCTAAGAGACGTGAACACAGCAATGCGACCAGAATTTCTCAAAATCCTAGATTATCGATAAACACGCTGTCCAAGAAGAAAAAATTCAAGTATGTTTTTATCTGGCCTGAAGTTTTTCAAATTATATCTTCTTAGACTGGCAGAATATGCTAATATCCTTCAAGGATTACTCGAGAAAGACTCCATAAAGAAGCGACTTCTCAAAGACTCTGACTTAAAAAAGGGTCTTACTTTCATCGATGATGATCTTACGATGAATGAGGTAGTGACTTTTGATTAAACGAGTTCAGATAGATGTCACTTCTTTAGGCAAAACTGAAAAAAGAGGTTTTAAAAATGCTTGAATTCGTTCTTGATCGAATGAATCGAAATTACGTCGACGATTTCGTAGCATTTTTCAAGAAGAAAATCCTTGTGAAGGCAAAGCACAATAGAAGGTATCAATTTTCTGGCATTATTTCCTCTAATCAGTGCTGAGTAGCAACGATGATGTCGTCTCGACGTTTGTGAAAAAGCATTTTAAATTACCAATCATTTTCAACTACAAAAAAAAGAAGGTTCTCAAAGAAGGGGATAAGAAAATCACGAACGTGCAGAGATACAAACCTTACTACAAAGCTCTCAAGGAAATCATGTTTCCTGATTTGATGAATCTGTTCGCCTATTTCAAAGATGATGACTTAGAGAACGAGATAATTGACTTCATTTACAAATGCTTCACACAGAGAAGACGCTTCATTAAGAGTTTGACAAATGTCGTTCTGCTCACAAATGAACGAGAGACAGGCATGTACACTCTTTTGCATGACAAAGTGAAAGATTTCAAGACTCTATGCGAAAATTCTGAGCAATGGTTCTACTTGACCACCAGCAAAGACAATTCGAAGGAACTGGAGCAAGTTCAAGCAGATCTGATCTTATTCATCCGTTGCCTGTCACCAGCGGCGTACGTTACTCCAGATGGAAAAGTTGAAGAAGGTGAGCAGCTAAGTGCGTACTTCAAAGATATTAAAGTGAGCTACGAGAGACAGCAGGTCCTCTGCAATTTGAATTTCCATACGGTTCTTATAAACCTGTTGAAAGACGGAGATCACGTTCTTAAGGAGATCAAGACGATCAACTCCGACAACCAACAATATGTGATGATTTTCAAGCTTGTGTTCCAGTTCTTAGCGACTTTTTGCAGCGCAAATAACAAGAGGAATAAAAAACTGCTATCAAAAGAGATAGACTTTTTCATTTCGCAGCTTAACTCAATTGAACTCGGACAGATTGAGCTTCTTACTGAGATGTATCGAAACAACTATCAGCTGGTAAAGAACTTCGATCTCTCAGTTCTAGAGTCAATCTTGAATATCATTGCAACGAACGGTTGCAATCCAAAATACTACGATTTCTTGAAAGTGCTGATCGAATGTAACGGGGAACCTATCAAAGACAATCAAATTAGAGTTCTCGAAAAGATTCTCTCTCACAAACACAAAGACAAGATATTAAATCTTGAATTCAGTCCTCAATACAACCATGAAATCTTCAGTTTTAATCGATCGGAACTCCGAGAAGGCGAGTATTTGTATATGTACACAGCCAGAGTTATCGAGTTTTTGACGATTTATTCTCGCAATGAGTCTCAAGACAGCGTTCTGAACTTCATGTGTCGAAAAATCCTACCTTATGACTACGTTCTAGATCTGCTGTCTTTACCGGATATCTTCTCCTATAAGCTCATTAAATTCGATCCGGAACGTCATCTGAAAACGTGCATCGTGAAGATCCCTCTCCTAGCGTTCTTTACAGGCGTATGGCTTCGAGACCAGAAGCTTTTCCAGGACCTTGTTCTTGATGTGAAGCCCTTGACGGCTTTGCTCATTTTTGAAAGAGATAAACTCGAGAACCTACAAACAAAAGATTTCGAAAACATAGCGCTTGGAAGTTTCGAGGATTTCACAGAAGAGTACAATGAAGAGTTCAACGTGTATGTCGCCGATAACAGGGTAGATTATCTGAACTACTTCCTGAAAGGACTGTATCCAATGCTGCTCGCCATTAAAGAAAAACTTATTCAGGGCGATGTGCTTAATGTCATTGATGAAAGACATATCAAATTCCAGAAGGCATTCCAGAGCCTGTTGAATACTTTGGAGTTGAACTATCCCAAATTTATAAAATTTGTCAGAGAAGAAGAGGCATTCGACGAGCTAATAAACGCTTTCCGTCAACTTGGTGTTGTTGTAGATGCTGTTGCGGTAAAACAGTACATGAATTCAGAAAATTCGGACTCAGAAGAAGAGAAAAAAGAGATTCCGATTGAGACTGCTGAGAAACCACAAACCACAGCAGAACCTCAAAAAATATTTTTTGATTACACAAGCATGAAGACGTTCTTGCCGACAATCCCACCAAACTCGACGGTACGGGATGAAAGGCAATCGATTTGGAGGAATTTCATTCTGACGATCCTCTCGAACACCTCGATTAGGGAAAAAGTACAGAAGGAAAGCCGCAATATCGCCTGGATGTTCCAAAACGTAGAAAGTGTTGAGCTCGAGCCTGGAAAGAGTGTGGCCAAGTTTGCTGTAATCAGCAAAAGACTTCTCAACCTGATGGAAAAGAATGCCAACCATCCCACGCCGAAGGTCAAACAGATCAATCGTATTGGTGAGCTGCTTACTGCTATCTTCAAGTTCTCAAATCCGGAAGATAAACGCAAACTGCAGTATATTTTCCATAAAAACGCTGCTGCACAGCACATCTTATCCATAATGTGCGCGCCACAATTGGATCCATCTAATTTCAAATGCATACTCGAACTCAGCGTCGAATACCTCAACGGCGGATTCCTTGAAGGTCAAAACGCTTTCTACGAATTTTTCGTATCGAACCCTGAGTCAGAAGTTATTTTTGAGCGTCTTTATAAAATGATCGACAATGAGGTAGCGTTACACGAAAACGAACTGTCATACACTGAATACATCGACAGAATCCTCGAGGAAGCGCCATTGTCTCACCGAAAGCCCAAATTCGAATTCAGCACGCTGCTAAACTTCCTCCAACTGCTAACAGAAAATCATAATTCGAGACTGCAGGACTACTTACGAAGACAAACAAACTCACGCACGAGCTATGACCTTGTAGATGCCTGCATTAATCTTTGCAGATCTCTCATCAAACGACTCACTCCTGTTAACTACGAAACACTTCAGAGATGTATGGCAACCTTAGCTGAGTTTATTCAAGGACCCTGTTTAACAAACCAGCAAGTGCTTGTGGATAAAAAGTTCATTGAAACTGGCTGCTCGATAATGAACAAATGTCTGTATGATGGTGATGTCATCATGGAGATGTACACTGGGTACCAGATCGCAAGAATGAAAGAGCGATACAATACAGTGAATTCTATTTTTATCAATCAATTGCATCACGTTAGTCCTGTTTGCGCCAAAAAGATTGAAGAGTCTCACAAGCGCTTATCTCCACTTCATTTCCAGAAATGGATGCTCAACAGACTCAAATATAAGACTGTGATTATCTTAGAGAGTTTGCTGGAGGGCCAGAACGACGGAAAGACTCTCAAGATTATGACGCAGGAATGCCCAGCTTCTGTCTTGTTGCAAAATTTGAAGATTATTTTCAAGAACCAGCACAACTACTACGGCAGAAAAATGAATGCAGAAAGCTTGAATCATTTCGAAATTGATCCAAACTCTTTAAAAGATAAAGATGACACTCTGACTCTAGAACTGATCATTGAAACTGGTTTCAAGATTTACGGGTTGCTTAGTATCTATGCGGAATCCAAACTTGAAGGCGAGGATATAAATGTTTTTAGAGAGGCTCTTGAGAACTATTCATCTAATGAGCGCAGTATCGTTAATGAGAGAGAAGGGCTTATCCGAGAGGTCTTCTTCTTCGTTTGGGATATCATCAAGTTCCTGTTCACCATCTATAAAGTCATTTTACTAGCAGTCAGCCGTCGAAACGTCTCCACCCTTCGGCACGCATCTATTAAGCAGATCTCTCTGACCTCCAGACATCTTGTGCCGCGAATGATCAAGTTCTTTTCCAGATTTAGCGCGTCGATTGAGATCATCCGAGACGACAATATCGAGAAAACCTTCTTTTTCTTGGTCCCACATTGCACATTTATCACCGACACAATTCGCAAAAGAGTCCGAAAGGGACTTTCGCTTAGGGATCCAACGACTAAAGTCCGATGCCTGATGTCGCAGTTCAACGAAATGAACTTTTTGCTGAAACATGAGCAGTCTTTGTATCATAAGACTCGTGAAAGTTTCTGGCTTAGAATCATCCTTCGAAACGGCAAGTTCTGGAGGGACGTCGCCTTCCTCATCTCAGTGTTCCAAAATTATCATTTCTTCCAGAATTTGCGGTATTTCGATGATGCTGGTGAGATTCATTATGGTCAGTGCCTGAACGCTAAAGGCTCAGCATCCACGTGGGCGATTACACTTCAAATGGTAGCAGTAATCTTGATGCTGCTCACAGAAATCATTTCAAAAGGTCCGATTATCTTCCATGACTCTTGGATAGATCAGTTCGACCCATACGATACAGTCTTCCAGAGAGTGGTCAAAACCATCAAAAACTTCTGCAGAGGTATTTGGAGGATTGTTTCTGATTTCAAATTGCTGTACACAATGATCTATACGTCGATTGCGATCGTAGCCGGATCGTTTGCATTGAATGGGTCTGGAGATTGTGTACAGGCTATCCTCAATGGATTCCTGCTGGTAGATGTCATCGTGAGATATCCTACTCTGCAGAACTTCTTAAAGTCTATTTGGAAACCAAAAGTTCAGATTTTCTTCGCGTTGCTTTTGTTTGTGCTGCTTGAGTACCTATTTACAATGATTGGGTACTATTTCATCCGTGGCGACCTTCAGCAGCTGCAAGAGGCTTGTCCTAACTTTAAAAAGTGCTTCTTATCCATTTTTGATCTTGGATTCAAATACACCGGAGGTGTTGGAGCTGGTATGCCCGACTGGATATCAAAGATTGATTGTAAGGCACCTTATATTTAACTTCAACTAACAAATTTTCTTCCCCATAGCTGATAATCCTATGGAAGTCAACACCATCTTTTGGACAAGGCTGTTTTATGATAATCTCTATTTCTTCATTCTCTTTATCTTGCTCATTGAAATCATTTCAGGTAATAAAATCCGTCAATTTCACTCTCGGTTAAATCGTGAAACCTAATCCATAGCTATCATTATTGACACGTTCCAAGTGCTGAGAGAGGAAGAGGAGGACAACCAAAACGAGCTCAACAACTTCTGTTTCATCTGTGGTATTGAGAAAGAAAAATTCGAAAAGGAAAGCGATTATAAACTTGGTTTCGTCCATCACTATCAGGTTGCTGATTAATAATCCTTACCTCGTGTTCTAATTATAATCATTACAACTTTCTAGTATGAACATAATATGTGGAACTACCTGTTCTACATGGCATATTTGCAAGCTAAGCCAACGACAGAGTATTCAGGGCTTGAGAGCTATGTAGCAGAGAAGATCGAGCAGAACGACCATTCATGGTTCCCGATTTATAGGTACAATTTGATTTGAAACATTGTGCTCACTCTGGTAAAAAAAACAACAATAGGTCGCTCACTCTAAAGCAGAAGCTCAATGAGGAAGAGGCTCAGGTGAAAGAATGCGCCGCGATGATTGAGCAACTGAGAAATAGAGTAAGCATCTTAATTTGTTTTGAAAAGACTTAATAATGAATATTAGCTGATAAATCTCGAAAAAATTGTGGATTCTGATATCAACTTGGTTCAGAAGACCAGTCGCAAGAATAAGATTAAAGGATTGTTCTCAAAAATGTCTACCTTCCAGAGGTTTGTTCACAAAGTTCAGCAACCAACAAAAGATGAGAAGGCCAGTTAAGTTGGCCTGATCTCATGATTCTTTAAATATTCGTATTAAGGAATAGACGACTTATTAAAATCGTGCTTTATAAGATTGATTGATAAATTCATCATTTCATAAAAGTAATTACATAGATTACGAATGGCCTCATAATTGCCTAAGTAGTGAAAGCACTCGTTCTGTATGGTTCTTTATGATTGTAAGATCAACTAACTCAATCAATTTAGGTGACAAAGTGTAACTTTGTTTGGGTTTTAGGTCCTCATGGTGTGCTGTCAAAAAAGCTGCTTTATATTTTAATTGTAAATAATTTTTAAATATGATGGAGAATGTTGATGCGAGAGATCCTCCGAGGAATGGAGGCACCAGTACCAGACAATGCGGCCAAGGACTTAAACTGCATTTAATTTCTGGATACCCTAACATCATTCAAGTAGAATTTCATCATCATCTCTACATGTTGATTGAAATTTTCAGAATAGTGCCAAAGATGACGAAGTTAGTGATGTCGAACCTGAGGAAATGATCGAAAACAAACAAGAAATCCTTCCTCAACCAGATAAAAATAGATCGCGATCAAATTCAGCAGTTAGATACAAAGAGCATAAGGTGCACAAAGCGCAAAATAACGTCCCCATTAACAGTCAAGTTCATCCTGATGATCCTTATTTAAACGCGCCTCTGAGCATGATTCCCATACAGCACGAGCAGGACTCCTCTCAAAGAGCTCCTCAGAAAATGCAAGAAGAGATTGGTGTCGACGAGGAGATGCTTTCTGCTTTAGCAAAACGAATTGAAACTTGTTTAAACAGCAGCAAAAACACTTATGACAAGTCAATAAAAATTCTTTCACATCAAATCCACTCTTTAGCTGTCGATATTCAATCTCAACCGAAGCACCCAAATGCGATGGAAGACGAAAAAACATCAGAAAGTTATATAATTGAGAAAATTCAGAACCCTCAGCACCTCAAGCCTGCTTTAGATCTGGATAGAGACTGCTCCAAATCAGAACAACCAAATGAAAACTTAAAAGAGAGCAGATATATGGAATCGAATGATGATCAAGGGCAGATTAGTCACACAGAGCCTCACGAAACAACGCAAGCGATCAATGATTGGAGTCTGAATGTTCGTCCAAAAATTGATTTAAGAGTAAACTCGTATGATGTCAGAGCAAATGCCGGTGGATTATATTCCGAACCGCAAAACGAAGATTATTCTCGTTCAGTTTCTGCTCCTGTAGCAGAGACTATGAATATCATTCAAAAAAATGGTCAGCATGGAACCGGAATTCTCAAAGCAGCAGAAAGCCAACTGGAATATCCACCTAAAGGGCTTGAGACGTCTTCAAACGATTATGTTAATGAACGTCCTCATAATACGACTCCTTTGCAAAACCAAATACCCGAACAGTTGAGTACGAACCAAGAAAATAAAAAAAGTAGTGCTACTAAGAAGGAACAAACTTATTTTAGAGAAAAGCGATCTCTCGAAAGCGGGCGACGATTCAATGCAAGAAAGCCTGAAAAAACCCAAAAGGTTGGCTCAATCGAAACTACTAAAAGTTCAATTCGGACACTGATGGCCAACCCATCAAATACAAAAAAGAAAAACTCTCCCCAACGAGCTGAGAAGCTGCTATCGAGAAGTCCAAGAGAAAAATTGAGCGCCAAAGCTAAAGAAGAATTAACCATTAAAGATAGCCAACAAAAAAACCCCGAACAATTGGAACCTTGCGAGCTGAACAGTCAAAACACCCAGGAAATGAGCAAAGGCTTTGAATCAGTAGATCCGAAAGAAGTTGAGTACGTGCTCTCGATTTCGACAACTTATTTATTCTATTTTACATATTATAGGTACGAAAAGTATTTAAACCAAAAGAAATCCAGTCTATCACCAGAAAAATCAGAAAATCTCTATGGAAAAATCATAGACGATATAAAAGAGTTGTATTTGCTCAATATATTTCAACTTCTAATCTGTGGTTGTAGAACTCATTTTGAGAAAGAGAAATTAGAAAATAGCAAGATCAAGGAGCCATCTCCGTTACTGAAATCCTCGAATGTTGAAGCGAACAGAGAAATTTGGATCAATCGTATTGATAAAGATGTGAAAGTCCGGATACTTGAGAAAATTGAAAGAGAGTTGAAAAAAGAGTTCGGAGAGCGTTGGAATGAGCAAGAAGCACTGACAAATCAATGTAAAACAGCTCATGCTTATCCTTGTGGTTGACCTGTATTTACAGTGACAACCAAATTAGAGCAAGGTTTGAGAGTTAAGACGGAGACAGAGGGTAGGAGGAAGAAATCGACGTCAAGAGACAGAAATCGTACCTCAAAAATTGAGCAAGAACTCAAAGCAGTAAGCATCACCTTAACACATTTTTCCCTCAGCATTTTCAATAAAGGCGAGAGAGATAGTGAGCAGAGTTTCTCGTTCTCGATCACCGCAGCAAAAAAGTAAAAGCAAAGCATCAACCAGCACTGCCATGAAATACAAACATTTCGAGACTGAAGAAAACAACTCACAGGAGAAAGCTTCGAATAGAATCAGTTCCAATGAAGCTCAACTAGGCAATATGCAAGTCCTTTTGAATTCTTCTCGAACTCCAAGAAAGTTCCAAACATCAGTGACGTTTCGCTCTCCAGAGACTGGAAAAATATCTAACAGGGCTCAAGAAGTCCAGCAGCCCGAGACAAATCAAAATTTGTATTCTCAAAAAAAAAGTCCTTCCCAGCACCAGCGGACGCCCTCATCTGATGAAAAGCTGAGAAAAGCGTTAGCCAAAAAATCAAGGGAAACTCAAGTAAAAACATCTGCTGGGAAAACTTCGGGGCAAGATAAAAAAAGCAAATAATGATGAGAAGGTATCTGAGGAAAGTTATTTCGAGAAACTTCTGAGCCGATTTTTCATTAGAGCATAATTTTGAAAATTGAAAGAGCTACTTTAAATTTTGTAGCTGAGTCTATATTGATAGAAATATGTATCGATCGGTATATCTATATGGAGTGAATTGTATTACCAAACCTCAAAGTTAAAATTCATATTGCAATCGCATTTTTCACACAGGAGAACCTGATTTTGAAGTATTTGGTTTTTATAGTCATGTATTATTATAGTCATAATTATTTATTTAACAGCCCT
>ENA-UOUE01001083-UOUE01001083.1-compost-metagenome-genome-assembly--contig:-NODE-1083-length-18909-cov-12.118203_pt1 | contig 18909 bp, 13 predicted proteins | sample MGYA00238146_ERZ747223 | MGnify/ENA primary metagenome ERZ747223 (study PRJEB28781, sample SAMN06268865) | compost metagenome | isolation source: single cell | place: USA: California, Emeryville, Joint...
GTTAAGGCTCAGCAACATTTTTAAAATCTGCTTCACAAACTGACAATCTTTCCTAAATAATTCTCATCATTGTAACAGGAAGAAATTAAGAGGAAACTCTAAGCGAATCAAATGCTACTACTCGGAGCATAAAATATGTCTCGATAGAATAATTGTTGATTCGTTTCCACTCGTTTTATTGCCTCAAATCATCAGCATTATCCCTCAAAAATCAATATTTCCATCTCAGCAAAGCGCTGAAACACCTCATTCGCCAAAATATATTTATTTTAAGAAGGAACTCCGTGTTTGGCTGGTTTATTACAAATCTCCTCAGCAAAATGCTTCCAAAAAATTTTTGAAAACTTTAGATAGGGTGCTTCTATCGTCATTAATCTTCACAAAGCTGCTTATCTTTTAATCTGGGCGTGATTACTTCCATTACTGGCATTTGAGCGATGAAAATACGTTGAAAATTGTTTTTGCCTGTTATTTTCAAGCTCTTTAATTAAAGACCTTTTCGAAATTCAATATTGGAACCTCATTAAAATTTTACATTTAAAGCTTCCAATTACTGGACTGGCTCCCTTCTTTCCAGGGACCTTTAAATTCCACCAATCTTGAACCCATCTAATAGGCGTTCTGTGATTTGACAATGAAACATAAAAAAGCAATCGCAATTTTTTAAATGTCGCTCATAATTGAGAAATTGTAAAGCATATTCTCACAGCCACTTAAAAATAGTTATGACAAATATGCATTATGTAGCTACTTGACCCTTAGAAGGCCAAAATACCCGATCCTTACGCACAACCGGCTTTTTAGTAATGTAATAAGTCATTAAGTAAAAAATTTATAGAGCAAAGCTCACTTTATTTAATGGGTACTTTCTTCTTGCACTTTGACTTTAAAATCGAATTCCGGAGCCAGCGACTTTTCAGGTTTCGCGAACAGGTTGTTCAGCAAAAGCATATTCATTTGTGAAATTAGCGCCGGGTTCATATGAGCCATCAGTGCAGGGTTAACTGAAGGCATCAGGGTAGGATTCAACGGAGGGATGAGAGATGAGTCCACCACCGGAGTGGGTGCTACTGGGTGTTTATTTGCAACCATGCCTTCTGCATCCGTTTTGTTCTTTCTTGGTCTTCCTCGTCCTCGACGAATCAATGGCAACCCCATCAAAATTCGAGCAGCGTTAATCAACTCAAGCTCGCTGGGTTTTTTTGTCTTTTTCTGCTGCTCTTCATTTGGCAGAGGCTCTTTCTTCTTCGGACCTGGCTTTTTCTTCTCTCTTCCATCTTTCGTGTATCGCTTGATCTCTTTGACTTCTGCTTTGGCAGGCTTTTTCGAGACAGGCGTCTTTTCTTCATCCGAGCTCAACGAAAGAGAAGCGCTCATCGAGCAGTTGTCGTTAACATCAAAAAGCAAGTCTTTGGTGTCCAACTGTGTGAAACTTGGGTCTTTGGCGCTCTCGCCGTTCTTTTGACCCTGCAGAGGCTTCATTGTAAAATTATTACTCAAACTATACGTTTGCTGCTTCTTAACTGGCTTCGGAATCGGATAGGCTTTTTTATTTTTTTTATTCATCGCTAGAGCCTGACTGAGCGTCTGAAAGGCGAAGTCGAGGGGTACTTCGGGTTTAAACATAGAATTATCCCTTTGAATGATCTCTAAAAGCTCTACAACCGCTTTGTCTTGAGGATTCCCTTCCTCGATCTTCACTGGACGGACGAGATTGGTTGGTCGGAGTCCAAAGACCTTCTTTTTTGGTTTCAGACTGTTGTTCATTCGGACAACTTTAGGAGGCTGAATCCCTTTGCCGAGAGACTCAGGTCCTTTACTAGGCTTCTTAGGGGCCACCCCGAATAACTCAGATAAATTCCTTTCCAATGCACTCGGCTGCTTGTGTTTTGACCTCAAGCCCGTTGCGTTGGGGAAATTTTCATCCAAAGAGATCGGATTAGAAGCTGGGTTCTTGGAGGAAGAGTGATCGTTACCGAGGTTGGACTGCGCTGGGACATTCGGTTGAACCTCTTCTCCACTTGATTCCGACATGAGTGGTAGCTCCTTAGGATCGATTGGCTGAGGCAATTCGGTACTTGAGAGGTTGTTGGAGGTCGTGACGTTCATGTTTCTTTACTAATGACACGTAGTCTGATCTTTTAATATTTTGATTGAAAATAATTCTGAATTATTTTACAAAACAGTGATAACGGGAACTTCGGAAATTTCAGACTGCGCCAATTATTTCTTTTTAATAATTTCGAAATTTTAAATACCCTTGCTCAGCAAAAATAGATAAGTGTTCCTTGCGATTTCGAAACTTTTAATTAATTAAATAAAAATTCTTCTGCTTTTCTATTCCTATGAAATCAGAGCTTAATTGATATAGTTTTCAAATATTGGTACCGCTTAATTAAAAGAGTGCAAACAACAACGCCCTCATTTTTAGGGTCCAGAATGAATATACCTCCAAAACCACTAATTTATAGCAACCTGGCCTCTGTAGTGACTTGGGCATATTGCTTATTCTAAAACTTGGTTGAAAAAATCTGCTATCAAAACTCAATAGTTGCTGTTATATTGTTCGTTTCCAGTGAAACCGAGGGCGGTTTCGATGTTCTAGACTACGGTTGACTCTTAGCTCCCTCGAGACTCAAAGACTGTTTGTAACTATCTTATGGTAAATGTTCCGGAATTTTTTAGAAAAAATTTACAAAACAATTGAAACTCGAACTTAATTTTTTTTTTTGAAAAAGAATAATTTGGAATCATTATAATGCTACCAAGATTTTTTAATAAAATCTTCGCTTGAGTCTGATTAAAATGAGTGCTTCAAAATGAGTAATTAATGTAATTCATAACAGGCTCCACCCTTCGGAGGACGAGCTTGAAAAAGACTTTTCAAGGGAATTAGCTCTTTTAGTTTTTTCTCATGGAAAAAGACCGCTAGGATTAGGCCTTTACTGAAAAATTAATTATCGAAGCTTTCGAAGCTAATTCATTCTAAATCAGACGTTGGTAATTTTCTGAATTTATTTGGTAATTAAATATCAGTAATACGACTCTCAACTTTTGAAAAGAAATGAGGGCACAAAGCACTGTAAAAAAAAGTCATGTGAGAGAAATCTTGGAAGGGAAAAGAGGTAATAGACATGGTGGTGAAGGTTTTATGGTTTAAAAATAATGCTGCTCTTCCACTTTCTGCGAGTTTCATTATGACAGAATGATAAAGAAAATACTTTTTGAATGGCGGTTTCTAGGCTAATACTTCGGCGCATCTATGTATTAATTCATGGAGAATTGGTAGTTTCGGCCAGGAAGGTGCTGGACACGTTTTCAATTATATCATAAAAATAAGTTATTTATTCAAGTCAGACTATTACTTTCTCACTACGGTTTGAAAGTTAAATTAGAGCCAAAATAGCCTTTAGCTTTTCATACTCAGTTTCTTGCACTTCTTATTAACAGCACCAGCTAAATAGCACTGCGTCATATGACAACCCGATGAAGGTATACTGTAGGTTTGAATGGCTAAACTCGTCATTAGCAAGAATCATTATGATTTCTATACGATGTTTTTTTTTTTGGTATTGATGAGACCGTTGCGTCCATGACATCAAATGCGAGGAAATTGGCAGCTTGGAAACTCTACAACTTACAAGAATGCAACTTACTTAATGCATTTGGCTACAAAAGGTTTGATGCTATTGCTATCTTCAGCAAGCTACCGACAATTTATTTAGGAATTTAAGTTATAATCAATTAATCGCACAAGCTGCTCGAAGCCACAATCCTAACCAAATGAGCCTACGAACTCATAAAATTAATTGGCTATTGTTCACGCACAAAATACCCCTAATTTGTAATAGGTCAGTGGACCTGACAGTGAATCGTTTGAGAGACCATCAGACGCTAAACCATTATTTATTCATGCCTTCAGGATGTTTCTTACAAGAAACCGTCCATTTGAGGTTCACGAACTGCAGCTACAAAATTTTTTTCAAAGCTTTGTAAAGATGCTATACTGCTAACCTCATCGGTCTACACGGTTCATCACACGAACTGTCAGACGGAGCATTCAAAATATTTCGGCGCTGTTTGAGCTACCAACCATACAAAATCTTATCTGGGTAGACAGAACTGAGTAACGGGATCGCCAAAGTCTCATACTAAATCAGAAGTTTGAATACTGAACAAGCTTCAATCGGTTTTTCGGTTTGAGGGTAGAGATTTAAAGACGATGAAAGAACACGACGGAAGTTTTTTAATCATTTGGACTTAGCCGAAGGAAGTTGATGTGAGGCGGCAACGCTCCAAAATTTTCGGCATTGACAAAGTTTCCCACCTCGATGAATGCATTGCTGCGCGCGAGATTACTTAATTTTGGGCATTTCACGAAACGTCGTCAATGTTGAGAGGCGATCATAGTCTTAGATCTGGGATCGGGAATTACTGCTTCTTACTGATGGACCTCCTTTGTTTTTCCAGGTTTGTAACTCAGATTCCATGGCGAGAGGCGCTGGTATCTGAGACAGAAACTGCCAACTGCCAAAGTATGACTCTCTTTTTTTCAGAAAATTGCCTGGAATTGTCAGTTAACGGCAGAATCCAATACTTACTATTATATCTTGGAGCATTGGCTGGCCCGCTTGTGCATCTGAGTCCGTTTCTCGTCGATTTTCATCATTGTTTGATAGACTCCGACTTCATCTGTGACAAGAATACCCTATTTCCGACATGAAATTTTTATCTCAGAAATGACATACACGATTCCTTTAATAACTTCCGAGGAAAATATGATTTGATAAAAGTCAAAGCTTATGAATAGCACCCTAATTTTTTATTTTAAAGTCAATCCTTTGTCTACATGCTAGCTCTCATTCCTACATGAGTAAAGGTTGAGTTTTATTTATTCTTCCTGTTAAATGCGAGTTTTTTATTTTTACAATTAATGATTTGTTTAGGATGGAAATGCCAATGCTTTTATTTCTCAAAACCAGAATTTGTAGAAGTAAATCAGGTTACCAAACTCTTAGGAAAAAGCAACTTTTTGGTCGTCTCAGTTTCCCGAGAATCCCAAAAATTGGAAAGGATTGACTTTTTCCAAGAGCTCCTTAACCTTCAGAGTCCTACAATTGATTCTGAGTTTATGTTTAGCCTTGGGCAGCAAAAACAATCAAATATTAACTATAATTCGAAGCAATTTCCCAATATTAAAAGTAAGCTTTTGGGAACTTCTCTTCAGCAATACACACCATTGAATGCTTGCAGATTCTCGCCACTGAAGCATGCGCATTTGATCCCAGTTTCTATCAAAAATTTATTAATCTTGACAATTTTTCCTCGTGCTAGTACCTCATAAAGCTCCTTATAATATTCGGAATAACGCGCGAGAATGCTCAGTGTATTTTCAGTATCAACCAACAGATTCAGAGCTTGTAACACCTATAATTCGCAATGAGAAATTCAATTGTATTAGCAATAATATTACTCCAGCACTAACAGCATTCATCTCGTAGCTTATCGCGATATGCAAACAAATGATGTCTAAGACTTCCGCCGGCAAATGATTTGCTAATCCAGACTTTTGCCTAATCATTATGATGAAGCCTCATCATTATCAGCAATAATACCTCCACCATTTTAACAGAGAGGACAATTTATTGAAATACCCGCGGCTTTCCTCATTATTTTTCAGGATTCTATCAATCGAAGCTACATGGACGATAGAAGGCTCGTATTTCACAAACACTGAAGGGATACTGGTCTTAAAGCTCGGAGTTTGCATCGAGTAGGTGTACAATCGCAACGCATTTCCAGATTTCTCGTCCTGAACCGAGAGACAAAATTGCTTATGATCAAATTTGCTCTCGAGCTGACCGATTGAACTGTTGACGTGTTGGATCTCTAGCAGACATTTAAGCGTGGCTAAGAGGACTTGTTCGGTAATTTTGGGAATATCAGCCTCGTCGTTCGACAACTCGTACATGAAGACGAAATCAGCACATTTATTATTATTGCGTGTCTGTTTGAGGGCAAACGACCCGACTGGGAAAAAGAAAAAGTTGTTAACGGATTTGATGACTTTAGCGAGATTCGGATGCATTTTATCGCTGTTTTTCACGATAAAAGCCGTTTGCAGAGCTTCCTCGACCAGTTTAGTAATATTCAGAGCGAACTTTTCTAATGATTCGCTTTCGCCTTTGAGCAGCACCATGCTCTTATCGTATAGCTCTTGGAGGTGCGTTTCGAAAGGATTGACCTTCTTTAATGGGATTAGATGCAAAAGAAGCACAAGTTTTCAGCTTACCACTTTCTGGTCTAAAAACTTGAGTTGATCTTGAAGGTCAACGAAAAAATCTGAAGACATGAATTTTTCAACAACGTCTCTTTTGCCCCATGAAACGCTATGCTTGCTTGGTTGGAAGTTAGAGTTAGTTGGACTTTCGTATGGACTGCCTTTCGGCTTCGTGACCGTGACGCTTTGCATGGGGAGACTTGCCAGTTGCTGAGATGGGCTTGAGACCGTTTGAGGATTTAATAGAGGTTTTTTGGAAACGAGCAGCGAATTGTAGGCGTTTCTTGCTGCATCTATCATTGCCTTTTAAGGGATGTTTTGTGAGGCTAAAAGATTTGATTGAGCTACCTCTTTGATGTCTGAGCCACCTCCTTGGTATTGCTTGTCTCCCACGTATAGAAAGACCATTTTAAAGAAATTAAATCTCGAATCGTCTGGTCTGAGTTGCAATCCATTGCTTTTGGCGTATTTCTCGATTTCGAAAAGATAATCAATTGGTTCATTTGCCTTCATTTCCATTCTATGGAATTTATTATTGAATCAGTTTTGAAAGAAACTGGTTACTTGTCAGGAGAAGGGCCAGAGCGGAAAGAACTCGTAAGTTTCACAGGAGCGCTGGTCTTTCTTATTTGCGGATCACTAGGCAACACTCCTCTGGGTTCGTCGTCATCGCTTCCACTGTTTCTCAGGAATTTTTGCTGGAAAAAATCGCCTTTAAGCCATTGAAAAGCCATCTATATAATACTCTATCTTGCATTGTCGGAGGGATAAACTTGTCCTCTTTGGATTCCATAGCCCGCGTGATATGAATTGATTTATCTAATTATATAAAGGAAAATGATAAGCATCCCCTCATTGATTTATTCTTACCGCTATGAAGGATTTTCATGAGATAAGAGTCAGCCATTGGGTCCGTTTCTATCATCTTCTTGATCAGCTCAAGCGCTGCAGCGTTTTTTGCCTCTTGCTTCGACTTCCCGCTCTTCTTCGCATAATATCGGTCGACCGACAAGATACAATGAAAATTTGGCTGCTTATTCACGATAGTTTCTTCAAAGTTTATATTCAAGTTCTTCTTCGATTTCGCAAGGATCTCATTGAGGTATTTCGTCGCGCCATGCACTGATCTCGAAATCGCACTTAGTTTATCCTCAATGCTGATGGTATTCTTCGAGTTAACCCTCTCTCTACTATACCCTATTTCTTCGTCATCATCATGGCTTTGAGGCTGCGCCGGATTTGAAAGAAAATTCGTTGGTTGCCTGAGATCGGGTTCTCTTCTCACCTCAAATTCTGGGTATTTTCCAAAATTAGGCTGCTGCCAACGCTGATTCGAGGTCTCAATGTCAGGATATTTATTTCCTCCTGTCTTAAAAAATTGTTGAGGGTCCAGATAGACTTCAGGCTGCTGATTGTTGGAAATTGCGCCCACAAACGCATTTACATCTTTGAATATCTGCTCATCGTCATCTTGGCTCTGAGTTCTTCTGAAGAGAGTTTCAGGAGTGGGTTTATAGGTAGATTGATACGAGCTCATTGGCATCATCATTCCGTCTTTGGTAACTTGGGTGGACTGAGTTTTAGATCCCATTGGAAAGGGTTGTGGGCTAGCTAAGTTGGCTGTTGGTCGGTCGAATGAGGTGCTGAAGGAAGGAAACATAGATTGTTGGGACATCATTGGATTCTCTACTTTCAGAATAGTGCTTTGAGGGGTAGTGAAGGGGTCTGATGGGTTTTCGAACTGGCCGTAGGGATTTTGCATTTGGTTTAGGTAGTTTTGATCAAAGAAGAGGCCTTGGTTTAGAGAGGATTGATCAAATTTATTGGGTTTTTGCTGTGACATGAGAAAAGAATAAGAAATTTGTTAGGCTTCTGCTAAGACTTTGAATTGCTAATCTGAAATAGAATTCATGAATTGAGAATTAATTTAATTGCGTCTGATACTCCTTTCGATATGTGCAATCTAATTATAATTTTTCGCCTAGAAACAATTAAGGGAGGCCTCTGAGATTGAGAAATTGCGATAAGCGATAAATTGATGATAAATCGCATTCAATTCTGTCGGTTTATGTGGAACGTCGATATTACTTTCGATGTAAAATGAGTATAATATGGGAGCAGTGAGCAGGAGAGAATAGCGCTTTTCTTCATAAATTTCGAATAAATCAGTTGCCAATTAGTCAGGCAAGATCCAATTCGAGTGAGATGATTTCAAAAAATAGAGTTTCATGAAAATGATTATTATTTCAGACCCACAATCGAAGTATTGGCAGAAATATCAACGTCTAGTTTTTCCAACCTATTTGCAGCCGAAGTAAAACATTTTCTCAAGATACGTCGTTCTGAATTTGAATTTACTTAATTCAAGGTAGTTAGAGAAAAAGCCCATATAGATTAAGCTATCAGAAGAAATAAATAGGGTTATATCGATAATACTACATCATTAGTGAGTAATAAGCGAGTTCTTCCTCAATATCTAGAGCTAGAGTAACCAACTTTTTTCTGTAGTATCAATCATTTCAATTTTCACTCTCTTTGTTTCCAACAGAATGTCTCACAATAAAATCAGTCTCATCAGAACAGAAACTATCCAAAGCCGTCAATTATTTCCACAAGCTCTCTATAAGCCATAGGAATAGTGCATCTGGTCAATCAAACGAAATATTCTAATTAATTACATATGAATTTCAAATCAGAGAAAGGTGTTATTCAAAATAAGCATTAGAGAGTTTCACGAAAAGCACCCTCTCCATTCCATGGTATATCCCTATCGAACAGTACCACCTCATAGGCGTTTTTATTTTGAGGCTAATATATTAATCACCAAACAATCGAGCACGATATACATGACTAAAATCAACAATTTTCACATAGACATCATCATATACTTGCTGAAATCCACCTCCAATAAAACGTCTCATCGATTACTTTTTATCTGGCGTTCACCAAAATCCATCACCGTTTAATTAGGGCATTTGTGTTTTAACTATCTTGAAATTCATTTTTCCTGTTACATTCTATCAAAGTGCCCACATTTATCATCCTATTCCTCTTGCCTTTACTGTTAATACTCTTAGGCATTTTGCTTCGCTTTTTTCAATGGTTATGGCTCGCCCAAGTTTTTTTTTCTCAAAAATACAGTCTTAATAACTCATTTCTTTTTTAAATTACAAATTGGGTGATTATGCTCTCTCTCCCTACGTTAATCGAAGGATAGATAAAATAATTCAAGATTTCTAAATGAAATCTCATTTATAATCCAAAGAAAAAATTTAATTAAACTTCCGATATTCAGATTTAAGATTCTTTAAATGGATCAAGCCTCTCAAGGAATCATGCGTGTTGGAAGCAAAGACGACGTTCAAAATGGCGGGGGAAAAACCCCACTTAAGCCCCACGTCGAAGAAAACATGAACCCAATCGATCTTGGTCCTAACGAAGTCGCTATGTTCGAAGAATTTGACTCTGTTAATTTCACAAACTATGCAAAAGACACCAATTCTCTCGCTCTTAATCACACATACCTCGCAGGCAATCCGAAGACTCAGGAAACATCGCAAAAAATCCCTTTAGCTAATAAGTCGAAGCCAATATTACCAAAATCACAGAACGGAGGCAGTCATCCATCAAAAGAAGCGCATTACTTCCACACAGAAGAGGACGACAAAAAGCAGCAAGACCTCAGGAGTTCACACGCTGACGATTTCGTTGCTTTTGACACGAGGGAAAAGAATTTTTTCCAGGAAGACCCAGTTTTCTGTTTTCCTCATGATACTAACCAGAACTTAGACAACCTCGAACGAACCGAAGAATACAAAACTTACTATCCTCCAAAAACGATCGAGCCTCACGTCAAGCAAGAGCATAAAACTAGCATTAAATGCGAGCATGTGACGCAACCTATGGCAGTTGAAAAGATCCAAGAAGTGCCCGAGGCCAATCCCAAATCACCTAAATCCCCTCAGATTCAAAAGAAGCAATTCATCACCTCAACAAACGTTGTGAGCAGCGTTACAAACAACATTACGAACAGTATTCCAAGCAATGTCACGAACAACATTCCAAGTACTGTTACGAGCAGCATCCCAAGCAATGTCACGAGCGGCATTACAAGCAATCTTCCTCACTATATAACTAGCATCCCACCACAAGACCCATTCCAGCAGATTTCGCAGCCGAGATTCCAGTACTTCCAGAATTCATATGGGCTCTTCCATTCTCCAATCTCATTGCTTCAGCGCAGTCTTCTGATGAATTATCCTCATCAATTCATGACGCCGCACTCACAGCCTCAGTTTGTTCCGAATAAACTGCCAGTTACTCAGATGGAATTACAAAGCCAGGCCTTCCGCCCTGACATTATGAGTTTGAAGCAGAAGCTTGAAATGACAATCTCAAAGCCAAAGGAAGTTGCTGAAGATTTGAAAGTTCCATTAGCCTCAACGCTGATAAACAACCTTTCTCCTATCACTGATGATCTCACAACACCCCTTAAAGACTGCGGAATGGATCTGTATGCCCTTGCGAGTAAATTCACACCAGAGGCACCCAAAAAGCGCCCTGGGAAAAAACCTTTTGAGCTGCCTAAAGATGTCGGAAGGCATTTCTTGAAAGTGCACATGAAAAAAGTCATCGCGTATGTCCTCAACAACACGGACAAAATCACCGAAGTCATGAAAAATTATTTGTTCAAGAATAATCAACAACGTTGGGCTTTCTCAGAGACGCAAAAGGAAGAGTTTCTCAGACAGAAAACAAAATCGTTTGTTTCGTGGATAGAAGGTCTGAAGAAAGTGTTTAAAGATTATGGAAAGGAAGATTTCAAAACCGCTTATTGTATCGATGTCAATGTGATACGAGAGAGGATAAATAACGCACAGCGAGGAGAACGCAATTCAATGAAAGAGCTGTTCACGTACCGTGACTGGGACACTCAAGTCACTTTTAAAGAAGTGTTTAGACTAATTACTCTCGAGTTCATTAGAAATATCGATGATAACGGCTTGATATATGAGCTAATGAATGCGAATAATATCTTGGCTGGGGTTGAACACATCCGCTATGTTTTCTTGTCTGAATGGCTTATTGAGAAGCCTTCTAGGATAGATGGCGCTGAAATTTTTGGGAAGAAATGGGTGGAAAATTTCTTTAAAACGAACGATTTGCTCCTGCCTGAAACAAAAGGTGAACAATAACTTCTAGTTTACTAAGCCTAATAGGTCTTTGTTGTTTAAGTAGTCCTCTCAAATTTATTTCTTGAAAAATCTTTACCAAACTTTGTCTTTCTCAATGAATTATCAATAATATCTAAAAAAATGCTGTATAAAATGATAAAATGTACTTTGTGTGAGAAAAACGTAAATAGATGCATAAGCAATTTAAACAATTAATTCTTTTTATGATTAAGTGGAATTTATACCAATTAGGTAATAACAGGCACAGCTTATGTAAGATCATAAAGAGGAATAGAAATAGAGATTAAAGAGAACAGAGTGTTTGCTTGTAAGTAAGCTCACCTCAATAATTTAATTTTTTGTTAAGCATTTCTTAGGTTTTAAACTGATTAATAAGAACATTATTTGATCAACTCATATGAAGGACAAGGAATGATTTTGAATTATATCTTATATATTATTGTATTGAGGGAATAACTTAAAGGAAGTTATTATTTTCCAAAGGAAACAGTTATTTCACTCTTTTTTCTTTCAACGTGAATTCTCTCACAGTCTTTGGACCATAACCTTTCTTGACTCTCGTCAAAAATTCTCCCCTTATGGTCAATCTGCCATAAACCAACAGCGATTTCCGCCCCAAGCTAATCAACGCCAGAACTCCAATCTTGCTGCGTAGTTTCGGGAACCGCTTGAATCTCAGTCTTCCATTCTTCCCTTTCGTCGCAAGTTCTTTCAAATTATGCGACACGACTTTGGCAGCCTTTTGTAAATTAGGGTATTTTTCTCTTCGTTCGCTATGGTGATACAGCAGTCACCTAGGGCGAAAATATGCTCAATGGGCTTGTAATCTTCGTCGCAAATTTGAAAGAACTCGTTGACTCGCACCCGCCCCTTCTCATCACGGTACTCTGGGAAATTTTTGTTCAGAATGTTATCTTCTGTTGGGAAGATGTTCCCAGTGCAGTCATACAGGAGGTCAAAGTCTTCGGTTGAGAGGAGCGTGTTGTCCGAATCGACTATCTTCACTCCAGCTGCGTCAAGACATGGCTTAGCTCGGCGCTGCACTTTCGGAGCGAACCTTGGGAGTATTTGTCCTCCATGGCAGGCAAGGACGACGTTTTTTCCACGAGTTGCAAGCTCAGCTGCAACTTCAACCCCGACGACTCCAGCTCCTCGTACCAATACGGACGTAGCATTTAGAACTGTTTCCTGAATCGCCTTGATTTTAATCCTGTGGTCGTCAAGGGTCTTAAGCTCGAAATTAGGCTTCATATCAGAAGGATAGGTGGCGCCAGTTGCAATCAAGCAGAAGTCAAATTCGATTGTCTTGAAGCCGTCTATGGTTTGGATGATAACTGCATCCGATTGCAGTTCAATAGCTTTTCCATGGATAAAACTATCTTTTATGATGGAATGCTCGTAAGGCACGGATAGTCTCTCATGTGGAATTTGACCGGTGTAAAAGTAGTGCATTGCTGGAGTTTCCTCGAAGAAATCTTTTGCGTCGATGACTTTGATGTCGAAGAATTTGTGAAGAGCTTTATAAGCTTCCATCCCAGCGAAACTTCCGCCAATGATAACGAGCCTCGGACGCGGCGAAGGGCTTGATTTGTTTCCCATTTAAAGATCCTGAATTTAAATTAATTTCGGTGAGATTCCCGAAGTAATTCATAAAATACCCTCTTAAAGGCCGCGTTTCAAAGGCTATGATAGTTTTTTATATCATGAGTGAGCTCGCAGCTTCAAACTTAAATTTTGTAAGTGTTGCCGCATAGTTGATGATGAGAATGTCTGGAAAACAATGCTTTTTAGGAGCTTCTTCTCAAACTCTCATTGAAATCAATTCCTTTACAAGCGAGAACAAGACTCCCACTCTCAATACCTCAAGTTAGCTATCATTTGTTGAGTTGTACTGTACATACATATATAAAAATATAGTTTGACTAAAAAGGAAGGTAAAATCTCTCAATAATATCTTTTGGCACTCTATCAGAACTGTTGCAGTCCCTTATTTGAGATATGTCAACACAGCTCTGAGGAAACCGAAAGATTCTTGGGATTCTGGCGGTTTTCAGGGATAAGAAATGAAACCACCAGATTATTCACATAAACCAGCAGAATTTCTGATAACCATGCGAAAGCCATTTAAAGCTGAAAATGCTTAGATATTTTATAAATAACTTCTTTACAAAACAAAGTATGAACTCAACGAAAGGGAGCTCAAGGTCGCTCTCAATCACCATCTAAGAAAAATCTACTCATGCCACCCTAAACAAGAAGCCTACAGCTCATCTTCAAATATCCATAGCACAGAATCCCTCAAACTTCAATCTCAAGTCACCTACTATTAAAACCTCAACGGCGGCCGGTTCTAATTTCACTTCAAAATCAAATCCCATTCCTAAATCAAATCCTACAGTAACAAAGAATTTGCCTTCTGGTACGTCAGTTCCGAAGAGCACAAAGCCACTTGCCTCAAATTTTATTTCCAAAGCCAGCTCGCCAACTGTAAAAACAATGGTGATGAAGCCAAAACTATCCGTTCCAACGAGAACTGTCAACAATAACAACAAATTCGAAGAGTCTAAAACTGGAAATAAAGCCATGGCCCCATCAAATCAATTAATCAAGCCTCAATTTAATCACGCGAATAAAGCAGCAATCGAAAATATAACCAAAATTTTAGGAACTTGTCGTTCTAAAGCTGAACCGTACACGGACACTCAGTTTCCAGCTGCTCTCAATTCAATCGCTTATCATCAAGCTGAATTCCCCCAAACCGAATACTTTACATAGAAACGGTTAGATAATGAACTAGTTCCAGAAACAACTTTATTCGGACATGAGTCCAAGCCTAGTTTTATTCGGCAGGGCATCATTGGTGAGTGCTTCCTCATCAGCTGTTTTACATTCTTCCTGAAAAATTTATCAAGCGGCTGTTCTACCCTCAAGAGTATACGAAAGAAGGTTGCTATGCAATAACACTGTGCGATTCGGGTGAATGGGTGACGATAATTATTGACAACTTCGTTCCTTATGATAGCCAGCTTTCAGTGTTACCTTTCACAACTAATATGGATAATCAACAGTGGGCTGCGCTTCTGGAGAAAGCTTTCGCCAAGCTATACGGTAGCTATCAAGCGTTAGAAGACGGGAGCTCTTTAATCACTTTTCGCGCTCTAACTGGAGCGCAAACGGAGCACTATGACCTATTGGAAGAAAGAGCAGGAGATAGACTTGATCTACTGTGGTTGTACATCACTATGATGCTAGCTAAAGGATTTTTCCTTGTTGCGACTTCCAAAGAATCAATGAATAATACTGCAGGACAAACGTTAATTCTGAAGGAGTATTGTATAATCATGTTTATTCGGTCCTGAATGCTTTTGAGATCGAGCTCGATGATCAGATCAAGGAGAGAGTCGTGCAATTGAGGAATCCGTGGAGAAAAGCGGGTTGTTTTGGAGAATTAGCAACGCAATCGCAAAAACTGGATGAGATTGTCCTGAAAAAGCACAATAGTAATGTCCTAAAGGACAATGCAACGTTTTGGATCACAATCAATGCTCTTCAAAAGAATTTTCAGAATTTGACGGTTTGCATGTACCATCCAAACTACGAATTTTCTTCACTTAAAATCAAGCAAAAAAGTCAACATCCCCAAAACGTATCTATGGTCAAAATCATCGTTAAAGAGACTCAAGACATTTACATCTCCATTACCCAAAAAGACGAAAGGCATTTCATTAAAAAAAGCTCGCCATCGAACTATCAATACTCTTTAATGTGAGCATGGCTTGGAGAATTTAAAACTAAAGCATTGAAGGCTCATGATTGTAGTGCGAACGCGAATACAGGATCGATAGATTTTCATGTGCCGCTGGAAAAAGGCGAGTATCTGCTGTTTATCGAAACGTATTGGATCCAGGATTACTGCAACGATCTTGTGATCACCACAAACAGTGTCCAACCTGTAGAACTCCAAGAACTCCCGAAACTTCGTGAAAATTACAAGGAAATAATGAACGAGTTTGCTCTTGCTTATATTAGAGCCCAGATCAACCAGCCATCGAAAAGAGACCCTGGCTTTACCATGCAAACCTTTGAGAAGATGGGAATTGAAGGGCTGATGAAATGCTCTACGACGTACCTCAAAGGGACCATCTTATTCTATTACAACAACCCTAACACTGGATATCGGCTGAAAGAAACGATAAAAATCAACTTTAATATCTCCGGTGTTTTTGAAGCAGTGGAGCCTGAGAAATTTAATGAAAATGGAGATCTCTTGGTTGATGTTCCTTCAGGCAAACAAAAAATCTATATTATTAAAAGAGTGAAAAAGGGGGATCTTGATTTTAGAATCGAGACTGCCCTTAAGCTAGAATAATCGCTAGTTTGCAATCTTCAAATAGAAAAATTTCCAGTTTGGATAAAGTCTATGTATGATAATGGTGATTGTCCGATGAACTTAAGGAGATAGACCAGAATGCAACTGTCAATATTCATAAATTTGATATAAATACTTTTCAAAATAAAAATAAAGCTAATCAAATATGCACTATTGCGACTTGCTTCGTTTTCTTTCTTTCAGAGTGAGCTCTTTGATGATCTTTGGACCTATACTTTTCTTCATTTTTGTAAGAAACTCGCCTCTCATGGTCTTGCTGCCCATAACAAGCAACGATCTACGTCCCAAGCTAACCAGCGCCATTAGTGGAAGTTTGCTGCGCTCTTTTGGGAAGCGCTTAAATTTCAATCTACCGTCTTTCCCCTTATGAGCGAGCTCCTTGAGATTATGCGCTGCGATTTTCACTCCATTTCGTAAGTTGTTAATGTTTTTCTCTTCATTCGCTTGTGTAATACAGCAGTCTCCCACTGCAAAAATATTATGGATAGGATTGAATTTCTCATCACAAATCTGGAAAAAGTCATTGACTCGCACTCTTCCCTTGTCATCTCGGTAGTTCAAGAAGTTTTTATTCAAGATGTTATCCTCAATGGGGTAAGTATTTCCAGTGCAATCGTAAACGAGGTCGAAGTCCTCAGCTGAAGGCACTGATTGGTTAGTATCAACTATCTTGACTCCTACTTCATCAATGCAAGGCTGCGCCCTCCTTTGTGCCTTGGGAGGGAATTTCGGAAGGATTTTCCCTCCGCGACAGGCAAGAACTACCTGCTTTCCAATAGCCGCGAGCTCAGTCGCCACTTCAACACCGACAACTCCCGCTCCTCTTACAAGCACTTTTTTGGCATTGAGAACTTTATCTTGGACGGCCTTGATTTTGATTCTGTACTCATGAAGGGTTTTCAATTCGAAATTTGGCTTCATGTCCGAAGGATACAGAGCACCTGTTGCAACCAGACAGTAGTCGAATTCAATCGTCTTGAGGCCATCTGCAGTTTGAACAGCCACAGCATTGGCTTGAAGTTCAATAGCCTTCCCATGAATATGGGTGCCTCTAAGAATAGAATCCTCAAAGGGCAAAGAGATTTTCTCATGGGGGATTTGGCCGGTGTAGTAGTAGTGCATGGCAGGTGTGACTTCGATGAAATCTTTGCTGTCGATGATTTTGATATCAAACTCTTTGTGGAGAGCTTTGTAAGTTTCAACTGCGGCCCAACTGCCTCCGACGATTACAAGTCTCGGTCGAGGCCCAGTGCTTGTCTTGTTGCCCATTAAATTTTGTGGATTTAGGTTGATAAATTGAGTTTTTAGTGCTTTTTTGTTAATTATTGTTTCATTTTCCGCTGGATTTAAAAATTACGTTGACGTGACTCTTGAAGGAATTCAGTTTGAATCGCGAGGATTAGGATTCACTGTTCTAAGGTTCGTGAATCACGTACCTAGGAATTTTCCAGTGCAGCCTCGTGGGAGCTATCTAACATATTTGGAAGTTTGTGTCTACATGGTGCGGATGCGCTCAAACGTAGTTTTATCCATGCAAGTCAATTATGGTTTAATTAATACTGAATAAAATTTTAAATACATAAAAAGCTAATCTCGATTCATTTTTAACCAAAGAAAAAAACTCGTCTCGAAGTTTATCGAATTTGAAAGTTTCAACTATCATAATACGAAAACTTGTCACACAGAATCCAATTACCAAATAACGAGTTGAGGCTGCCGTCTCACATCTTCATGCTAAAATCGGAACTTGACAAGCTCGAATTTGTTGAACTCCCGAAACGTGATTCTTGATTTGAATTACGTATGTTAACATTGTAATAATCGAGATTTATTCTCTGAACTGAAGGAAATAAACTCATCTTTACATGCGATACAAAGGAGAAGCTCAACGGTGCTATCATTCAAGCTCTACCTTGAAAGTACTTCGGACGGTCGGTACCCCAGTTGAAAACAGTTGCTATCTCGCACAACCTCTACAGATCAAATTTTCTAACGATAGGACTAGTTGATAAACTTAAGCAATTTTCTTTGTTTTTTGTTTTTCTGGAAAAATTTCAGTTTCATATTGCTTCTTCTAATTCGAAAGATAGAGTAGTTAAACAAAATGTGGAACTTTTTTTGGAACCGCTTTCAGAACTTATGGAGCTAACATTCATAGGAACCGGAATTTGGTATTGCATGATCTAGACGATGACGAAGAGAAAAAACAGGAATCACTTCTTACATTTTTCAAAATTATTATCATCTATAAAAATTTTAAAAATTCCTCTTGATTATGATTTCTCGATTTGGCTTTTTGAAAATAAGTTTGAATGAATGTGTAGCTGGAAGCAATAGAGGAACGTCCTTCATAATTGGAGCCTTTATTGACAAGAAAGCTAAAAAAAGTTTGATCAATGCTAAATGTGATATGATAAATCTGCTTGATTAAGAAATTCCATAATAAATACATAAGAACATCTATCGAGAAGATGAAGCATAAAAATTGTTGGTGTATTTGGTGCTAGGGATATGGAATAACTCTCTTACTCAAAAATAGGCTATCAGATGATGATAAATCATTGAAATAGCTCTTTCAAGTTGTACATTCTCAAGTATTATTATTGATTTTCCTCCCAATCTGACCCAGAAATTTTAATTTTTCAGGGTTCAGTAATGAAACACTGTTCCTCTTTCCAATCATAACTGATGTACGTGGATTCATCAGCTTATTTGAGAGATGCTAAGTTTAAAAATCCAATTTGCTCAAATCGATATCTGAGGCTCTTCCATGCTGCGAGCGAAAAGGGTGCTTTTATCAGCTATGTTAGCATTGATCTTTCGAGAAATCAAAAGTGAGATTTAAAACGACGAACTCATTAAAGAAATGCTATATCTATCTCTTTCAACATTTTAGTTCTCAATTGCCATTTCTCATCATATGTCATTCCATACAGCATTTCTATGTATAACCGAGCACCATTTAAACAGAGAAGGTGCTTTCTCATTCATTTCCTTAGCGATAACCGAAAATATTCATTTGGAACAGAAGAAAAGAATGACTA
>ENA-UOUE01001084-UOUE01001084.1-compost-metagenome-genome-assembly--contig:-NODE-1084-length-18885-cov-25.306731_pt1 | contig 18885 bp, 21 predicted proteins | sample MGYA00238146_ERZ747223 | MGnify/ENA primary metagenome ERZ747223 (study PRJEB28781, sample SAMN06268865) | compost metagenome | isolation source: single cell | place: USA: California, Emeryville, Joint...
CTATCCCTAAGAGACTCTACAGGCCGATACTTACAAGGGAAAGAAGAATCTTTGATGGCTTGCTGCCAGTATTTCCTCGACCCAATGGACGGAAGAGGATGAATGTTTGTATAATTCAATATTTGAAGGTCTTCCGCTATCGTATACCTAGCACCGGCTTCTTTACACGCAGGGGCGAATTTTTTTTCAAGCTGATTCAGATTCAAATCTCCTGTTTCTTCTTGTTCCTCCTTAAAGGCCTCCTTAGACTGAGACTGCGAGTGAGACGTTTCTGGAAAGGGAGAGTCTTCATCTTGGTCGAACATCACGCATTCATTATCAGATTGGGACATCCTGAAAAAGAAATTACTAAGGCAATAATTAAGCTCTTACTGAGGAAGCATAGACTTTGGATCGCTTGGGGCTCCTATCTCATTTTCAATTTGCAAATCCTTTCTCATGCAAAATGGGAACTCCGGCATTTGTTGGTCGAGTAGACCGAAACTTTCGACATCATCGAAGGGCCAATTCATTTTAGTAAAATTTTCTTCGGACTTATTATTTGTTGCGATGAATTAATTGCTTAAGTCACAGTTAAATCAAACCAAACTGACATTCATATGTTAAAATAATTAAAGTCGTGAAGACTGAACACAACTTATTAATTCTTACCGGCAAAGTAAGTAATTAAAAGAAAACTTCATGAATGATAAAACAGATCAACAAAAGCGATCCAATTCATGCCAACAAAACTTGACAGGATCAGAAATCCGCAAATCAGTACAACAAATTGCAGCGCAACAAATTTCAAATATTGTAGAACATCTTTCCCCTTTTTTTTCCGACATAAGGGAATAGTTCATTCAAAGAAGGTCTAATCAGCATTAACTAGTGACTATCGCTTGATCCTAACAGATTGCTTCCTCCTGCTTCTAATGCTTCTGGATTCTGAAAGCTAAATTGTTGACTAAACAATAGCAGGTAATTAATTCGAACCTATTTAGGAATTAATTGGCACCAAATATTTCTCCGAAAAATGGCAGAAAATAGAAAGGGAATCTTGGCGATTTCTTCCTTCAGCAAGCTTTGAAAAGCATTCATATCGGAAAAAGGCTTTAGCTTGAGGAGTCTCATGCTGGACATTTTATGAAATCTCATAGTTTCTCTAATCAAAGATTAATATTGAGCGAGAGTCAATCTCGAGAGTATCTGGATTAAAGGAATGCTCTTCAGGCCATATTGGGTCTTATATTGAAGGAAATACTGACGCATGGCCAGAATCGAAACTAATGCTTGGTGTTGAAATCAAGCCTACTCTCATCACTCAAAGAACTAACGACAGTTTTTGTCTCAAGGAGATGAAATCTAAGGCAACTGCAAAGTTTTCTGATAGAGGTTCTTGGGTTTCATGCCGTCTGATTCTCCTTTGTAAATTTGTTTCTGACCAGAAAATGTTTTACCGGTATCATAAAATATGAGAACTCTCTCTCTTATCTCTGACTCAAAAAGATGAAAACGTTCCTGCTATTGCTGCAAAGTCCATTTTCAACCATAAGGAAGTCAGTAGTCTTGAGATTTGATATCTTGTAAATCTCAACACAACTGTATTTTTACGAATGAATGAAGAAATCACAGCATTGTATAAGTGAACTCAATAAATTTGTGAATAAGTAGCATGTACTCGATTGAGCTCTTCTCAAGACCAAGAATCTGGAATTTAGAACGTGAATTCTGTGCATTGCTTTTCGAAGCCGTCTTTGAAGAAAAATATGGTTAGCTTTAGTATTTTTATTTGCTAAATATGCCAAATGGATTTCGTATGAGCTTAAATTTTCTCTATAGCTCTCTATTAATGATATGGAACTTCAAATCGGTTTTTATTAGGACGATTCTCGTCCTCAAGGCACTCATAGACTAATTCCTCGCAATGTAATGAGCTGAGGATAGTTATCAAGGACATTTCAAACAAAATTCATCTCGAAAAGCCCGTTATGATTTGAAAGCTATTCCCAATGCTGTATTTTCGCGCTTTGCTCTTATAAAACCAAATACTACGATAATTTTCATCAAGTTTCTCTTTCAAAATTTGTAGAATACCAACAGAACTTAATTTAATAAGGTCTTAATCACAACAGAATTAATTTATTTCGAGCAGATAGTTCAAGGCAGTATTTGGCAATATGCGAAAAGAGTTGTTGGCAGAATTTTGCTTCATTACCGATAAAAAATAACCTCATTACATAAGAACTTAAGCAGCAAAGAAAAACTATTTCCTTGTTAAAGAGGAAATATCGGTTCTGAAACCTTCCAGACAAAAAGAAAGTTATCAATTTTGAGACACAATGGTGTTATATTTCGTTCTCTTGTATTTCGTTTCTTCATACTCAGAAAAGAGTGATAGCTACGCATCAGATATGCTCTAACTAAAATACATGTGTATCCAGCATGCCTTTGTTTACAAAAAAATCTGAGATTCCATTGAACGTACCTTCTGAGTAAGGCTTTCAATGATGACGCTTGGAATTATGGTCAAAGTGCACAAGCTCTCCTATCAGCGAGCTAATAAACTTCAATAATAGATGGAATAAAGCTCGATAAAGTGCGAAGAGTCTAATTTTTCATGGAAGATTCCAGAAAATAAGCAGATATGAGGTCAGATATTTAGATAGCCTTCATTTGAGTGTTTCTGTTGTTCTTGGTATCTAAGTGAACTGTAGTATGAAGAAGGCTTTAATTTTTTTGAGGATCATTCTGAGAAATACTCGAATGCGCAAGGAGGAAATATTTCAGCATTCATGCTTTCAGGATTGAAGGAGGGAAAGCATTGGCGCGGAGTTATCGAAAAAGCAAATATTGTCTATCAACAATAAGTAATAAAGAAGTAGCCGAATCCACTGAAGAACTAAGCAAAAAGAGTTAAGAAAAAGACGGATATATTAGTAGAAACATAGAGGGAATTTAGCTTCCATTATTGATAAATTTACCAAAAATTTGATATTGATTTCAGCTCATTAACCTAAGCTCACAAGTTCTTGTTTGTGCATTATGAGCATAAGGAGAGAAACATTGTGGAGTATAAGTTCCATTAAATGGAGTGAAATAGTAAGCAGAGCTACAGGAGAGACAACTTGTATTGGATGCTGCTGAGCATGTGGCACAGGAACTACTACAGCCTTCACGTTGTGAATATAATCTCTGAGCAACATAAAATTAAATTTCTTAAATACCTTTACATTTAGAAGTTTGGAGGTCAAGGAACGTGTCACTTGGACATGAAGTGTAGCATGCTGAATTGTAGAAATAAGGCGTTTATCCCGTGGTGTTGCAACTCGGACAACTCGAACTTGGTGTTCCTGAGCATGTTAAGCACGTAGCATCACACTCTATTATGATGAAAATATTATTTTTTCTTTCTAAATAAGTTGCTTGGAATACTTTTGCAACTTTGAGATGAGGTATCTAGCAATGCGCCTGATGGACATTCATTCAATCAAGTATTGATAGACAGGTAGAGACCAGAATCACAGTTTGTGCAATCATTTTGGTTTGGGCCAGTACAGGTAGCGCAGCCCTCAGAGCAAGCTATTTAAACAATATAATCAGCTGGAAAATGGGTAATTGTGATACGATAACATTTGAAGTCTGTGGTATCAGGATAGTATCTTGATGAAGGGCAAGTTGTCATCCAGGTCCCTTCTAATAAATCGACATTGACATAGCAGGCAATGCACTCGTTCGTGTCTGCTCCAGTACAAGATTTGCAAGTCACATCACAGTTAATACATTGATATCCAGAAAGTAACTGTCCGTCCGCAGTGCATGGCAGACAAGCTCTAGTTGTTATGTTCTATTTAATATCAATTCAGCTTAAACCAACAACAATGAAAGTAAGGCGTCTGAGAGTTGCGCTTCTATATATATATAGAAGCGAAATCCACCAACAGCTTCATTCACCAAAATAAGTAATACTTAAGTAGTATTGTCCGGGAATGCAATCTAATGTGATGAGAGATGAGCTTCATGTACCAAAAAAAAGTTTATCTAATTACTTTGATAAGAGTTAGTCGGGCTATGTTAAAAGTAATCGTCCCCAGGTGATTAACACATGTCCGACCATCTTTCATAGAATATCCTGTTTCACAGATGAGACAGGAAACTTGATTGGGTTGAATAAATCCTGTTAAGAAACACGAAGGATCTAAATTTTTTTTTGATTGTTAGTTAGGAGATGAAAACAAACAGAATAACATACCAGAACTGTCTTGAAAGAGGCTTTCAGCTCCTTCAAACCACAAGAAATTCATCACGTCAAAAGCTCCATTTAGCGCAGAATCCACTTCATCGTTTCTTGAGTCATAACACGCGCATAGGTCAAAAAAAACGTTGCTGCCGTCTGCAGGAGTATTTCCACTCGAGAAATCTCCAAATACACTCTTGGAATCGCCGTTTTGTTCACCCGCACTCGAAGGGAAGAGAGCCACACCAAATTCAAGTAGCTGTGCTTGTACGACTTCAACTACAAGATGATGTTAATTTCCTATTCGGTTATGAATTAAATAAAAGCAATTATCAATTAATATATTTGAGTTTTTTTTTTACTCTTTGTAACTGGGATTAGGTCATACATTGTCACATTAAACACCATATATTCTGACATTGGAGGGTTGGCCGATAACGGAGTTGTTCGGCCGTTGAGCCTGTCCAAGTCCATATTATGGTGAAAGCGCAGAGAATAAATGTTTGCAGTTGCATCCCGAATACCGAATATTGTTTGTTTCAAGACTCCACTGGTTTTCGGATATGAATAATAATCCCTGGCTACCACTAAACTCTTTTTTGAAATTTTTCTTTTCTTTTCTTTTCTTTTTTTGGAAGTAAATTATATACCTTATTTTTCCATTATTATTTTCAACAATCATCTGATTAATAAAAGGGTGTTAATTGCTCATTCATCAGCCAAAAAGAACTCTTTGGATAGTATCTGTCTCCAGGAACTTCAAAAAATTTCATTCTTAAGTGGTATAGGATTTCAAAATCTGCATTCGTTTTGAATAATTGAAATTTTTCTACCCCTTCTCCTTTGCCGAGAGATGCCTCACTCCAACGCACAATTGTTCTTAGATGGATATTGCTAAGTAGAAAACTATCTATTGCTAAGATGTTATTAGCATTGGAATTTTCAAAAGAAGTATTGAGTTAAGTGACTCGATGTTGAATTCGTCTGAGGAAGAAAAACATCCTAAATTATCACATCTCAATTAGCTTCAAGGTACACTTGTTAATTCAAAAGACTCATGTTCGATAGTAGTGATTTTATTCTAATTTATATAATGATCAAATGAGATGAAATTTTACCTCAAAATAAAAAATTTAACCTAGATGTACACCCATAATGCTCTTGAAAACAATACTTTGGAGAGGTACCTGACAATAGGCGTAATAGGAGTTGCTCTTCTAGGATTTTCCCACTACATCTTCAAACGTTCCAAAAAACAGCAGGAATCTAATAAGGATATAACTCCATTACCACCGAAAGACGATCGCTGAGCAAAAGAACTAGCTGTGCAAATATTACGGAAGTTTAGAAGAGCTAATTTCCTCGTCCACCAAGCAATAATAGAACTTGCAAGCGATTGGCCTCCAAAAGGATCCTGAAGGAGAAAAATGTCTCTTCAAATCTGTTAAGAAAACCCTCAACTAGTAGTGTCGATATTAGTTTAGGTTCATTGTTTTTTTCTCTTGATTCATTTTTCTCTGATTCAAATTTTTTTGGCAATAAATGTAGTTTTTCAGCAAGAAATCGCGATAGTCTCCTTCTTGTGACCGAAAAACTCATAGAAATGTGATCTTCGTTTGACAACTCAGAAAAAGAAGATCTTGAAGTCATTTGCGAAAAATCTATACTCAATACGAAATCGGCTCTTCAGACATGGACCATATCGCAAAGGTCCTTGACAAAAATGATACGTGTTTCATTTCTTTGAACAACTCCTTCTCTGACTAATTTATTTAGCTCGCGAGGTGCAACAGATTGGGACCTTGCTTTTCACAGGCGTTAACCGCGCCTTCGAAGGAGAAGTGGATTATGATAATACAACCATTCCGGACGTTCTGACTCGTCGCTTATGCTTGAAATTACGGCTAATTATTCTGAGCTGCTTCAGAGACAAAGAAAGATTTTGATGCATTAAAAGCTGATGCAGCATTAAGTCTGAGAATGAGAAGATTCACCAAGCCATGAGGCAAGTTATTTTGCTCTCATTTCAACATATTATTAAAACTCTGATGAAAATCGATAATTTCAGGATTAAGGCTGACGCTTTGAGTCCTTAATCTAAGGCATTGCTACCCAGATTACATATCAAAGACAAAGAATTCGGTTAATTAGCCAAAGCTATCGAAGAACTTGGGAGAGACATTATTAGAAATGAAAGCAACGAAGAGATCCAAGCAACAGTATCAATCACAGTGGATAAAATATAGTTTAGGTTGAAGCTCTCCTGTTTGCTCATCAAATGAAATAGCTAAGTTGATCCTGCAACCTATATCTCCTCTTCACCTCTTGTTTGTACATGCATTAAACAAAAATCACATAATACAAGCAGTTATTTATTACCTTAGAATAAAATTTATTAAGAAGAATGGAGTTAAAAAAAACTCTCAAAAGCAATAATTTGACACGATACCTAACAATCGGAGGAATAGGTGCTGCTATTCTCGGAATATCTTACTATCTTGTGAGGAGATCCAAAAAGAAGCAATTAAATGGCAAAGAGACTAATCAAACAGCATCAACAGACAAAGATATCCCAAAAGAAATTGTTTTGAAGTTGCTTCGTGAGCTAAGGAAGGCTTATTATCCCATTCTAAAGGAGATATATTTGGAGTGCGTCAAAGAGGCAGCAAAGTGGGGTGATAAACTACCAAATGACGCCATTGGCAGTATTTACGAAACGAGTAATATTCCTTAACTCTTCTGAAGCTTAAATCTTTAATGACTCAGAGAATGCAGATGTTTTAGCAGTTCGTAACAAAATTTGTGCCAAATACGGAATCAGTGAGTCAGATATAGACCAAATCTCATTAGTTCTCTACAAAAATGACCCGTAACCCATTTTTTCAATAACTCCTTCTCTAAAACATTTATTCGACTAGAGACGTGCAGCGAATGGATGCGCTGATGGGAAGAGACTTTGTCGAGGTCGTTAACGGGAATCTGTGCAATGAAACAACAATCATTCCAGAGTTTCTGACACCTCAGAGAGTGCTTAAAATTATGGCTATAAATTACCAGCGCTGCCTGCATAAGACGTCTGAGCTGCTTCAAGAAATAGGGAAAAATTATGAGGAATTAAAGGCTGATGCAGCGTTAACTCAGAGAAAAGAAAGGTTACATCAAGAAGTGAGGTAAGAGTTTTCTTTCTCAATTTCACTAAGTTATATGAATCCTTGATTTCAGAATAGCGCTGTTAATTGAAGAAGGTCTTGATGATTTTGACGATCATCCTGATAAGATCTATGACTGGGCTAAAATACAGTATTCGAAGATCAATGAATACAGGATCAAGGTTGACGAGATGACTGCTCAAACTCAGGCGATATTGCCGAGATTACATATCAAAGACGAGGATTTAGCTAAAGCTATTGAAGAAATTGGGAAAGACATTTTAGAAAATCGCAACGATGAGATTCAAACAACAGTATCAATCACAGCTGACAAAATATAGTCAAGAATATAGCTTAAGTTTGCTTGCTCGATTGAAATTGCTTATACGAACCCAGCAGCCTATATCTCTTTTTCACATCTTAAGTGCTTGCACATTCAAAAAAGAAAATAAACCATTAGAACCTAACAGCTTATTACTTAATCATAACAATTAATTTAATTGAGAAGCATGGAATCAAAAAAGGCTCTCAAGAGCAATAATTTGGCACGATACCTAATAATCGGAGGAACAGGTGTTGCTATTCTCGGAATATCCTACTATCTCGTCAAGAGATTTAAAAAAGAAAAACCAAGGAGAAGCAGCTAGATCTCAAACAACAGTAGCAGACAAGCATATCCCAAAAGAGCTTGTCCTGAAAATGCTTTGTGAGCTTAGCAAGGCTTATAATCCTATTCTTCTGGATATGCTTGAGGAGCGCAATGAAGTGGCAGCAAAGTGGGTGGTCAAGTATTTGACAATGCCCTAATAATATTCATGAAAGTAGTAACTTTGTGTTAATTCCTCTGAAATTTAATTGAAATCTTACTAACTAAAGAGTCAGATAAACTAAATTGGATTAGGTTATTTTGTCATTGAGCGTGAATTTTGAAAATTTTTTCGTGATTTATGAAAGGATTAACGCGTACTTTTTCAAAGAAAGTCGTGACTTTCATGAAGATACATTTTAAAGAGGATGAAAAAATCCTTTTGCTGTATGATTCATCTCCTCCTCAATAAAAGAACTCAATGATCGATGTAAAAATCAGAGAAATTTTGAATTCCTGTTGATAACTTAGAGTATCCAGAGATAGATGCTTTGTCGCAAAATCATGGCCAAAGCCGGATTCAATGAGTTGGGCATGGATCGAATCTCATTTATTCTATAGAAAAACGGTCCGTAATATTTTTATTCAAACGATTCCTTCTCTGACGAAATTATATGAGTATCGATTAGAGACGTGCAGCACCTGGATAAAGTGATTTCAAGAGACTTTTCCCGGATCTTTAAAGGGGATAAATGTTTTCAAACAACAGCCATTCCAGAGTTTTTAAACACCTCAGAGGTACTAAGCATCAGTTCGCCTTGCTTAGGACGTCTGAGCTCCTTCAAGAAATAGGGAAAAATTACGAAGAATGAAAAGCTGATGAGGAATTAACTCTTCGAATGCAAACATTCCATCGAAAATAGAGGTAAGAGGCTTCTTTCTCATTTCATCCTAACTCAACTCCATATTTTAGAAGAGAGCTATCGATTGAAGAAGGTCTTGACGATTTTGAAGGTCATCCTAACAAGATCTTTGATTTGACCAAGATACAATATATGAAGATAGATTATTTCAGGATTAAGTTCGACAAAATATGAAAGCTCAAGCATTGTTACTAAGATTACATATCAGCGACGAGGGTTTAATGAGAGCTATTGAAGAAGTTAGAAAGACATTTTAGAAAATGATGACCTCATCGAGATCCAAAAAAGTTCATATCGGCAGATAAAATATAATACAGAAAAACTTAAGTCTGCTCTCTGTGTAAAGTCGCTTCTATTGATGCAGCAACCATATTTAATTCATAATAATACCTATTTGCCCATAATTAACAAGAAATGAGAACATTGAAAGCGTAAACTTTTATTACACGATGATTAAATTTAATTGACAACAATGGAATCCAAAAAAACGTTTATAGAGACTCAAGCACCAGCAACTGAGAACCCTCTCTCAAAAGAGGTCGTCTTGAAAATAGGCCGTGAGATAAGAAAAGCTTATTTCCCGATCCTTAGAGAGATAATTGATGCGGTCAATCAGGTAGCGCCGTCATACAATTTTGAAATCCCAAGCGAAGTCAGAAAGCAGATTTACGCGACTAGTAACTATGCAATTAGTTCTCTCTGATTTCAAACATTCTTGATCACTCAGAAAGCGCAGATTTTAACATCATTTGCAACACAATCTATGCCAAACATGGGACAAGCCTTCCAAACCTGGATTACTGTAGAGATGTCCTTTACAAAGATGACCCGTAACTCATTTCTTTGAACGACTCATTCTCTAACGAATTTATTTGACTAGTGAGGTGCGACAAATTGGGAGCTTGATGCTTGCAGACATTGACAACGCCTTCTTAGGTCAGGTGGATTATGAAAATACGATCATTCCGGAACTTCTAACTCCTCGCAAAATGCTTGAAATCATGGTTAAGTACTATAAACTCCGCTTGAAAAGTCTCTCTGAGGAGTATCAAGAGACAGGGAAAGATTTCGAGGCAGTAAAAGGTGATTACGAATTCACTGTGAAAATGGACAAAAAGCACCGAGGCTTGAGGTAAGTGACTATGCTCTTATTTCATCATATTATCTTAAATATTCTTCGTTTTAGAGAAGAATTAATGATTGCAGAAGGTCTCGGTGATTTTGAAGACCATCATGATAAGATCGTCGAATTGGCAATGATGCAGTATATGAAAGCCGAAGATTTCAGAATGAAGATCCGGGCTGTGAGTGCGCAATATACGGCATTGCTGCCAAGATTGCATATCAAAGGCGAGGAATTGGACAAAGCTATCGAAGAATTTGGAAACGACATTTTAGAAAACGATATCGACGAAGAGATCCAAAAACCAGTATCAACCACAGCCGATAAAATATAGTTTCGGTGAAGCTCTTCTATTCGTTTGCTGACATTGACCCAGCATTGCATATTTCTGTTCCACACCCTACTTGCATACACATTCAACAAAAGAAAATACATAAATAACATATAACGGCTTATTGCCTCGTAATTAATTTAATTTAGAAGCATGGAATCAAAAAAAGTCCTCAAAAGCAATAATTTGACACGATACCTGACAATCGGAGGAATAGGTGCTGCTATTCTCGGAATATCTTACTATCTCGTCAAGAGATCCAAAAAAAAGGAATTAAATGATAAAGAGACTAACCAAACAGCATCAACAGACAAAGTTATCCCAAAAGAAATTGTTTTGAAGTTGCTTCGTGAGCTAAGGAAGGCTTATTATCCCATTCTTATGGATATATATGCAGAGTGCGAGGAAGTGGCAGCAAAGTGGGATGGTAAAATACCAAACGATACCATTCAGAGTATTCATGAAAGCAGTAATTTTGAGTTGATTCCTCTGAAGTGTAAATCTTCATAACTTAGAGTATCCAGAAATCGATGCAGTTCGTCGCAAAATCGCGGCCAAATATGGATTCAGCCAGTCAGACATGGATCGGATCTCATTTATTCTATACAAAAACGATCCGTAAAATATTTATTCAAATGATTCCTTCTCTTACGAAATTCTATAATTATTCGACTAGAGACGTGCGGCAACTGGATAAAGTGATTTCAAGAGACTTTGTCCAGATCTTTAAAGGGGATAAATGTTTTGAAGGAACCACCATTCCAGAATTTTTGACTCTTCAGAGAGTGCTTAAAATTATGACTAAGCACAATCAACGCGCCTTGCTTAGGGTGTCTGAGCTGCTTCAAGAAGCCGGGAAAAATTACGAAGAATTAAAGGCTGACGTAGCTCTATATCGAAGAAAAAATCAAATACAGCGAGAAACGAGGTAAGCGGATTATTCTCATTTCCACCTGTTATATGTGCACTATATATCAGAACTGAGCTATTGATTGAAGAAGGTCTTGACGATTTTGAAGATCATCCTGATAAAATCTTTGATTGGGCGAGAATAAAATATCTGGAGATCGATGATTTCAGGATTAAGCACAACAATCTGGTAGATCAAGCTAAAGCATTGCTCCCAAGATTACATATCAGAAACGAGGATTTAACGAAGGCTATTGAAGAAGTTGGAAAAGACATTTTAGAAAATGATGACCACATTGAGATCAAAACAATAATATCCAATGAAGCTGATAAAATATAAGTCTAAAATTCTTGACAATTCATGGTTGTATCAATCATGGGTATTTGTAAGGTTCTTTAAGAAATAATTAGTTATTAATTGAGAAACCTGAATCTTGGAGACGAATTACTAGCTCTCTTTTTAAATGGGCTGAAGGCTTTGCAGTAAAGAGGAATCAACTTCCATAATCAATATTTTTGGGCTGAGATTTAGAGAAAATCTAAACTAACATGCACCAACTAACGATATGGCGAAACTAGTTTGAGAGTGAACATATTGATTGAATTATATTTTTGGCTTTATGTCAGAAATTGCCGCAAATGTATAAGTAGGCCGAGATCAAATATATATTTATGGAGATCACGACCAATGTTATTAATCATTCCAGTTAATAATTAATCAGACATACAAAAATAATTAATCATCTACTCTGAAGGTTAAGCTTTGCAAGACTTTTCTTAGCAACCAGCACATGAGTAGCCTTGTCTAACGCTAACGACGTTGGTGTATTCATTGCATTGGTAGCATGCGTTGGAGTCAGTTTGGGTGAGGCACTTTCCGTTCTTGTAGCAGACGCATGATTTAGCGAAGGTGCGGTCTGCATCACAGTCTGGGTTAATGTTGGAGCAGAAGAGAGCATCGTTTTGATTGCAGTCCGAACGCCAACTGGCAGAGGCTGGGACATCGAAATGTCTGTGACCCCAGTTATGGTGATGATGGTGATGACTGTCGCCTCCTTCTCCCCAACCTCTTCCGCCACCATGTCCTCTGCCGCCTCTCCAGTTTCCATCGCGGTTATTATTAATATTGTTGATATTATTATTCGTAATGCTGTCGCCGCCTCTGCCGCCTCTGCCGCCTGTGCCACCTCTACCACCATCTCCGCGATCTCTGTCTCCGCCCTTGCTACTATCTTTGTCAGCGTCCTTTTTATCACCGCCGTCTCCGCCTCTTGCATCTTTACCTCCGTCTCCAGCGCCACCTCTACCTTTACTATCTCCGCCGTCTCCACCGGGTCCGCCTACTCCACCGTCTCCAGCGCCACCTCTACCTCTACTATCTCCACCTGCTCCGCCAGGTCCGCCTGCTCCACCGTCTCCAGCGTTGCCACCTCCCCTACTATCTCCGCCATCACCGCCGGGTCCTCCTACACCGCCATCTCCGGCGTTGCCGCCACCTGTGCTGCCTCCGCCACTTCCACCAGCTCCACCGGTGCCTCCGTCTCCTGCATTCCCACCTCCCATACTGTTTCCTCCGCCACCGCCTGCTCCACCAGCTCCTCCATCTCCACCTCCTCCAAATTGACGCATCTCGACACGAACTGCCTTTGCAGTGAACATGGCTGAAATGACAATGGCCAAAACCAAAGCCAAACAAATCAACTTCCTTGACTTCATTCTATGGAAATGAAATATGATCTTTCTATGTTAATCTTTTTTTGTTGTGCTCTCTGGAAGTGAATTTGTGTATTTATAACCTGCGTTTTTTCTAGAACGATTCTCTTCGTACTGAACCTCTCAGTTATTCCTCAAGCAAGGACTGCGGCGTTATATATCATAATATTATTCTGCTTACCACAAATTCGACTAAATCTTCGATATAAAGCCGTTTTGGAAGTCATTGCATATGTCTCGCATTACAGAATCCTTGATAAAATTCATTAAAGTGGCACGTTAATCGGAATAAGATAAATTCGAATTCGAATAAGTATGTTAGCCCTCTACAAAAATCTTCGAATCGAAGAACCATTAAATTCAATATTTTATATGTTGAACTTGGCCTATATTATCTCGTTACTCCATCGTTTACAAGCTTATTTCAGGATGAATTAAGTATAGATCCCCTTTTCCCTTGTTTACACCTTCAAGCCTTGTGTGAGTATTGGAAAATAAGTTCAGCGACCACTTTGGGTAAGGTAGCAGCAATACCTACTCAGTATCACCAATTGTTACTGAACTCTTCACCAAAGAGTCCTTCGAATCATTTCTATTAGGCAAGCTTAGTGCAACGAATAAATGGTAAATATTTTCTTTCCAAATTACTGACTTTGGAAATTTATATACAAATCGAAAGCTCCAGCTGCTTCATGGCTGACATAACTCGCCTCAAAGTGCTGGCGTATGACGTTCAAAATTAGAACAGAATAATGCTGATGCGCTGCGGTATTACAGAGTGTGACTAGGATTAAAGATGCATTTATCTTGAAATGGTGTTAGAGAGAGAGAACACAATCAGGATGAATATTAAATGCATATAACAGCCGTCATAGATTGGATAGTCTAAATACGAGCAATCGCCGCAGATGTTGAAACCTGTCTTCTTCTCAAGATAATAAAAAGTACCATGAAAAAAAATAATAAGTTTGTTTATTTCTATTCAAGAGATGAATTGAAAAGCTTATAGCACTTAATTTCTCGACGACGATGAAAATATAGACTGTAGGTCAATCAATTTTGAAAGCTGGTTCCGGTTTTTTTACAGAGTACTTCGCATGACAAATACTTTGCTGATTGAAATAACAAAATTCCTTCTTTCATTTTTGCTTTTTTTTGTAAAATTGAAAAACGTCGATTTTTAATTTCGTTTGGAAGCTTGTGAGGTTTTTCTTTCTATTGGAAGGATCGCTACACAGACAGATCTATAAAGTACCAAAAGAAAGCAGCAAGTATCAAGCATTTATACCAAAATCTTTTCTTGGCAGAAGAGAACGAATAGAAAAATCGTGATAATCCGATCAACGAACTCCTTTCACAATTCAACACAATTTTCTAAGGATAAGTTCAGTCACTGATATTAGGTACTTTGCTAACATCACATAAAGAAGATTTTTTTCTTGATCTGCTTTAACTCATTCTAAATATGAACAAATGCTAATGTAATAGAACTCATGAGCGAGGTTTCAAGTTGTTTTTATTTGATCTCATAGGAAAGCTTGTGACGTGTATAAAATCAGAGCGCGATATATCTATTTATCTAGAGAGACCAATATAAATGTTAATAATATGTAGACTCAATTAATCGTAAATACAAATAATTAATCGAATGAGTTTATCTGAAGCAGCTTAGCAGTTGCCACATGAGTAGCCTTGCCTAACGCTAACGACGTTAGTGTATGAATTGCATTGGTAGCAAGCGTTTGTGTCTGTCTGAGTAAGGCACTTTCCGTTCTTATAGCAGACGCATGAATTAGCGAAGGTACGATCGGCATCGCAGTCAGGACCCATGTTAGAACAGAAAAGAGCGTTGTCTTGGTTGCAGCCCGAGCGCCATCTTGCATAGGATGGAACATCGAAATATCTAGGAGTCCAGCGGCCTCTGTGACCATCTCTCCATCCATGACCGTGGCCATGACCGTGACCGTGGCCGTGGCCTCTGTCCCATCTGTCACCACGACCCCATCTATCATCGCGGCCCCACTTGTCACCTCGGCCCCATTTGTCACCTCGGCCCCATTTGTCATCTCTGCCTCTGCCAGTCATATCGCCTTGGTCTCTGTCTCTTCCTTGATTATCTCTGCCTCTGCCTCTTCCTATGTCTCTGTCTCTGCCTCGCGTGTCCCCTCCTCGGCCGCCGTCTCCACCACGTCCAGCATTTCCGCCTCCGAAAGCGTTTCCTCCGGCTCCACCAGCGCCACCATCTCCGGCATTGCCACCACCGAAGCTACTTCCGCCGCCTCCACCTCTGCCTCCGCTTCCGGCATTACCACCTCCAAAAGCATTTCCTCCGGCTCCGCCAGAGCCTCCACTTCCAGCATTCCCGCCTCCGAAGGCGTTTCCTCCGGCTCCGCCAGCGCCTCCGTCTCCAGCTCGTCCTCCACCTCTTTGCTCCATGCCAACTGCTTTCGCAGTGTACATCGCTGAAACGACAATGGTCAAAGCCAATGCCAAACAAATTAATCTCTTTGTCTTCATTCTATAGAAATAGATTCAAATTTTTTGGTGATGTTCTCTCAAAATGATTTGCGTATTTATAACCTGTGTTTTTTCTAGAACGATTCTCTTCGTACTGATCTATCAGTTTTCCTTCAAGCAAGGGCGAAATGGCCAATCGATAAGACATATCCTAAAAACCATAAATTTGAATAAAATCAATCGGTTTAGCCGTTTTCGATTCCGATGCATATGACTTATTTACATAAAATCATTAAAAGCAAGTGGATTAATCGAAGTTAGAATAATTCGAACTCGAATCAGTGATTTAATCCTAATCAGCAATTTCGAATCGAAGATTCGTTCAGATAAAATTTTAATTTATGGAGTGTTGCAATATTCTGATCCTCGATGATATCGCTACTCAATCATTTACAAGCAAGGTATTTTTTGAATTATTGGTCGTTTATGCTGGCTGATTCTCTCATTTGCTACCACAACCCATTCAAGACAGTGTAGACCAAAGAATTCATTCAGAAATTAGAGTACAACTGAACCAAGTATCGTTGCGGATATCAAGAAAAAAATTTTGCTTTTGCTGGTTCCAATAGGTAAGACTAGTAACCCCACTAAATTACTTCCATTGACAAATATTATTCTTCCAAATTACTGTCTGTAAAATATTTTATTCAAATCAAAAATCCATTCTTATTAGTCCCACTGTTGAAGTCGTTTCCTTGGAAAGGTTATGGATAACTTTCATATTTGTGATAGCTAGTCTCGAGAGTTAAGAAGTAAAGGAACAAATGGAGAAAGTCTGTTGAATAGATAGAGGGGTGGAAAACAAACAGAATAGTTAATCTTTGATATTGAACTCGTCTTTTTGAGATAGGAGAAACTAACTCGGTATTCTTTCTAATCAAGTTACCTTAAAGAGAATACCCAGATTTAGTAGACCTTTTTCGATTGAGGTATAGAGAAAACTTAACCGATACCTTCCAGAATGAAATTTTTGTACAAATTTCCCAAGAGAGTTGGTCGCAGCAAATAACAGAGTTTTGATAAGCGTTTCTTGACTAAAATGTTTCATGTTTACGAAGAAAAACGTGACTAACGATAAATTGATAAATTTCTGGATAAAGTTAAATTTATGTTAGTATTTTGATATCTTGAACCCTTAAGAGGAATTATCCTCACAGGTGCTGGAGAGATTTTCTTCCAATTCTTTTAAAATAAAAGCAACTAATCTTTTTTCACACATTCGATGAACTCAATGACAGTAGTAAGTGGAAAGTCATGCATTCTATGAGAAAAACGACTCAGCGTGAAGCAATCAAGAAGAGACACTAATATGTCATCTTTTCGGTTGTCTACTTTTCAAGTATTCATTTTCGAGATCTTGCTCAAAGAAAACTATACCCGAATAGTTTATTCCAATCTTTTCTGATCAGAAGATATGCAAAGATTCGTCGTGTTTTTTCTTTAAAATTTGAATTGGCAGCTTGTTTAACGATCTAAACAGAGGGTTCATTAAAAAGATTATGAACGCATACTTGCTCCCATGAACACACACTCGCTCCTATGAAAAGAATGCTATAAGCCCAAGTGCAAAAAGAGATCTTCACAGAAAGAAAAGCCTTATTGACTAAACAAAGGATCTGACTCTACGGTTCTCATTTGGACTCTCTCATCATTTGTGGAGATTCTTCCCAAAAAACAAAGCAAAGTTTCTCATTTGAAAGCTCTTAAATTGCTAAAGGATAACTCCCAGCGAGAGATGTGCCTAAAGAGTATTTATGGCTTTTTGCTGTTCATTGGTTATTCACTAAGAGTATTAAAGCTTAATTATATATATAACAGAATAAAGTCATGAAAATACCTTATATTTCACTGTAAACTTTTGCTAGTTAGGTAATGAAGATCAGAAAGGCTAGTAATATACTTATACTCGTAAACGATGTTAATGCGCTTCCGCTGTTGCCATCATGGCCATGATGCCTGCCAACTAAGACAGGAAAGATTGCAGGTCTGAAAGAATTTTTGCTATCGCTACTACTACTCGAACTCTTTCCACTTGAACTTTTTCCACTCGAACTTTTACTTCCTCCGCTCCTACCTTTGCTTCCTCCGCTTCCTTTTCCTCCTCCGCTACTACCTCGGCCTCCACCTCCACGACCAGCACTTCCACCTCCTCCGTGACCTCCGATTCTGACGCTCTTCATATGAGCAGCGCCAGCAGGAACACTAAGCGAAAGGAAAATTATCGCGGTAAGGACTATGCAAATTAGCTTCCAGGGCTTCATCTTTGAAAAACACAGGAATAATAAATCAACCTTGCTGAGAATGTTTCCAAGTGTAACTATGTTGTTAAGGCCACTTTCTCTTTTACTGAACTTGCCTTTATTCTCACAGGCAAGAAATTAACCCTTTAATTGAAATAAGAAAAATTCTAATTCGAAAAAAAAAAATGGCTAGCGAAATGTTATATAATTTATCTCCCAGCTCAACTCGGTTATTACAACATGCAAGACAATTTGACCTTTTGGAAATTACGCCATTATGTCCGCTGATGATCGGGCTCATATTTATCAGTTCTACCATTATTTTGTAACTTTTCGAGTAATAGCTTCATACTGTAAAAGAATAGCCGTAAAAGTACTAGTCGAAAGATAATTTTTCATATCGAAGTTTTCATCGAGTTTTATAGTGATGACTCGATTTTGGGATAAGAATGCAACAATCTCAAAATCGAAGCGATCTATTATTTTTAGGCGGCATTGAGGCAAAGACGTTTATCAGTTATTTCGAGTTGTTTACTAAATTCTCGAAATGAGCTTCCATCTATTGCATCGGTTAGAGCAACCGATCCTCGATACACACGCAAATCATGAGAAGCGACCAATTTCTCTCATAACGTGGTTAGATATTTCTCTCTTCCTCCACATCTCCTCGCAAGAGCCATCACATAAAAATAGCAAGTCTAAGCATATTGAACGTATTTCATAATATGAATATCTATGCTAATTTGTTTTTTCTCTCTCTCGCTAAATTTTCCTGTTTTTTATGCAATCAAAAACAAAGATTTGCACTGCAATCCAACGCATACATTTAAATTTTATCATTTGTAGCAACTGGAAGAATGACTCCTGGAGATTCAATAATTTCTTTTCCAAATTCTTCCAGGTACGTATTCAAATCCGGAGCTTGTACATAAATTTTATTGATTAACTCTCCTGTCAGCTGCGTGAGTTGCTCAAATTTCATTTGAAAGCCTTCGTCAGCGCTTGAATACAATTCAACTGCATAAGTAAGTATCTTATCAGGATGATCTTCAAAACCGCCGAGACCTTCTTTTATCATTGCCTCCACTCTGTTACCGAAATGACTAGTTGAAAAATACCCAAAAAAATTTCTCTTACTTCACGTTAATCAACTCCTTGCTACGCATCAAACGATATAA
>ENA-UOUE01001086-UOUE01001086.1-compost-metagenome-genome-assembly--contig:-NODE-1086-length-18881-cov-12.358753_pt1 | contig 18881 bp, 22 predicted proteins | sample MGYA00238146_ERZ747223 | MGnify/ENA primary metagenome ERZ747223 (study PRJEB28781, sample SAMN06268865) | compost metagenome | isolation source: single cell | place: USA: California, Emeryville, Joint...
ACAATAAATACAGTGTGGATTTCGTATTAAAATTCAATTACCAATAAATACAGGACCCGTTAGTTACTCCATTTCCTCTTTAATATCATCAATTTTCAATTCATCCTCCTGTTTCTTCATCGCAAGTTTCACAAAGCAAGGCTGACATGACAACGCATCTCCCACTTTATCAATATCCCTCACACACTTCTGATGTATAAAACCTAAAAATTCATATAACTCTCACACTGCACAATTAACTCAATCCCTACCTTGGCAGGTCCGACAATTGATCGACTGCTCGTTCTTTCGGATAAGGAAATTACAATTCGTGCAAATCGTGATCTCATAAAGCTTTTTCGTTCCATCCTCTTTCGGTTTCTGTTCTCGTTTTGCTGCTTGCTTCTCTTTCCAAGCCCTTAAAATACTATCATGCTGATCATCTTTGTTTTCGTCTTCATGATCATCATCGAAAGTCTTCTCAGACTGACTTAACACAGGAGCGCTTTTCATCTCAACAGGCTTGAAATCCAGCATTGGCGCGATTTTGAATGAATCTCTTTGTGGAGAGTTCTTGCTAACTTTCTTTGTATTTTTCCTGCTTTTTGAAGGCTTTTCAGACTCTTGATTTTTTAATAGAGCCTGCTCATATTTCTCTTTCATTTCTTTCAATTCAGCTCTTAGACCCTCTTGAAAAACAGATAAAATCTCCCAAACCATAAGAAGTAATTATCTTACCGTTTTCCTGGTTCAGCTTTGAAATTTCGCTTTGATGAGCTTCCTTAAGCCTATCAATTTCCTGGAATTTGGTCATCATTTCCTGATAGAATTTCCATTTGCTAAATTGACCATTATTCCTCATTGTCCCTTGGGAGTTTTCCTCTGGCTGACATTCTTCGTTCATTCTTTCATCACTCGGCCTCTCTTCCTCCATTGCAATTGATTTATCCTCTGACCCTCTCTCGCGCTGGCTCTTTTGCTCTTTCACTACAGATGTTGCAAATTATTGCTGAATATTGCAAATTTATTTTTACGCATTTGGCGGAGCTCTGAATTCTCTCTTTTCAATTCCATGGCTTCATCGTTTAACTATCCCCCAATCGATATAATTATTTTCGTAACTCCGCTAACTTACCTTGTGGATTTCAGCATAGTATTGATCCAATCTTTCCTTCAGCGGCTCAATAACTAAATTCAATTGAAATTCCAACTTTCTGTTTAATGAATCCCTTACTTTCGTTATAATTCAGATAGAAATTCTCAATCTTCATCAGACTATTCTCATATTTTTGGAAAAACCCTTTCGCTGCGTCATGTTCTCCTTCCCCTTCCACTTGAGCTCCAGAAATCTCTTTTGATTTCACCTTCGCCTCCTCTAATTCTACACTAAGCTTCTGTACCTCCAACTTCAACTGATTGTTTTGCATTTCAAGGGTTTTGATAGTAGTTCGTTGTGATTCAATTATCTGGGTTCCTGAGTCCTTATCCTCCTTGAGCTTCTGGAGACGGTTTTGAAGCTCTTTGATTTTTTCCAACACCGTTTCGCTGATAGTATTCTGAATAATGATATTTCATTATGGACTTAAGAATTCAGGTTACTTTAGGATTTTTTCCAGCAGTATTGGGAACTGACATAGGTAACCCATTAGTAGCTGAGACTAATGATGAAATGAAGGGTTATTTCAAATAATATAGAGGATAGGATGCTTACGATTGTTTGCGTTGGCAGTAAGGTTCCGAAGTTTAATTTCTAAGTTTTGGTTGACCTTTTCGTATTCGCTAATCTTTTAATTCATATGACAATTAGCGCTTACTGCATAGAAGAAAAATCAAATACATTTTGGGTCAGAAGTGCGATATTCGAACGCATCATTTGCTGAGAAGATTCGCTCTCTGTAAGAGCCTTTTGGAGGCTTTCGATCTTTCTTTCGTAGAGAAGCTTTTGCTCTTGCATCTAGCACGTGATGAGCTTGAGGATTTGCTTATAACTTTACGGCTTTATAAGCTTCATTGATTCTCGCCTCGTATATTTCTTCCATATATTCTATCTTGCTTTCCAGCTGCTCTTTGATATCACGAAGACGATTTTCAGGGTTATCTTCGAGTTTGCTTTGTGATATGTGAGGACAAGCCAGCAAAGGTTATGAAAGATACAGGTTCAAGCTTTTTGAGTTTGAGTTCGCTAGTTCAAAGGTTCTATGGGTCGGATTAGTTATCCAGGATGAAGTAGTAGTATTTACTTCCCAAGGTTTCGTTTGATAGATTTAAGTTCCATGAGATGGTTTCGGATGTTGATGTTCAATTGAAGCAAATCGTTCTGACAGCTCTCAAGGTGCTCACCTTTGATAAAAGACCGTCTTAAATTAGAGTTTGGGTCGTTGTTTGACTCCATAGGCTGTCCCTCAATTTGCATTTTGTCTAATAAGCGATAAGGTCTAAGTATTGTCTAAATCTGTATACCCATTGATATCTATCTATTCAAATGATTTAATTTCAAATTTTGCGTCTAAACTCCTAATAACTTCGTTATGAATAGTTATAATATTTATTTATTCAGTCTGAGGTTAGAGCACAATAGATTCAAACTTATTTATAAGTTATAAGTACTACCTCTTGAGCCTTTCCACTGCTTATAAGACCCCAAACGACCTTATGTTGTAACGAAATTATCTGTTTTAACCATTTTGAGCATGAAACAATCAAATTCTAGAGATTCTTCGATGATTGCAAATTACAAATCGTCTTGATCATCTGAAGTCGTGTTGTTCCCCTTAAATATTTTGTACTTTTTGTTATTTCAAAAGATAAGGCTAAATAATTAGCTCAAATCAGATATTACAAATGAATTCGTTAAAAGCATAATTTATTTGTTTTTTTTTACATGTATCTGCTTGTCTTTGTGCTCATTAAGATTTGTAGGAGGAAAGTTTATTAAACGATCGCATTTCTATTTGAGATCCCAGTAAAATCTGACTAGAACGGTCAACCGCATGGCTGCTTTGCAAAGCTCTCTAGATATTGAGAAAGATGTGATGCTATGCAGGAACATGGTTCATCTCGCTTCTAACCACCCAAAATTCTCTATCAAATGAAGCGTGATTTTCGGAGTCCCTCTTTAATAAATTTTATCAAATAAACCGATAATTTCAGTGAGTTGCTGATTGAAATAATTTTAACGAGGTTTTAGAATTATTTTAGTGCAAAAGCCCGTTCGGACCCGAACACCATCTTTTCTCACCATAATTCATGGGAAACTGCCAAAACTTTTCTAATGACGATTCTAAATCCACCATCGAACAGCCGAAGCAAAAAGCACAGTACTCAGCGGACTTCTCTTTCTCTCGCCTAAACTCCATATCCCAGATTACTCATAAAAAGCTCCACCTGGCAAAGAGAGTCTCACGGCCTCTTTGATTACGAAAGCAAGACCATCATTCAGAAAAATTTTAGGACCACAATTCCAGGTGAGAGCAGCATTTTCCTTCAATATTGACGCAATTTCCGCGATTTTTTAGGCAGGATCGTTCGCACTGGCGAAAGTATTCTCTGGAAAAAAGAGAACTATATTGTAGCAGAACCCCTTGTCCCGTCTCTAACCTTTCCAATAGTCAAGAGCTCCCAAGAAACAGGAGGGAAGCCTCGGCAGCAATGAGACTGAACTCATAAGACTCATGTCAAAGGAAGATGTTTTTTGGGTTCTCCCATCCACTGATCCAAACAAACAACGAGACCCTCGAGAACCGCCTGAAGACGGTCTCTGGCTTGTTGTTAAGTCATATAAGCAAGCGAACCCGGACAGCAAGGCAAAATACAATCCCAACGCATAGTTCTAATAGAGCCATATTATAGGGGTACAAACTATCTGAAGGAGAATATCTAAAACTTGGGAGAGTGAGGTACAGAATAAAGGAATTGAAAAACCAGGCCAGTCCCAAAAAAGACGCTTCAAAGGCAAAACCTGACTTCGCAATGTGAATGCTGATTTTTTCTTGTTTAGGAGAAGAATGAAGAGGCTGGGTCGATAGTATTAGATGACCAAAAGCAACCGTCGCTGAATAATTCTATGACGAACATCAGTCAAAAAGTTAATCCGATTGCCTGCAAAATTTGCCTTTCGGAGGTTGTCGATTCCTCTGTGGGTCCGCTTATTAGTCCTTGCCTTTGCGCGGGAACAATGAAGCATGTTCATTTGAAATGCTTACAAAAGTGGCTGCAAAGCAGGCTTCACGTCAAGAATAACGGAAACGCGACTTCTTATCATTGGAAACCGTTCGAATGCGAACTGTGCAAACACCCTTATCCAGGTAGAAAATACTTATCTGTGGAAATTAATAACTTCTCTCCTCCAGCTCAACTCGAAATTGATAAGAAAAAATGCGACTTAGTCGAGATCCCTAAGCCAGAGACGCCTTACATTCTGCTAGAGCTCCTTGGAAAAGATTCAAATCAGCCTCGAGGAGCGCATTTGATTAGTATGGAATCGAAAAGCAGCGTCCGGATGGTAAAGCAGCTGCTTCTGACCAGCCGCTTATATTGTAAATAGGGAAGAGGACATGATAGCGACATAAGAGTCACAGATATTTCTGTTTCTCGATGCCATGCGATGATCAAAATGGAAAAGGGAAACTTTTATATCGAAGACAATAACTCGAAATTTGGAACCCTTGTTTACGCAACGAAACCTATCGCCATTATGAACGAGTTTAGTAATATCTCAGTCCAAGTTGGCAGAACGGTCCTGAATCTCAGCCTACAAAAATATGCAAAGAGAACGGCTAGTTGTTTCACGTAAGACCTTTGTGTTAGGAGATATCATTGAACTTTCTTCTAGTTCATCGAAAATACCTACCGATGCTGATGAAATTTCAGAAGGAGAACTACAAGACGGTTTCGACGATGGCAATGACAGCCAGGACGAGCAGCCTATGCCTCAAAATCAAGACGAGATCCAAATGAACATGGTAATTAAATGCAACATGAATGTGAAATTGACTTCTTCTAGGCGCCAGAAGATAATGATGTTGGTGTGTCCGAAGATGAAAATATCGAGCCAGAGGCCCTTGGAGATAATAATAACCAAAATAATCAACAATAGACTCAACGGTTATTATTAAAGCAGACAGAGGGATCGTGTGCTGGAGAGAGAAGATAATAACGTTGAAATAACAATAATAATAAGCTTAATTTTTTTATTGGTTTTTTTTGTTTGTAAAATCTCGATTGGTTGTTTCAGCGGCATTTGGTGTAGTTCGTGCCTTGGGATCGATATGGTTAAGATTGCATACTTGAAATAATAAGTTTTCTTATCTATATGAAGTTCACTCGATGTTATTCAAAATTGTATCTATTTGCAGGGTAACAAGATTATTAGGGAGCTATTTGACCGTAACTCTTAACAAAAATTCAACCTGAGTACAAAACACATGAAAGAACGATTGCAATGGTTATTTTTGGTTCAAGCCTCGATACGTAGATCAATAATTATCATCTACTACTCATGCAACAATGAAGCCACGAAGCTTTCCTTAGAGTTCTTACACAGAGCAAATTCTTAAAGCGTATTGAGTTAATCCTGAAACGAAGACAATTGTGACACACATAATAGAAAAGACTCACCTAAAATTCAAAACAATACTGAAGAAAATACAATGTAGTTAGATTTGAGCTCACGAAAACCTTATTCATGCATGCTTCATCTCAATCTCTACTGGCGGTTGATGCCAAATCGGATGTTCTTTCAGTCTATCGCAAATTTGATATCCCACTACTATTGGCACGAGAAACAGCACGAACGTGAACTCATATCCTGCTATCGGCAAGATCCAGCGACTCAGCAAGTAATTGATCAAATTCGCTGCGGGGAACGAGCAAAACAAGAGCCCATACATCTCTGTGCAATATTTCATTCCGAATACTCTTTTAGCCAGCACAGGGAACACTGGAAAAACAAACCCTTCGCAAACCAACAACGTCATAACCCAGATCGAAAATCCTAAGTAACTCTTACCAAATAACCCTAGAGTCACTATTAAGATTCCCTGCACTACCAGAAGCAGGTTACACACGCTTTTGAATTTGATACGATCGAGCATTGCAGCCCAAGCTATTCTCGAAAGGCCATTAAGCGCAGTTCCCATGCCTCCTACCATGCTAATAAACATATCATCTTGAATCCAGATCAGGCCGAACACCTTGTAGTTTGTCGCAACGTAGAACCCTGCAATCGATGAGGCGATCATAAGGATGAAAAGGTCCCGGAAATGGTTCGAAAGCAATCCTTCAATGACACTAGGGCATTCCTGAAGAATATGTGGGTCATCAGCCCTCTTTGGTAGAGGAACTTTGTAATTTTTGTCGTATTCCAAAAGCGCTTCAATCAAAGGTTTGCGCTGAGATTTGGGTCTAATTAGGAAGATTCCGAGTATAAACAGCGCGAGTTGCACCATCGCAACTTGTTGAAGAGCTGACGGGACCATCTCGTATATTTCCGAGTCAAAATAGCGGACTTTGACACCAAGATGTTCGATTTCCTCCATGGGTTTAGCGTTGTTTGGATTGATTATCCAATAGCAGAACGTGGAGAAAAACATCGCAGAGAACCCAAACGCGCAATTGATTATACCAGAGGCAGTGCCCTCGCGTCCGGGGAAGTATTCCCAAGCGCAATAAATCGGGATCATGTAAATCAATCCGCAGCAGACGCCCGGCAGGAATGAAAACAGCATCAAAAACACATAGAAATTCGTTGTCATTGAAGATAAGTATATGCTGGCTGCGTAGGCCACACAAAAAGCGACCAAAGCGCGTTGAAATCCAAATCTCTTCCCAATCCTCACCCCAAAAGGCTGGGCTATTGACGTTCCTATCAATCCAACCGCAAATGTAATATTAGTTTGGTTATAGCTGATATCCTCATCGAAGGAGTGAAAATATGACGTGACGTATGGCGCGAGAGTACCCCACATATAGACGCTTCCAAGCACAAACTGCAGCAAGAACCCGCCGGCAACAAGACATTCTCCTTTCTTGTCTCGGTAGATCGATTGGATAGCCTCCACTGTGTTCCAAAACAGCCGGAACCGCCACGTTTGAACAGGCATATTCGATTCCGGCCTCAGATAGTCTGGCAAATGCGTGACTAACTGAGTAACGTCGACAACCTTAACTGCAATCTGAGGCTTCGAGCCTGGAGTTAAGCTCGTTGGAGGAGTTACCAAAAGCCTATAGTTTTCCTCTTTAGTTAAATTCTCCCGAGGCGTTGTCTCCGGCTGGCTCGAGCTTGCTAGGGGATGGGCCGACGTTTGAGTTGGTCCGGTGTTAGTCGGTTGAGATAGCTGTTGATTGCCAGGACGGACTCTTGGAGGATTGTCTCGGCTTTTGATTGAATAGTTGTAGAATTTGGTAGGTATTCTCTTCGTTTTGGTTCTTTCCATTGCTTCCTCGATGTCTTTCTTAAATTTCAGCAAAAAATCGGTCGTTTTTAGGGGCTGAGGGGCCAAATCTCGGTATTGCTGCAATACACTTGGTTCTACATTTACAGGAGGAAGACTACTCTTCCTTCGACTTCGCTCTTGTTCAGCCTCGGTTTGTCGCTCCATATTAGTCTGGCTCGCAGCATGATCGTCTCGAGAAGTCTGGCGTTTTACCTTAAGTCCATCAAACATGTTAGATTTGCCCTGTGAATCGTTTTTGGTTCTGAGAGTCGGCGAAAGTGACGATTGTGAGTCTACGCTAGGGTTGGATTTCAAGTCTTCAAGGGCCATTCTCATGAACTCCTTGTAGTTTTCAACAGGATTCTTGTTATCAGGCGCCACCCATTTCCGTTCGATGTATTTTCGCTTTACAAACGAAAGACCTTCGGCGACCTCGTGTTCAGGAGAGGGCTTGATCTTTAAAAAAGGGTCGAGAGTCGCTTCCCAGTATTTGTTGGAAATCTCATTGTCAATGGAGTTAAACACATCTAGTTCGCTTTTTTCCCATTGATCAAGAGTTGCTGACTTAATGCGAGTGATATTGGCGCCCAAGTTACGGTGGTAGCTCGAGCATCGAAGACAGACCCAAACTCCGAATTTCAAAGAGGCCCAAGTGGGTTCATTGGCGGAGCAGTCAGCACATGTCTTATTCTGTGGTCTCTGAAGAATACTTCGGATAATTTTGCTTTTAGTTTGATCGTTTAGTTGTTCTGAACCTGACATTTCAAAGTGAATGCCTAGAGAGTGCTATAGTCTTTGATTGGAGAGTTGAACCTTGGTTTTATTTCTCACCTGCGTTTTTATTAGCCGAGGAGAATTGGTATATTTATACAAGGCAAATTAAAACCAACATGAGGTCTAAAGATCTATCGAGCTGGAAGAAAAAAAATTAAGTTGCTAACTCTTGAAGTGTTTGGAGCTATGAAAGAGAGCCAATCAGGGTATCTCGGTCGTGAAAGTCCAGAAAGTAAATAAAAAAGGAGACTGGATACTAACGCATTTTTGAGAATACAGTGTTTTATTCTCACCTGATTATTTATTGTTGCCAGATTATTAGCAGAATTGCGACTGTGGAACTTAGAAAGTATCGACACGTTTTAAAAGCAAATACCTGAAGACTTCTGTATCGCTATGTAATGAAGAAGAATACGAAAAAGAAAATTCTACCGAGAGGATTGCTCAACACAAATTTAAGCCTTCTCTCTCTTTTAGTTGAGGTAGATAGGAGGGAAAAAGAAGGATTATTGGGTTGCCAAAGTAAATTTCAAGATAAACTTAATGATAATGATATACAGTTCGACTTAAAAACCCGTCAAATACGACTCAAATGAGATAGGAATAACCAATCGAGCCCCAAAACACTGGTGCTATGGATATCATTTTCTTTGAAAAAAATTCTTATTAGTGATGTATTGAAACGGTCAGAATTCTTCATTCATTTAGCATACTCTGAAAATGCTAAAATGGCTCTCTAAAAAGGAAAAAGTAAATCACATCATGCTGTAAAGAACTTCACTATTCTTTGATATACAAGCCGTTATGGTTTATAAACAGAGGAAAATTTCTACTACATCATCATGCTCTATTGGCACTATACCCCTCTTTGCTTGACCAACAAAAGTACACATGATATCGAGAGAGCAAGATGACAGCGGTCATTAGTAATTTCAGGCTTTATTATTTTAAACATCAATAGCTTATTTCATACAGCCTTAGAATTGATCCTTTTTTCCATAAAGCAGATGGACATCGTATCTAATAATTACCCTCTTCTGTCATAGTTCCCATATAAATCACTTCTCTGCCTTGAAATTCAACAAATAAATTTAATGAGATCATTCAAATTATGAAATATCTCAACAATATTAGGATTACAGTCAGTGTTAGATCAAGAATTTAATAATTTTATTTATTTCAACACTGAAATCTATCGACCAAAATGGGAAGTGCTTGCTCGTCTAAGAAGAAAGTCATTAAAACTAATATGACTGAAGTTTCTAAATATCAAATTTCTTCCACATCTCCTTCTTCTCAAAGAAAAGAAACAACCCCAATAAATTCATCATTTCTCGCTTGGTCCTCATTTAAATATAACAGCATCCGCGTTATGGAACTTGCAACTCTACAAATTTATGCAGATTTCGGAGGAGTTCGAATAAAGCAAGGTACATATATGTTGAATTTGACATTCTAATTTGTTTATTTTTACACAGGTAATTGGACCCATTTGAAAGAAATTCCCAACACCAAGTTACTTGTCTCACTCAATCATTTCTACGATGTATCAGCCAATATGGCAGTGTTTGGTATCTCACAGAAGGCAGCTAAGAAAATTTACACTTTTGAAGAAATGACAGGAGGTAACGACGATTTAAACTAACTTAATTAAATACAAATCTTTCCTCCTTTTTATTCACCCTGACAAAGCTGTTTCTCCTACTTATTGATACTCATTGGTTTAACTAATTATTTCCTCTTTTAGTGGTCGGTCCTGGTGACGTAACTTTTAATCCGAGAAGAGGTCTTCTTGGTGCACTTCCATTACGAAAGAAAACAGCCTATCACTTGTACAGTGTTGGATATTCTGCGCAGAAAGGGACCGAAAGCGTACAGCTGTTAAGAAGGTCAAAATGGCACCCACAATATGACAATGGGAGATGTAATCGATACAATTTCTTGTCCTAATGACTTCTTTTGCATCAAGATAACTCTATTGTGGGTCTTGATTTCAATCCTTCTGGAGAGACAATGGCGACAATCGACGGATGTGGAATATGCTTGATATCCAACGTGAGAGCTGATAGCTGCAACTACTATCTGAGAGTTAGCCAAGGTAAATTTAATGCCATACTTTTTCTTCATTGGTCTTTTTCAATCTCGTCTGCTAATTGGTTTATCCCCTGAAAATTTCTCTTATTCTATACTCATTCTTTAGATCAATTCAGCCGTTGTAGGTGGAGCATTAATACTGATGAGCCTCTGCTGTTCATGAAGTATGACAACAACAAACTCAATATTCTCGATGTTGAGAAGAAAGTCTTGCTTTCGAAGGAGTTGATCCAACTTGATATGGGTAATTTTAGAGAATTATTGTGCTAGCTCTTGCTAATTGTACTTGTGTACTAATAGCTTATACTTACTGGATCGACGTCTGTCAGAGAGATGGAAACTTGCTTACGGCGGGAGGTAGTGATAAAAATATCAAGATTTTTGACAAGAGAGAATCAAAGATCGTCAAAATCTTCCAGGTTCACCAGAGTAATGTCCTTTGAATTGTGGAATAAATAATTTCTAACACTTAATTCTATTTTTAGAAGGCATAAATTGCGTCCGGTGGGGTCCGAGCGGTGAGATGCTTGCAAGTGCATCTAACGATGGGACAGTAAAACTGTTGGACATAAAGAATGAAGGAACACTATATACTGGAGCTTGTTCAGATGGGCGTAATTTATTGTATTTTGATATGAATGATCTTCAATAACTCATAGAGAATGCGTATTCAGTATGCTTTATCTAGATGAAGATAAAGGACCTAGAATACAATGAAAATGGGAAGAGCTGGAAATGACTTATTAGGAATCTTTATTTAAAAAATAAAAATACAAATTTAATTGTTGTATATTTTCTGTACTCTCAATTATCACCAAACGAGTGAAAAGCGAGGTTGATTTTGATCGGAAAATTATATTCCGCCTGTCGAAGACATTTTTCTTGAATGAATTACAATTTACGGGGGTCACTCTTTGCACGCTTCCATTCTCCAAGCTCCGAATATTGTGAAATTTGCATATCTTCGAGTTTTGCCAGATGACAAAGCTAAATATTAATGGGTATCAGAAAATCGAATCAATTACATTGCTCAAAGCTCGTTTAGGCTGATCTGAGTTGAATATTAGAAAACGAATCCAGCAATCCTCGGGTTTTTTAAAGTATTTATAAGCTCAAACTCGTTTCATCCGAAATGTATCGTAATTATCTAGTCACTGTTTGAAATATTTCACGTTTTGATGAAGTAATGTGAAAAATAAACACGTCAAAGAAGCTTTAGCACATGAGGTATTTTTGCTACTTCCCAATCACCCTAATATTTATCTGTGGATGAAATTCTATCACTTATATTCGCCAGTAATGAAAATACAAATTCTTATTCATTACTTAATAAATTTACTAAGCCATCTAAATCCTTCAGAATAGCCCATCTCCTTTGCAACACTGCACATGAAAACTTCAATTGGTCTATCATCAATCTCAGATACCTTGTCGGCACCCCACTTTCCCTTCGTATCCAAACCCAATGCGAAACGAAGGTCCTCCTCCGAGATAGCATCCTTCTTATCTATCTTATTTCCGAGAATAGCAAGCGGCACTTTAGCTAATTCAGGTGCCGCCAGCAGTGCATCCAACTCTTTCTTCGACTCTTCAAGCCTGGATGCGTCTGAAGCATCGACAAGATAAATAACGCCATGGATGGTTGGGAAATATGTTTTCCAGATCTTTCTCATTGTTTCATGGCCACCAAGGTCGTAGGCCTTGAAATTCACCTTGCCAAGAGTGAGTTCTTCAGCATGAGCATGGATGGTAGGGGGAAGTTGCTTCATGTGACCGTCTTTAAGACGATAGAGCAATGTTGATTTTCCGGCGTTATCAAGTCCGAGGAACACAATCTTTGCGTCCTTTTTGAAAAGACCTAATGAATAGAGAACGTCTTTGAACCATTTAAAAACAAGCATGGAGGTTTAACTGTGTTTTTGTTTATTTTTGAAAACAATTTTATGATTGTCAGTGCAACCATGGCCTATTAATAGTAGATCCCAAAGGCTATATAGCAAAAATCAATAGTTGTCATAAGAACACGTTATAGCTAATCGCTAGGAACACACATCGGAAAAACGTTTTTTTAATTAAAACCCGAACTTTGATCATACGTGTGGAGTGTGATCATTACGTGTGCTCGATGAAAAAAGCAAAAACTTGAAGCTGAAGATTTTCGCTGATGACTGACTTTCGAATCCTTCATCCATTGAAAAGAAGCGAGGAGTTAATCGCTGAAAAGCCTATGAGAATATAAAAATCCGAAATGAAGCTTATTGTTGATTGATGATTTTCTTTCAAGTATTAACAAGGATTGCGGCAAACTACTCCTCTAACATTTCAAAAACGCGCATTTTTTCCAAACTAATATCCTGCTCAGTCATTCCCAATTATAATTTTTCTTCATTTCGGGTGATACTAAGAGCAGAGGATATCAAATTCATACCGATAGGATTTTTATTTCTTTCAAATGTTGGTTTTTCAGCACACCAATCACAACTTTTGAGCATGGAACAAGTATAGATACGGCTCATTAGCGAATCAATCTAGCGTTCTCGAACGAATGCAAATTGAAGGAGCACTAACTAATATTCAAATGAGATTAGAAGAAAATGGAAAATATTTACAGCAAGCAGTCGTTCCAATTTAAATGATCTCCTTAAGGGTCTACAGTCCAGGAAATCAATGATGATTCCGAACAAAATTTTGAATTGTGTAACTTTTATGTTAATCATGAATTTTGAGAAATCAGTATATGCTTTATACAAATTTAATCAAATAAAGAGGAGAAGAATTAGTTTTGATCTCTCCCAAAACCGGGTAAATTACTAAATCCAAAATGATAATTTGCTTAAGTGCCAATGTGTTGTACAATTCACGCCTTCTTTTAACAAAGTCATATAAATAGATACATAATTAGTTGAAAAGGTCTAAATTTCTTCTTCGGAGTGATTTATCTTTTCTTTCTTAATTGTGTGATTGCAAATAAAGCTTTGATTCAAGCGAGTCCGATTCATCAAATCAGAAATGAAGCCTTCATATCTCATTTAGATGAGAGATATTTTAACAAGGTCGAGAAGCGAAATTCGAGAGATACTGAAACTCTTTTCTCATTTAAACTATTTAATCCAGCGTTGTCAGATTATTTCTTTGCAAGAATCCGATTCAACACCTACAACGCATTAGAAAAAGAATAAATCAACAACGAACCTTATTGATGAAATTAAGTCATTATATATCTTGAAATACTAGCAATCTCTCAAATATTTTCGTATCAGTGATAGTTATTGAGATTTCAGGAACTACAAATAAGAGAATGGTTAGTCAAGAAACAAAAAATTAAAGGACACAGGAAAAATATTAAGGGAAGAAATCAGATCTCAGTAATTTTCAAATTTTACAATTGCAGAAGAGATCTCAAAATATTAAGGCTAAATAGCAACCTATACATAATCACTATTCACTCAAAAATGCCCTGTGTTGAAATTGAAAGAGAGACAGTCAGGCTGTTGAATTCTGGTATCTTTGCACATATCCTACAAGAAAACAAAAGTGAGCTAGGGACTATTTTTCAATTTTAAGGCTCGTTGCAAGAATGAATTTGACATTCGGGGCCAATATATCTTTTCCAAAAAATTTATATTTCAGGTACTATCAAAACTAATTTGCAAAATGGTTTCTTCGGTTGAATAGTGGAAAAAATCTCAGAGAAACTTCAAACATCCAACTACCTCAAATCTCAAATTTCTGCAGAGTTAGGGATGCCATTTTGAGGTTACTTGTTAGATCAACTATAAGTACCAAAAGAATAAAAACAATTTTATGATACTTCAGTACCTCCGCAGTAAAAAAAACCCCAAAATTTAAGGTTAGTAAGCATTTCTTACGAAAAATAGCATGAATCACATTTGAATAAACAAATTATTACAAGAAATCAATGAGAAATCTCAAAATATTGAGTGAATTCGGATACTCATCTTAGGAATTATCTGCCGATAATTCACGAAAACTATACCAGAATGTAGCATCTCTTCAGTCTTTGCCAGCACCACTTTTAGCTTAAAAATCATGAACAGAGGTGGACTAGGACAGTTAGTAAAATCTGGCTTCCAGTCAGCTCTCATCATTAAATAAGACTTCAGAAATTAATAAATAAAGACTTCGGGTCGTTAATATACTACCAAGATTAACACGAATAAAATTGATTCATTCTTATATCTCAAATTAAAAAATCCAACAAAAAGCAAGAAATGCTTCCAAAGAATCAGGAAAAAGAGGATTCATCGAGTCTCGTCTACGAAGAATTAAAGCAATTGCAAGGTGAAACTCAGAGTGGCTCCCCAAATAAAGCACCAGCAATCATCGGTATGAGACTATATTTTGTCATCATCATTTACATGAACTGTTTTTCAATAGAAAGCACCCCTTCAGCTCCGAAGCTACTCGCTTGGTGCTCTGGCGTGAATAATAAGATTAGTATTATTGAACTCGAAACGAAGCAAGAATTTGTTAATTTCGATGGAGTAAAACTCAGCGAGAAGCCTTATAGTATTTTTCAACCTCTCGTTTCTGATTCAAATTCGGTAACAATACATTAAGATTACAGCCCGACACACCTAAAAGAGATTGCAAACACAGGATTTCTGGTTTCTGTTAATCACATTTATGACAAATGTGCGAATCTTGAAGTATTTGATGTCTCACGGAAAGGGCTATCTAATAAAATATATTCATTTGAAGAAGTTTCTGGAGGTAGAATCATCTCTCTCTTTAATTAACATCTATCTCATCTTTTCTGCTTTTTAGTGACTGGTTTTGGAGATGTGATCTACAACCCCCGAAGAAACTTTCTTGGAGCAATGTGTGTTGGAGGGAAGACTGCTCACCATCTCTATAATTTTGACACATCGAAGTCCAATGGCATTGTAAAACTCATCCGAAAATCGAGATGGCACTCCCAATATAGCACTGAGGATGGTAATCAATAAATTTATTTCCCACTACCAACCCATTTTAATATTAGTGGGCCTAGACAACTTCATAGCTGGTCTTGATTTCAATCATAATGGAGAGATTGCTGCAACTATTGACTACTATGGAGTGTGCTTAATATCAGATGTGGACACCGACAGTTATCGCTTCCACTTGGCCATGGAGATGAAAAGCGCTATTGTGGGTAAGGAAAATTATTAGACATCGAAAATTCTCCAATGTCCTTCTTTCCTCGACTGGTACCAGATATATTCGTTCCACATTTTGTTATAATTTCTTGACAGCATTAAAATTCTTAACTATTATAATTACTCGTTAGATCCTTGTGCACATTGCAGATGGAGCTCTAATCCTGATGAGCCACTATTATATGTCAAGTATGATCGGAGACTTCTCAATATCTTAGATACTGAGAAGAAAGCTTTCATTTTGAAGAGTCCCGTTGAGGTTGAATCAAAAGGTAAACACAGCAGAGTCTTCTTTTTATTTTCCTCTTCTTTCAATTGGTAAAAGAGGACTAACCGTATTAATTTTAAGTTTGAATTGATTTATTCTGATTTTGCTGGTCTGACTTGACATTCATATCTGTTTAGGTTTTACGTACTGGATTGATGTATGCCGAAGTGATGGAAATTTGTTGGCTGCATGTGGTTATGATAAGAATGTGAAGATATTTGACAAAAGAGAATCAAAGATTGTCCACACTTTTGATGGGATTCACAGTGGTAACATTTCTTGATTTATTTAATAAATAATTTCTGACTTCTAATTGTTATTTCCTAGGCAAAATCTGTTGCGTGCGATGGAGTCCGTGCGGTGATATGGTGGCGAGTGCTTCAGAAGATAGTACAGTAGCACTATTGGACTTCAAGACTAGAAAAAAGTTTTATACTGGAAAGACCTCAGACGATAGTAACTTCACATTGCTAATCGACAATAACTATTATTATCGTTCTTAGATCCTGCTCAGTCTGTCTGCTTTATTTGAGAAAAAATCAAAACAATTATGACATAAAAGAAGGTCATGTCAAGAATCATTACCACAAACATATTCAATAATCGTATATATGTCTCAGTTTTATCATGCATTCTTCCACTCTATCAGAAAAAAATTTATTCGTGAGGGAAAACTGAAAAGTCTAACTAGAAAAAATAAGATTGATATCTTACAAATCGGGGATTATTTAGTCCCAACATGGTGGACCATCGCTGAAATTGGAAAAGAAGCCTTGAGACAAAATCGAATTTCAATTAACTGACATTAATTCACAATAATTACAAAAGTATACACTTAGAGAAGTGAACATTTTCATGTAACTGTGGTAGAAACTGGAACAAACAGCTGTAATAATCCCATTGCTTTCGATGAGTTTGGCTGTGAGCAGAGAAAACTGCTTAAGAAAGAAAAAATACGTCAACTGAAAATTAATAATTTACTCGATAAAAGCAGCTATCACTCCTAAGAATGAAGGTTTTTAATGTTTTTCCGAATAGTTGCAGTATTTCGTAATCTTCCCTTCGTTTGTCATGATTTTTGATTTGTGACCGCTCTAACTAAATCCAAGATTTTATTCTGGAATTACATGAGTTTCAAGAAGGTGAAGATACATAACCTTCCCTGGCCTAGTTGATATTATCGATCAATGAGCAATTCTTCCCGTTCATTAAATAATGATCTATCAATGACTAAATGGAACCCGTTATCCTGTGAAATAGCTACAAATCTCCCACATGCAAAAGGAAATTGTGAATTGTTTAGCACTTTCTATAAAATGTAAAGCTATAATTAATCACTAGATTAGTATTGATACGTAAGAAAAATGCTAGACGTGAGGCCAAACCTGCAGAAATATTTCTTGAGCATACATAATTAATAAGAAATTACACTGAATTATTTAAATTTTTTCGCTTTTCACTTTAATACTATATTGAGCTAGATGATTTTCTTGACGATGCTCGAATCCCTTCCAAGCAGTCTCTGTTTCAAGATAAATGACTTGGGCTCAATCGTTTCACTTGAATATTCAAGGACTTCTTTTATGATTTTTTTTGACTATGAGAAAATCTCGTAAAAATCTATCGATACATTCGAGTTTGCAATTTCCGGACTTTCGAAAGATCAGAGAGGGATTCGACTGTGATATCTTGTCGATTTGATCGTTTTCTGGATCGATCATAACAGAGCTTATATAATATCCGCCTGAAAGCAGCACGAAATACTCTAGTCTCTGCTGGATTTTATCGTAGAGAAGATTCTCTTCGGTTTGGTTCTTCTCTGAATATGTTTGAATAGCACTCTTAACAAATTGCTCCAGGAAGCTATCACACAAGAACCAGTAATCCAAGCTAATTTCTCGTTCTTTGATCGGTTTGATTTAAGTCTGAGTCTCTTCTCCACCAGTCTCTTTCTCATGCATCTTCAGGTTATCCTCGCTGCTCGGAAGCTGCTATGTTATTTCCCAAATTTTCGGAAGAATTTGGCTGATTAACAAAGAGGATGGCTGGCAGGCTCACCAGTACTCTTAGTTCGCAGTTTTTTATCGCTTTTATGTAGAAATCCAGAATCTGCCAAGAAGATGACTCTATTTCAGTTTCAATTTTCTGGAGGCTATGGCCGGTTGGGTCGAGATATCGTTTCAAGTATGTGCGAAAATCTTCATCATTAAATCCTCAAGTTCTCCTTCAAGGAATAGCTCTGACATTGGTATCTTTTTGACCTCATTGATTGGAGCAAATAATACTTCGATAGCTATCAGAAAAGCTCTCTTTGCTAAAAGTTATGAGTCTCTTCGCATCTTTCCACTTCTTTCCAATCTCGTAAAATATGTACAAATTGTTTTACATGTATCTGTTCTCGTTATTCAAACGCCGAGGACTTTGAATGAATTCGTCATATCCAGCAAAAATAAAAAGAGGACGTGGTAGATTCTTCTCTCTTGAATTTTGAAAGATTTTTATCCTCATCTTCAGAAAGCAACGGCTCTTGTGCAAGAGCTTCAATGATTGCAAATTGCTCACGACCCGTAAATTTCGATAGATCTATAAAATCAGGAGTCATCCTCTTCCCTCACATTTACAATGGCTTTTAAAGCTTCATCCCTCAATCATAGCATGTGTGAGGTGTTTGCAAAAGAGTGTTTTCCCTGAACCAGCCTCCCCATTAAAAGAAAAACTTTTTCTTGTGAATTATCATTCAAGAAGTTCGTTTTGAGATCAAGGGCAAGCTCAAAGGATTCATGATTGCTCTTCCAGCTACCCATCGTGTCATCAGGTATTTTGACACGAGCTTCGATGTACATTTGCAGTTCTTTTGCCAAAATTTTGTCATTTCTTATTTTTGCTAGGTATTGCTCAATTTTTAATGGTAAATTGGTCTGCTCAATGAGGTCTTTGACTTTGTGGGTTTTATCTCCTGGTTGGGAGCCAATAGAGCGATCCTCGCCATAGTTTTCGCTATGTTCAGCATTGAATTTTGCAAGATTTTTTAGATTCCATATTGTAGTTTAGTTCTGCTAATTCGATATATATATGTGCCACTGATGAGAATTCTACTCAGTAAATTAAATGCAAAATACATAGTTTCAATATGTTCGGACTCATGCCAGATAGGTTGTCAATCATTCCAAA
>ENA-UOUE01001087-UOUE01001087.1-compost-metagenome-genome-assembly--contig:-NODE-1087-length-18876-cov-16.738869_pt1 | contig 18876 bp, 11 predicted proteins | sample MGYA00238146_ERZ747223 | MGnify/ENA primary metagenome ERZ747223 (study PRJEB28781, sample SAMN06268865) | compost metagenome | isolation source: single cell | place: USA: California, Emeryville, Joint...
TTTAGATATAGTTTTTTTCGAATTCACATTTCGTATCATTCTTTTCTTTGTAAATAGATGGATGTTTGGAAATAAAGCAATCACAACATAAAGATTTGGTTTCTATATGTTGATGAGAATTACTATTGTTACAAGTAAAGTCCGAAAGAGGAATGATACAAACAAATTAGTAAAAATAATGTGCTGTTGCTACTAAAAGATTTATGATGGCTTCTTAATTGTGCTGATAGTGAAAGAATGCTTTTTAAAGCTAGGGATTTAAGCACATTCATATTTATTACAGTCCACTTTCCCAAAGTCTAATTGAATTAATCTCCAATTTCAAACTTGAGTGTCTAGCACAACATTTTGAGATCATTTCCATCATAGTAGTTGCTGGTAACTCTCGTGTATGACCCAAGAATGCCACGGATTATGCTTTCCGATTTTGGGATTTTATCATAACTCCTTTTTCATCCACTAGGACCAAAAAGTATATATAATATGGTAAGCAGAAGCAGCCGCAATTCAATTATGATTGAAAACTCAAAAATGAATCATTATCATTCAATTCTACAAAACTTTACTATACATAATCAACTCCGAATCGGATGGAACTATTTTTAGAAGAAACATAGCATAGCATGGAATTCTTCAAAGTGCAAACACATCCTCAGGTTAGCGTTGTAAGATAAACAAATTTTCATAAACAAACTGAGCTTTCTGACGTGAATACTATCTCAAAGGATCTATAGTAATTTTAATTCCATTTTATCGAGAAATAAAATTTTCTATTGATAATTATCATCAAAATTGCAAAATCTTCGAAAACAACTGTCCTCAAAACATGAACAACATATTACCTAAACCTGAGCTCGAATTCCAGCAAGAAGAGCTCAGCCGAGTTTTTTTTATCCTCGGTCAATATGAAATCGACCCAGCGTTAAATACCTCAAATATCGACTTTCAAGCACTAAATCAGAAGAATTTACTGCCACTCCAGTCCACCTACATGCTATTATGTCAGCTACTTCCAGGTAATCAACTCAAAACGGTCAACTCTAACGATATACAAAGGCGTGAAGATAGAACCTGAAAAAACTAAGGAGATCGTGATAGCTTCAAATGAGATTTCAGGAGTTATTAGCTGGGACGGTTTTCAAAGAGACTTATTGGAATGGATTCGAGATTCTGGCGTGTTTGAGTCAATTTTACGGGAGAAGAGCGTCGATCCCTGCCCTCGGTCTGAACGCGAGCTGTTTCATCGCGCAATTGCCAACTTTTTTATCCTCAATCCCATGAAAAATTACTCGCATTTAGATAAAATGCGCGAAATATTAATAAACACCGACCGGTCTGACTTCGAATTGACTGCTGGGGCCGTACCTCCTGCATTACAACTAGAATCCGTTAAAAAAGCCTGTCAAGAAATCGAATCTCAGCTCGCAGAGCTGGAAAAAGCAATCATTTGGACAGCAGCTCCTCAGGAAGATGTTGGGACAGCAATTCCGAATATTAACCTGTTACCAGGACTAAGGCTTCTGAATAAAGGTTTTGAGATTTTGCATTTTATTAAAATGCCTTTGGAATTGCATCCTTTCATGAAATGGCTTGCAAAGACTGTGGAGAAATGCTTAAAAGGCTCTATTTTCAAGGAGATCTTAAAAACGATATTTTTCAGTTCGAACCTTGATTTATTGGTAACTCTGACTCTTTTTTCTCAATGGTTTAACTTGCCTCATTCAGTGGGAGAGCCTTCGAGCGCTATGCTATATCCTCAGTGTGTATCGAGTCAAAGATAAAAATCTCAGCGAGTTAAAGAAAGCAAAGGCGATTAAAAATGCGTGTGAAGCCGAATTTATCAAGCGATTGGTTGCCCTTTCAAATTCGTTGGTGTTGGAAATCCAGCTTCATAGTGTATTTGCGCTGGGGCTACTAATTCAAATAGAAAATGACGTTTTCTTGTTTTTTGAACAGAATAAAGGGACGCTTGAACTTGTCCTCTCGCCGATTTCTAACCAGATCTTGCCGGAAGAGTCGTTGATATACCCGAGCTGGTTTATCGCAGCGTATGCTGGGTGCTTGGAAGAGAATAGACAAGGGATGCTAGGATCCAGTTCATTAGTAAGCGCGTGAATAGATAAATTTTGAATTTATGATCGTTTGCTCAACCGCAGACTTCGTTGAATGAAGCAGCATTGTTCCTCTTGATGAAAAGCACAAAGAGTTCAGAAGTAGCGAATAACGCTCTGAAGGTCTTTAGACTCACACTTGACTCATTAAATCTGGTAACATCCTCTATTTGTGACTCACATAATTAACGCTAATGAAATATAAAGGCAGAATATTCCATGCTTGTGAATACTATCATTACTGCGATAAGAGAAAAACTATTTGATTCAATGTAAAAAAACATATTATCGTGAAGCCTGAGGTTCATTTAGGTTCATCGTAAAGAGAAATGCATTACTCTGCATAAGAGATCTCGTCGCAAAGAACGAATATTTCATGAAGGTATCATTAAATGCTTACTTCGCAGACCCTGATTTCAATATTCTCTTCAAGAAATTCGATGAATGTGGCTTGTTCCCATGCTTTTACAAAATCGTAAAATTTGGAGGCAATGACGATTTATGCATTGCGATCTTTCGCACTATGCTCATTTACGCCTCGAAGAATTATTCAACGGTAATGATGCTGCTAGTCATAATTTAATTCTTATAACTTCAGCCTTTCTATCAAACTGAAATACTGAGTCTGATTATTGACATTATTCAAAATCCAGACTCAGACGTCGGAAATACAGGCAATCCAAATATTTGCAGATGGGAATGCATCAAGATTATCTACGCTCTTGCTAAAACGAACTACTCAGTGATAAAGTAAATTATGACTGAGATGTTAGCCAAGAATAACTAATTATTATAATCCTCTTAGACTTATTATGAGAGACCATGACTTGATAAACATTATATTCGATGCGATAAACCAATACGAGGAGCAGGACAAAGTGCTCGAGAGCGTCTATAACTATAGCGATATCTATCCGAATTATGCTTATGTTGCTGATTGCCTCGAGATTCTCAAGCTAATCGTCAGCAATGAAACCAGCCAGTCAACGACCACGAACTTAGTTCCTGATAAATTTGGAGCTGAAAAGATCAAGTACTTGGAAACTGTCATCGTGAAGGCAAACTTCACTAGCAATGACAGACTTCTCGCTTTGAGAAGGCCTTTTGTAACTTACCACCGGCAAAATAAGAAGGTCCAAAACACTCATTAGATGTGTTGTTAACATCAAAATTCTATAGTTTGAAGAAAGACTTCTCGAGTTCCTGCGTCTGCTACTAGACTGCTATACTAAAACGGGCAAAGAGGACGCTCATAGAGAAAATATAATCTCGTTAAAGTCATTGATCCGTAAGCAGCGGCGCTGTTATTTTGGTTCGAATAATCTAATTTTAAAACACAGAGGAAGTTATCGCAGTCGCCTACCCAGACCAAAAGAACCTATTGAATATCTATGAGCAAGTTAACGGCATCAAAATTGTACTATTTTATTATATTTAACACAGACTCTAAACGAACGAAAAACAACAATTAGGAAATTACTTGCCGGAGCAATATAGGTGAAGAACCTCCTAATGGTGATAATCGAATCATATTCTTAACACCTTCGCTTGACGCGAAAGAAACATATAAAACATTCACGCGCCTCGTAAATATAATATGTTATGTGTATGTGTTTTCTAACAGCACCTAGATCGAAGAGAAGTTTGAGAACTTTGAAGGGTTTGTGGCTGCATATCTCAACTCTCAGGGCACATTCATCACGATTGACGGGCCTGAGGTTCTGGAAAAGGCTATCAAAGAGGCTTGGGAGAGAATGATGCAGCCTCCGAAGAAAAAGAGCCTTGAAATAATTGTCAATGTGAAATTTGTCAAGCCTGAAGCTGTTCCTTTATCGAAAATTTTTGGTAGGGAATTTCTCAAAGAAAAATGGCTATAATTTGTTTCTTATAGGGGATTTGATCTGCACTCAATGCGGAGCTTCGTCTAAGGTTGTGCCTTTCGTCGCAGAATGGGAGTTATGTTTGAAATGCTTCAATACAGTCAGGTTTACCGGGTACAGCACTCCAGAGCAAAGTTCTATTTACTATCCGAAAACAACGCCAAGTAATCTTTCGATGAATTGGCCGAATCAGAGCATGAGCATGGGTGTTTCACCTGGGGCATGGACGCAGGCCGGCACCCCATGGCAGTTTTATACACCAAACCCAAAATTTAATCCTCATCATAAGAACACCTAAGTATATTTTTTTTTTCCTAGCCGAGTGTTAGCCCATGTATTATAAAATAAATTACTTAATGAGTTTAGCGGAATTTGGTTTTACTTCTTTAAAAATATCACAATAGAGTTTGCTTCCAAATTCTTGTGGTTGTAGATACTCAGAAGAAGATTCATTCACTTTTTGTTGACTGAGAAATTTAAATGAAATTTTGTTATTGACTCACAAACGTTGAATAGTGACACTGAAAGAAAATAAGGATTATTCATCAAGCTCTAGTAGCTATAGAGGGACTCAATGCGACTCGCCCGAAGGTATTGATCTGAAATATCCTTATAATATATTTAGTGGTTCGGTTATTGATAAACAATCGCTTATATTATTCCGATGGTAGCCAACAACCCTAAATATTATTCTACTCTTGACTTTTCATTCACTCGGCATTTTTTGGCGCGAGATTCTCTTTTCAATGGGACTCAGCCGCCCCTTGAATGCTGATAATCAACCATTTTGTAGAGCACTCTCTCTTTACAGTTCAAATATATCCAATTTGCTATTTAATCCGTTCTACAAATTCCCAAAACTAAACGACGACGAGAAAACTTAGTATAATTCCTCTCTGTAGGTCTACCTGTTCATCCCATAAAAATCGGAATTATCCATTGCGAATTAAAATATAAAACACTGACAAAAATGTCCCCGTATTAAAATTACATCTATCTAAATAAATAAAGTAACGTAGCAAATGCATACTGATCGAGACCTCAATCCAAAAAAAGCAAATACTGAGACTCCAAGAGGTGCAAATCGTTCCGAGGAAAACACAAGTCGCAATGTGCATCTAAAATTACCTCCAAGTTTCGAATATGGAACCATCTCTAAAGACAATACAACCAGAAATTCGAAACTCCCTCTTCTTCTCGTTACTCAAAGCAACGAGGCTTTCGCTTCACGGGCCCTGGCACTCTCACTCCCTAAAAAAAGCCTCCCGAAGCCCCAGATTGAGAACCCTGATAACATCATTTCAGAAGAACCTGTGCTAAAAACTGAGGTGATGGTACCGAAGGCCTCAACAACAAAAGGCTATGATAAATCAAGCGTTATCTTCATTCCCAACAAATTACTACTCCCTGTCCGTACCTCTCAAACGAACTTTTATTCTTTTGGGAAGTTGGTTCGAACCCACCGCAATGAGATTAAAAACTTCGACCATGGCCTCATCGACGACTATCACACCCGATCTGACTTAGAAAAGCAATTGGATTTCAACCGTGCTCAGGAAAGAGTCATCAGTCAAGGCATTCAAAAACTGCAGAAAGATAAAATCAAATATTATGATGGTCTCCGCAAGGAAATTTCGAAAAAAGAACAGAAGATGCCGAAAATTAAGGTTTATCCCAGCCGGTTTCTCCTGGCTCAGCAGGGACTGAAAATAGGTATGGAAGACGAGAGTGTCAACCCTGAGAGCGAGCAAAACAACTCGAAAAATGAAAATTTGGAAGTCGTAAAAATTGTGAGCTCTGAAAACATCAACAGTCTCCTCACCAAGCAACTGAAATTCTTCAAATACAGAAATTTTGAAACGGTTGAATGGCGACCTGAAGGCAGAGAGGCAGCGACGTTTATTTCGAATGGAAGGCATGGGTATCTGTTCGGAGGCATGTCCCAGAACCTGATCCCTTACATGGAAGTACTTGACGCAGGGAAATGGTCCTGGACAAAAATAGAGCCGAAAGGTGAGGTGCCTGAAGGACGGTTGGGTCATAGTGCCTGCTATTACCAGAAAGGGATCATCATCTTTGGAGGCGAGAAGAAATACAACTCAAATCTACGGATGAGAGAGTGTCTGAACGACGTTTATTCATTTTCAATCGAGAAGAGTAGCTGGAGCAAGCTGAATTGCTTCGGGGACACGATGGAGCCTCGTCGCAACCATATCTCTGCGGTCGTTGGGAAGCACATGCTTGTCTATGGAGGTGTCAACTCACACGGAGAGTTACTTTCTGATTTAAAGGCGCTTTCGTTCGCAAATATGAAATGGATCTCCTGCTTTGAAGAAGGCAACCCTGATGTCGCAGTCGCGTTCCACGCAGCGACCTTGGTCTTGCATCCAGAGCACCAGAAATTCTCGCTGTATAAGTCTAAGCCGCTAGTTGATCCAGGCGCGCCTATTATCAAAGAAGAAGGCTTGTACATATTCGGCGGTAAGGATGAGTTCGGAGCCGTGCTCAACACGTTGAGAATACTAAAGCTGGGCCAAAAACCATTGAAATGGATTGTTCCAGAAACCGTCGGACAGCCTCCGGCTCCGAGGTATCAGCATACCATGAATTATTACGAGGCTCTCAACTGCATTATCATATACGGCGGCCGTAATGACCGTGCGAAGTTTTTAGGTGATATCTCCGTGCTCTATCTCGAAAATCTCACTTGGATGACGGCAGTTGTCTATGGAAATGCTATACAACCGAGATTTTCGCATTGCGCGGCGGTGATTGGCTCGAAGCTATGCGTGTTTGGTGGTATGAACTTCCGATCTTATCTCGGCTCTGATGTGGAGATCATTGAGCTCGATCAGGGCACAGCGATCGAGAGATATAGAGAGGGCAATGACTTTTTGATTAAGAAGGATCATTTGCTGCCGGATATTGGAAAGAAAGTGACTTATAAGGATGACATTTTGACGAATCTGTTGCCTCGAGAAGAAGAACACCACCAAATTTCGAGCAATGTCGTGTCGTTCCTTCCTCTGCCAACGAAAGAAGAGCTAAAAAAGCAATCGATGACGGAGGCAGACACCCATCCTGATGGAACACCTGTGGACGGCAAATACACTCGAAAAAATCGAAAGAAGCTGATGAAGAATTTCTCATCGGCGCTGGGTCAAGCTTTAGCGCATATTCCGAAAAACTTGAAAGATACAGTGAATTCGAAAAGGACAGAAAAGCGAAGAGGCTCGAATGCCTAAAGAGCAAAGAAATAATGTTCCAGTAATCCTTGATCAGAGGGAGATACTGATATATGCAATTTGGATCATTACTTACTCGCTCTTCGTTTATTCTTAAGTAATATATATCTCAAATTTATCGTCCTTTTTTGTCTCACCTGATGAGATAAAGTATTGAAAAGTGAATGTTAAATGTTTTATTTGTGTTGCCTAATAGACTTTGGTACTGTTGAAGTGAAGAGTCTTTGATTTTTACAGAATTTCTTGATTCCAAGAGAAGTTTCAATGAGTTAGATTACAGCGTTTGAGTTCATCAGCGAATGAGGGTGAAAATCCTCATTGGATTGTGATATGACTTTGTAGAGTTAATTTGCTCCCAGAACAGTTAATGATAATTTCATCGAGTCTAATAATGAGGAGAGGGCACAAGAAACTGTGTTGTGAGCACGTGATCTCTCCGATTTGGTGATTCATGTGAAATGATGATGATGCAATAAATAATTATATCACAAGGTAGCGGATGCAACTATTCGATGCAAGACTAATTATTCAAAACCGGCAAAATTTTAATTGGTTTAGTGGGTTGAGGTGCCTTCTAAATGCATTGCATTGTGGGCGTTGTGTAAAATTATATTTTTCTCAAAATGATTTAAATGACTCTCGCAAGGGTACATACTTTTTAAATTCAGGTTTAAATACAATCATTAACCCACAGCCGAGTTGATTCCAAGCCGGAAAATTGAAATGGTGACCTTTCTATCCATCTTGTCTAAGGACTGATAATCAATCAATATTCCCATTTTGTAGCTTGTTAGTTAGGTTTTATCATCTTAAAATCCGCTTGATCAGATCTATGAATCTCTCTTCGGTCTTCCATCTTGATTAATTAACCAAAAACCCTGAATAATCAATGAATAGAAAGGCGATTCCACACATTGCCATTAGAAATATACAACTATCGTACTTTCAAACTCAAGCGATATGATTAATTTATTTCAAAATATTTTTTCTCAACTGCTCATTTCTATTCATTCTCACTCTAGCACTCTCACCCTAAATCATACTCTCAAAAGCGTAGTACCACAGACTCCAGTTTGAAAATTTGATGAAAAAACAAAAATCTATTTAAATGCTTTTAAAGTACAGCTATCTTAAAGCAATATAAAGAAAAGTACCTCATTAAGAACCTAATTCATCAACTTATCGTGACCACGAGGTCGGAATTATACAATATACCCAGGGGTTTGTTAACTACATCCAATAGGAGCAATCTCATAGCGAAGGACTTAAAGGGCAATTAAGACTCAACCAAGGAAAAGTCACTAGGAGCACTTAGAAAATTCTTTCAAACTTGATCGAATAAATTTTTCATTCATGGATTAATTTCGAAATGAACAGTCAAAAACCAGTATTCTTTATATATCTATAGAACCTTCTATATTACAGAAACTGTTTCTATTTTATTGATAAAATCTGTAGTTGAGCAGTCAATTCATTTTGCCGATAACTTTCTTTAGTGCACCCCAATCAGCATATACATTTCTAAGCGATTCTCATTTGAGCTAACACAGTTATTGTTAACCACCCTTTAAAAAATATGGTATTTTCTATTCTTTCTCTAATAATATTTCAAATTTCAAAAACCTTTTTGTCAGCTGTGCCATGAGCACGACCACAGCAGCCATCAATGAGTGAAAGGCTTCCAATCTGTGTCTTAATGATAAAAAAAAAAGTTGCTGAATCAGCAATTGCTTGAAACTATAAGTAGCGATTATCTCTTTAAGAATTGACAATGGAGCGGTTTGGACTCATTTGCTAGAAGGTCGCTCCAAAGCGCTTAGAATTTACAAGATTCTAACAAGAGATGACTGCCGAGAATGGCTCTGATAGAATTTAATTTCAGAGCTATCAAGCAGCGCATGCTCTTAAAAATTCGGAAAAAAAGCACTGGCGATCAATTTCGATTAATTTGGAACTTTGAAAACTTCATCTGATACCGAGTTGCCTTTAGCCCTTCTAAAAAATCAAAGGTTGATAATTTTTTAGAATTATGATCAAGAACATAAAAATTTTCATCGATTAAATTAATAAACGTCTTTTTGCTCCATCCATTCCAGAGAAAATTGGATTTGAGAGTCCTGACTTCTATAAAGTTTCTGCAATCGATGAAAATTGTAATTCTATTTAATAAATTCTTCGCATCAATTCAAGAAACAGGTACCTACCAAATCCTCTTGTGTTCTTTTTTCTCATCTGGCACCTTTCATGCCATTCTTCGCTTTGACTTCCTCACTATAGCCGGTTCTTCTCCTCTAACCAATCTCTCAGCCTTTAGATAACATGGACTCACGTTCCTATGCCGGCTCTCTCGTTGAGTTAAGAAAGACTGACACAACGAGTAAATCAAAGCTAGAGGATTTCGATGAAGTCCAAATCCTCATTAGCTTGGCTTACAGAGCTCTTTATGGAAAGGATTTGAAGAAAGTAATCTCCAATGGTAACGAAACTGCTGAACCCACTTGCTCATTGTGTGAAGGTGTATTGAATACCAAAGACAGTGAAGAACGAATTGAGGAGTTGAACCTTCTCAAAAAGCTGATTTTCTCTGAGAACTGGAAACTCAAACAGCTGATGTCAACTACTGAATTTAAAGAGGCTTATGAGATGATTTTTCTTGATAAAAACAACAAAGAAAAGGTCCCATTCGACGCAAACCGTCTATTAGAGTAACAACCCTTTTTCACCTCTCCAATTATTAACTTCGCTCACCTTATAGACAAATTCTCTGTAACTTCGGGGCGCAGCTGTCCTGTTCGAGTAGCACACAAAATGAGGAAGAGATTGAGTTCACAAAAAAGAATTTGAGAGAAATCACGCAAATTGTCTCTCTGATAAGAAATAAACTCGGAAATGTGTCCGAAAATATTCAGCAGTTATCAAATGGAAACGAACGAAATTCTTTTGACTCACAGTCAATTAGTTTGAAAATTGAAAGCGATGAGAGTCTAGAAGACTCTAGTGACAAGAAAAAAGACGATAGCTGCAGCAAGGTTTCAGATTCTGATAGAGAATCTGGAGACTTGCATAAATCCGACATCTTCTTATCTGAAGATGACGCCAAACGTGAAGAAGGAGCGATGCAATGCAACGAAGGAAGCCAAGGCAACGAACCTGACGAAGATTTTTTCAAACCAAAGAGGAGAAAGCCTTTGCTGAAAAAGTCGGTGACAAATCTGCTAAAAAACTGGATATTGGAAAACATCGAAAATCCGTATCCTTCAGAAGAAACGAAACGAAGTCTTTGCGAAGCCACTGGCCTCTCGAGGAACCAGCTTCAGAACTGGTTCACGAATACGAGGAAGAGGTTCTTAAAGCCGATAAAGCAAAAGCTAGAGAGCATCGACACAAGCCAATTTTTCCAAAAGAACGAAAAAGATCTCGAGCAAAACCTCTCGATTCAGAGGCAAAGCTCTGATTCGGATCCAAGCGTCTCTTCGTCGCAAATCCACAAAACTCACCATCATGGCCAAAGTAGTGTCCAACCAGAAACTATCTTCTATAAGAAAGAATCCTTGGACATTGAAAGCCAGGTGCCACCGGCACATAACCAAGGTCATCTCATACAAACTCAGCCTCAACCTCTCCAGAATCATCATGTTCTCCCACAAAACTACCCCGTCTATGTCCAAGGTCAGGGCTACCCTACAGATTTCATGAGAACGTATGGGATGCAGCCTTCGTACCCGATGCCAAATTTTACAACAATGCCAATGCAGCCGCTGATCCCGCAATGGGTTGCTCCAAATCAGCAGCCGTTGCAGCAAATGCCATTGCAAGCGATTCCTCAATACCCGACTAACGGACCGGTTCAAGTTATCCCTGTCTATATGGTAATGCAACCAAAAGGTCCACATTATCAGCCGATAAGCTCCGTTCCAATGAATCATTGCTATATTATGCCAGTCGCTACTCCGACTGTGAATTCAGAATCACATAAGACTACGCCAAATAATAACTTCATTGCAATGGACACAATGGCGGCGCATCATAGTCATAATGGAATGAATATAAATACATTGTATCCTGTTCACGAAGCAAAGGAAACAAATATTGGCTGTAGACCAGAGCTGCCTTTAGAATCTGCATACGGATACAAAAAAATGAAAATGTAGAATGGTTTTGGTAGGAGGATTGTTTTGTAATTATAATTTATCTTTGATAATTGTTTTTTAGTCTGAGGCTTTTATGCCGATCAACCTATGTAAGATTAGTTGAAGAAAAATTAAGTGATTTTGACAATAGATGTTTTATAATTTTCAAATCTATTTTACTCATCTTTGTTGTGACTTAGTGAACATCATGATCGAAATCTGAAATGGTTGTTCTGGGATGATATCATATTTCCTTGTCATTTTTGATGGAAATGACAAAAGAGATGATGAGATTGACTTCTATTGTCAGTTTAAACGCTCAAAATTAAATTTAAATGTTTTAGAAGTCGTAGAACTGCCGATGTTATTATCTCTCTCAAAAAATTACGAGTGCCTTTTTTTTTTTTGTGTTTGGCTTTTGGAGCTCTGGGGTTAAAGACTGAGGAATTAGTTGCTTACTGTTTTACTGTTCAATGTGACATGAGCAAATAGAAATCTCTAGTGCAGAGAGAAATTCTTTGACTAATGTATTACGAATATTTATCTAGAGAAAATATTACATTAAACCCCTGCCATTGGTGAGAAAATAGACCATATACGAGTCCACGTTGATACGTCAAGCCAACTCATGGAATATTTTTTTGTTTCTCCTTCTGTTCATCTCTTAAACAATAGAGAGAGAGATGATATGAAAACAAAAAAACCAAAAAAAAAACAAACCAAACGAAAGAAAAACAATCTAGTTATCGGTGTTTACAAGCACTTATTTAACATCTCTTCTAAATTATTTTCATCATTCTTTTTTCATGCTCTTTGAAACTTTAAGTTTCTAATACAAAGTGACGAAATGCTGTTCTGACTATATGTCACCTTGGTCAAGACTTCTCTAGATAAAGATATTCTGAATCTGGCAAAATGTTAATAAATTTGCAGATTCTATAGCTTTCCGGTATAAAGCAAAAAATATTAATCAGTTCGATATTTTTAATTCGCTCACTCGTATTCAAATAATTTGTCAACTTCGAAATTATATCATATTATGTTTAATAAGCAAATTATCAACTCAATCAAAACAGACTGTACTTCCATTTTTTTTCTGATCTACTTTTCTCACCGTTTCTTTTAAATAAACTAGATAGAGGGAAGGCCCACAGAGCTCCTGATAAGGAGAAAGCTAAAAAGATCAACATCAAGCCCACCAACTTCTTCCAAACAGAAGCTGTTGGGAGCAAAGACGATAAGACATCGAAGAAAGGTGCAAATAATCAGGTTGTTAATCAATGGCTACTCAGTTCGGAGCAAGAGGAGCGCTTAAGACTCCTTGAGGATGATAATCAGAACCCTAAAGGTACCATATACCTCATTCCAATGATTCTGGATTACTAAATTCCATCAGAAGACGCAAATTCAACCCAAAAAAGTGAAATTGGAGTTCTCAATGACACCACATTACAAGCGATGAACTCAGAAAAAGCCGAAGAACCCAAAATAACTGATGGAGCCTACCCAGACACAATCAAATCCGAAAATCCAGGTATTGATTTGAGTTATGCGTTGCTGATTTGAAAATTTTAGGTGTTTCGGAGGAGAAAAATACCCGCACGGAATCCGAGCAACAAGCTGAGCAACGGGACGAAGGTTACAACGATAACTACCGTGGAGGGTACAACAAGTAGGAGGTTTTGGTCGTTTCTGTGACTAACCGTTATTTCATCTCAGGACCCGCAACACGAAAAGCCATTACCACCAGAATAAAGGCAGCAAGTACGGAGGACACTATGAAAACAAGAGCGGCCGTGGAAAACAGGGGGATGAGTACTATGACGACGAGTATTATAACGAAGAAACCGCCTACAAGCCCAAGTATTACGACAAGGCCGGTAAGAACGGAGGAAGCAATGGCTCTCATTACAAGTACTACAAGAAGGAAGATTCGGAGAATACAGGATATTCTGAGAGGAGTAAGCTAAACTCTATTATAATTTCATTGATGATGTTACGTTGATAGAGTACTATAAGAAAACCGATGGACAGAAGCAGTATGGGAAGCCAGCGTATCAGAAAGAAGTTGTGACCTACGTCGTGAAAGAAGCTGGAAGCCATTAACAGAAATATAATATTAGATAAGTCGGATGCGTAAGAAAATTGGTCTTTAACAGATAACTAGCCTATTTTCTGCTTATAAATGCATTGAACTCGACCTATATCATTCAATATTCCATTCATAAAACGATTAAATAACTATATATATATCTGTATCCGACAAATATCATGGCAAATAAACAAATAAACTCAAAATCTAATTGAATGCTGTGTAGTATAAAGAAAATAATCGGTTGAATAAAATTAATTGATTTCCAATTCGTTTCAGAGTTCGAAGATATCACTATAGCAAACAGATCCAAGCGCCATGTATTCAACGTAAAATGAGTTTGAGTGTCGTCTACTACGAGTGATTGGCATAGAAATAAACAATTCGTTTCCGTGAAACCAGCCGATACAATCACATTTGAAGGCTCTAATGGAGAATATAGGGCGCAATTGCTCATTCAAAATAATTTGACACACGCCGTAGTTGCTTTTAAAGTGAGCTTTGAATTATCAACTCAAATTCTCACCTGCTACTCAGATAAAAACCACATCTCGAAAAGCATACCAAGTACGCCCTTCAACAGCTACAATTTCACCTGGTCAAGAGCTTGCCGTCAATTTGAACGTCGTAATGCATTGCTTTTCTCCTTATGCACTGAGCCAAACAATTTGTTAGGTGGGAATTGTGAACCCTGAACAATGCGAAAAGGATAAATTTCAAATACAAGCTATCGAACTACCCTCAAACTACCCAGTAAGAAAATTACTTGTCCTCAATTCAAAAGAAACCTCAATCCTGATCGTAGACGCAACGCGTTAAAGAGCTTTGGAAAGACCAATCTCCTGATAGTATTCAAGCGATGGTGCTGACTGTGCATTTTGACGAGGCCGCCCGTCAATTAACCAATCAACAAAACGTTTCGCCTTATCTTCCAGTTAGAAGCCATATGAGTTTCGGAATCCCAAATGTCTCAGGTCCTGTCCATAGAAAAGTTGAAGAGGGGCTCCACTTAGAGGGAAAGGGCGGAAGTGTTATCAATAAATACCTCTTATCTCCTCTGGGATCTCCTACGCAGCACCTCACCAACTATATTCAGCCCTCATTTGGTTCCATAGAAGCTAACAGCCCGACTAAGCCTACAATCAAAGAAATCGACTATAAAAGTGAAGTCGAGCGTCTTACGATTAGTTTAAAGAAGCAAGAGCAGCTACTGGTAATAATTTTGTCTTTTCAGAAGAAACAGTTCGCGCTGATACTTCAAAAACAGAAACTTCTTTCACAAGAAAAAAATAGACTTCAGGGTGAGATTTCGACGGTAAGAGCGTTACTAAGAGCAGAAGGAGTAACTGACTTAAAGAGCGAGCTATTAAAGAGTAAGATATTCATTATCATTTCTGAGCGATAACTATTTATGCTCTCCGTAGAGCAAGTCCCGATAAAATTTGAAATTTGGCATTTGGGAATCGCAGCTGCTCTATGCTTATTTTTGGGCATGCTTCTCAGCTAATTTTTGTGAATTACATATCTAACAGCTATTATGACCATTTTTTCCCACTCGCTAGTTTCTTTGTGATTGGATAGTTTTTGCACATAATCATTAATTTTGTTTTTTATATCTATTCTTTACATTCGAGGCCATGGAAAGAATCCGCAAGCAAAAATTAAGGCTACTCTTAGGACAAAGTGATTCAGAGCCAAAAGCATAGGTTCCTGACTAACGTTGTATATTTGGCTGATTCATCAGTCTTATTTACCCAAGGCTCCACTTTAATCTTAGGAAAAGGCCCCATGGTCGCAGATTTTGGATAACTAATAAAATATATCAAGGGAGTCGCTTTTTGCTGTCATCAAATGATTGATTTTTTAAACCAGAATATCATGCTATTTGCCATCGTAAATGACATGATGCTGCTGCCGATTAAAACAAATATATACAAGGATTAGTAGAATTTACAAAAGAATTGACTAATAAATACTTATTTATAGATTCCATATCTATTCCATACTAATACTTGTCGTAACCTCCTTTGATTTGATCTGAAAAGATATCGAAATGATTAATCTTCTAATTTTCGAAATGTAAAACTTACATAATCGTTTATCGATAGAGCTCTTGAGAACTTCCAGGTTTGCGCCATCAAGTTCTTTGATCAGCGTCATTATCGCGCACACGATATTATCATTTCTTGAGCTACTTGTCGGTTGTTGGTAAGGCGGCGTGCTGTAATTCTCACTCTCATTTTGCTAATAACCCATCATTAGTTTACAGTTTCCAAAAATAATGTCTATATACCGGAAGCTCTCTTAACGGCTTAGATTCATAGTCCTGCTGAGATTCAACCTCTCTATATTTCTTCGCTCCTCCAGCGTTACTAGATTTCTTCTGAGGAGGCTCTTGCTGATATCCTCGCGGGTTCTTTTCTTCATACACATTATTTTCATACCCTTTATTTTCAGGTTCAGCGTAATCATAGCTGCTTTGTTTCTTCTGAGGCTTTGAGTACTCCGATCGCTGTGGTTCTTCTTTCTTCGGTGATCCAGCCAAATCATCTAATGAGACTCCAAGTTTTTTGGCGTTAGCTCTCTCTTCAGGAGAAATTGGCAAGTTATCGAGTTTCGTGAGCCCAGGAAGAACGCTAATCACGATTTCTCGGTAATTTGGCACCTCGGTGCAAGGGTTGTCAGAGAGCCATAAAACTCTGAGCTCAGGTAGGTTTACGAGGTAGCGGATCTCGGATATATCGCTAATGGCGTTCTTTCTGAGGTAGAGCTCTTGAAGCTTCAAGCAGCTGGAAAAATCCTTGAGGGAAGCGATTTTGTTGACTGATAGTGAAAGGACTTCGACGTTCGGAAGTTTGCGAAGGATGGAAACATCGCTGAGATCGTTTCCCCAGACATTTAGGTTCCTTATGCCGTAAAGGCTGTCTGTCTTTGCGCGCGCAAGCACCAAGTCAGGGGTAAGGACTTTGTTCATTATGAAATTGTTGAAATTTAAATAAAATTTGATTTTTTGAATTCGTATCTACTCTAATAACAGTTATGAAGCAGCAAATTCAAATAAACATATTTTGCAAAAAAATAATTCCAGAATTCTTGTGAAAAATGTGTTGGAATATAAACAATTATGAATTTTGTCGATAGGAAACACAACTAAGCAATTGAGTTTCGCAGAGGCAGACATTTGGACCTCTGATGAAGCAGATGAAGAGATATATCATGAATAATGAATTAATATGAAATTAGACAATAATATCATTGTTTTTTCAGAGTGTAGATTGTCTATGAAGCTATTCCACTTATCTAGAAAGAAATCAACGCAAAAGACGCAGTCCTGTTTAGGTGAAATCGAAAATTAATATCCTTCTCTTGTTGGACTAGCAGAGACTGACCAAGGAATAAATTCTTTCATTTGAGACCAGGACATATTGTGTTTTAGTGCTGTAGCTCCTTCCGTCTGGATGTTATTACCAGCTAAATCGAGTTTTGTTATATTTATCCAAGTTGTATTCTTGCTCAGAATCACGGCTCCTTTAGTAGAAATCGCATTTCGGCTTAAATTAAGCTCTTGTAGTTCGATCCAAGTTGAGTTTTGACTCAAAAACGCGGTTCCGCTGTCGCCAATACCATTCAATTTTAAATTCAGTAATTTCAAATTGGTTCAGGCTGTATTCGTGCTCAAAACTTCAACTCCTTTATCCCCTAGTTTATTTGATTGTAACTCCAATGCCTCTAATTTATCCCAACTCGTAACTTCACTTAGCGATGCTGCTCCTTTCGCATTAATGCCATTGTCACCTAAATCGAGCGTCTGCAGGTTACTCCCGCTCGTATTTTTACTCAACATTACAGCTCCTTCATCACCAAGGTTCGTCGCTGCTAAATGCAGGGTGTGAAGGCGTTCCCATCGTGCTCTCTCACTCAATGCCGCAGCTCCTTGAGCACCGAAAGTATTATCGGATAAATTTAACGTTTCAAGACCAAACCAAGCGTTATTTTGGCATATCGCTACCAATTCATCAGCACCAATAGAATTGCGCTTTAAATTAAGCATCTGTAGTTTGGTCCAAGTAGCATTCTTGCTTAACCTCTTAACTCCAATGCTGGTGATCTGGTTTCCTTCCAGATCGAGCGTTTCTAGGTCGGTCCAGGCCTCGTTCTTTGCAATCGCGCAAGCTCCATCGATTCCTATCTTATTCCCGCTTAAATTCAAGACCTTGAGCTTGCGCCAGGTCTCGTTTTTTCCTATAGCAATGGCGCTCTTGCTGTCTAATGAAGCAGTTGAGAGATTCAGTTCTTCTAAATTGACCCAAGTTGTGTTTTTCCCAATTCGTTTAATACTTTCTTCTATGAGATTCCCATGAGATAAATCAATTTTCTTTAGATGAGGCCATGTCTTGCTACCAACATGTGCGATTAAATTAGCAAGTATACCAGGCAATCCTTTTGTTAAGGTCACTTCGGTAGGACCTGGCTTAGCATCTTTGAGATTCTGGAGCATTATACCATCAAATAAATTTTCAGACAGAGACAAAACTTCTAGACACCTAGAAGAATGCCGCCAATTATCTCGATCAACTCCCCTAGACTGAGGGTGGTGCCGTTTTCGCGCAGATCAAGAACTTTGAGATTCTCCCAAACTTTGTTCTTGCAAAAGTGAAACCAAAGCCTCGCTTGAGTTAATCCCATTCGACTTGAGAACCAGAGACTCTAACCGAGTCCAGGTTTTATTCGCTGCAATTGCCATGGCGCCCTCTTTCTTTATCTCATTCTTCTCTAGGTCTAGAGCCGTTAAATTGACCCAAATTTTGTTGTTCCCGATGGCGATAGCTCCAATATCACCTATTTTATTATTCGAAAGTCGGAGGGTCCTGATATTATTCCAAGTTTTGCTCTTAGCGATATGTACAGCACCTGAGTCTCCAATACCAGTAGAATCGAGAATTAATTCTTCTAGGTTGGGCCATGAGTCACACACTCCTATTATTTCGCCACCTCTGTCACCGATCATGTTTCTTGAGAGGTCGAGAGTCTTCAAATTAGTCCATGGTAGATCCCTAACTAAAATTTGCACATGGATTGCGGTCAGCTCTCCATTAGCGAGAATCAGTTTTCTGGAGTCATCATTTCCTTCCTCTTCTCTCTTAGAGTTAACTCTCACAAATTTATTATTATTCCCCCGAAAAGATCACTCCGAGGTAATCTAGTACAATCGCTTAAGATCACGCCCTGTAAGTTTAAAACGTGAACTTCATCAAAGCTAAAAACTCGGCTGAAAATTAATTATCTGAGAAAATTTATTTTTCCTTTTAGTGTCACTTCTACAATAGTTAATTCTAGCATCTAATTCCAAAACTGTTGATACACCTATTATGGATTATCAATCGCCGTCGAAATTTGCACTCACTACTTTTCCTATTC
>ENA-UOUE01001088-UOUE01001088.1-compost-metagenome-genome-assembly--contig:-NODE-1088-length-18855-cov-8.911865_pt1 | contig 18855 bp, 22 predicted proteins | sample MGYA00238146_ERZ747223 | MGnify/ENA primary metagenome ERZ747223 (study PRJEB28781, sample SAMN06268865) | compost metagenome | isolation source: single cell | place: USA: California, Emeryville, Joint...
AAAACCCCAAAACCCCAAAACCCCAAAACCCCAAAACCCCAAAACCCCAATCAGCAAATAAATACTCTCATAGAAATTTAAGAATCACATATTTTGCTTCAGAGGCTGTCATGCTTTATGAACGTCCGTTATCATGAATTTCACTATCATTATATCCAAGAACGAGTTTGCTTTGTGGGAATTATCAATCTTTATGTCTCAGCAACAATTTGCATTCATATTTATCTTAAAATTCAGTCATGAAGATCAGTCTATACTCTGTTAAATCTCAATTAACAAAGGACTTCATATTAAATTTCTAAAAGCCATTCTTTGTATTGCTGCAAAAACTTCAAAACTTTTCCACGACCATCGAAAAATTCATTCTCTTAGGCTCGATCAATGGGCATTCTCGAGAGCTCATCGAGATCCTTCTCAAAGAACTTGCTCTGTAATGGATCAGTTTTATCAAGCTTCTTCTTAGCCCTTTCTGGATTTTTCATCAGCTGCTTTCTCAGCGTCAATTGGTCATAGTCTTCGATTTCTACATTATGAGATAATAAGTTAGGCACTTACAGCAGAAATTTTGAAAGTTACTCAAAATAGCCTCTTGAGCGCCGTTAGGATGCCAATCCATCGGCGATTTGCCTTCAGCGATCTTCTTCTGTCTAATTTCAATGGTTTGGTTCATTCTATCAATTTTCTTTTCAATCTCTGCAATCTCGTCAGGATCCTCAACTTCATCAATCTTCTCCTCGAGTTTCTCAATCGTCCCTCTCAATATCTCAATATCTCTAACCTTATTCTTCAACGCCCATTCAATCTTCTTGTATGTTCGCTCGATTTGATAATTCAGGAACGAGTTCACATCCACTGGTTTTCTCCCCAACAGACCAGTTTTTTCAGCTAGAATCCAAAGCTTAGCACGTGTGCCATCATCATCTTCCTGCGCAGTCTCACCTTCCTCAGGTGCAAGCAATTGCTCATATGTGACTGTGGTACCTAATACAATTTCAATTTTAATAACAATTATATCAGCAAAGCTTATTACCTGGGGGGAGACCCAGCTTTTTCCTCCAGAACCCAGCTTTTTTCGAATCTTTATCCTCTTTTAGTTCATATTCACGTTTAATGATTTCAACCGCCTTGACGATCACTTTGAAAGCATCATTGTACCTCTCTTTAGCGTAGTATACGTTAGCTTTTCGGAACAAACCCATCTTGCGGTTGAGCCTCTCGTCGCCTTCATGTAATTCTTTGATTTTAAGTTCCATGCTCTTTAGCTTCACACGCTCTAAGTATTTCTTTTTCGCCAACTTGCGGTACTTTTCTAACCGCTGGCTTGTTCGTTGAATCACCTTGCTGCCACCAGGATTCCATGCAGGCCCTTCTGGATCCTTTTCAATTTGTTTGTTCAAATTTTCGATCACCGTCTGAAGCATCTTTCTGCGGGCCTTCACTTCCTTCCTAATAGATCACGTTTGTTAAGCATATCTAATTCTACATTGGTTTTTACTCGAATCGTAGGTCGAAAATTCGGTAGGCCACGTCATCTGTTTTGGCCCCGTATTTGGTGACACCGAGAGGATCGTCTTTGAAGGGGAACATAACACTTCTGATCTTGTCACGCTTTTCGAGCTTAGCAGTGTTCTCTCCGGCCTTCCCTTGTGTTTTGGCTCGGGCTACTTCATCCTCGTGTTTTAGTTCCTCTTGATATGCTTTTATTTGTACTTTCAAATCTCTCTCTTTGAACTCCAAGAACTACATCATTTGACGTTACACCATCCTTCCAGAAAAGAATCGACGCTTACTTTTATCATACTATACACCTCCTCAAGGAATCGTTTATTCGCCTCATCGTCGAAATCTTCTTGTGGCATCTCCTTTTCTTCAAGCTTCAGGTTCTCTCTGCTGTACATTGAATTTTTATCCCTAAATATGGAACGTAAATATCTCTTTTGACATCTTTCTGAATTAATTACTTTGCAGGATCATATCCGCTCTCGAATTCCTTTTTAATCGAAACGATATTAAATGCCTCATGAAGCTCTTTGTATGCCTTGAGGTACTGATCCTTTCGCAGATAGAACTTGGCTTTGTTGAACTTTCCGTATTTATAGATTGTCGGGAACCGCTTAAGGAAGTTATCTCCCATTCTCTGCACCCATTCATCGAAACTGCCCGCTTTAGAGGACATCATCTCTCCTCCCCATGATGGATACTCTTTCAGAATCTGCTCCTTGTATTTCTTGGGGATATTGCTGCCTGTTCTCGGATAGAAGGTGCAGTTCACAGCTTCATCAAAAGTCATCAGGAACTTCAGTCGTTGCTGCAAATACTCCTTCTTATCCCACGCTTTCTTCTCATCAATGACCGATTCGACCTTTTGAATCATGACCTCGCGACACAACTCCTGCACTTTTTTATTATGCGTCGCAGAGTTCACGATCCTATCAAGTCCATGTTTCGTCGCTCCCCCTGATGGCGGAGCCCAGAACGGCAGAAGCTTCTTTCCGTGTTCCACTTTCCCACTTCGAGCGATCGCCCTCAACAAGTAGAAGAAATACCTCTTGAATTCCAGAGGGTATGAGTTAGCTATTTGACAATTTATTAGATAAACCCATTAATTGATATATATCTCTACCTTTCAAGCGTTTCGAGTATCCATAGGTAATATGAGGGAAACGGCGCTTCGTTGCTTGAGGATGCAGTGATTTCATTTCTTTATAGCAGCGGACTAGGAACTCTTTCAATGTAGGAATTTTTCGTTCAAGTCTCTTCTTTCTCAGCTCGAGGAAGTCTTTCACGTTCTTCAAAACGAACCTCTCAAGCAATCTGTCCTGTCTTTGAATCTCTTTTGCTTCTTCCTGGCCTTTTTCATGCTTTTTATTGGTTTCGAGGTAAAATTTATCCAGTTGAGCATAGAAAGGCTCCGTAATCTCCTTCTCTCTCATACGCTGAGGCTTACTCAGATCGGATAGTGTCAAAAACTTTCGCTTCTCTTCGGCTGCTGTTTTGAAAGGTTCTTTTCGCTGGTTTCGGGTTTTGGTTTCCTTTTCTTCCTCGGAGTCATAAAGATCGTATTCTTCAGGGTACTTCGCGAGTTTTTTCTCCTTAAATTCGTGGATCAACAGTTTTTTGAGGATTTTGTCGTCAGGGAACATCTTCGTCATGCTCATGATTGCCTTTCCTACTTCAAGACGGTCTTTGGGCTTTGCAAGTTCATCCATAGAAGTTTTTTCGATTTCTCCTTTGAGCACTTGTTTTTTTAACAGTTCTCTGGCCATCTTCTGTTTGAGCTCTTCAGCTTCTCTGTCCTTCTTCTCTTCTTCGAGCCTCTTTCGCTTTCTCTCACAATAGGTCGAAAACATGATATCCACAAGCTTGTCGTCGAGTTCAATTTCATTTTTCTGTTTTTCTTTTTCCTATTTTGAATACAAAGCACTCAGGTTTCAAACAATTTATGCGAAAAACAAACCTTTAGCTCCTTTCGGAAAAAAGATGAGAGCTCATTTGGATTTATCGTGGAGTAGCCATACTTCGCTTCTCTCATCTTATCCACCTTTTCAAGCTTTTTATCAATGTCATGATTGATAAATTCATCAGCTTGCTCTTCAGTAGCTTGAAGCCCTTGATTGCTCTAAAATAAAACTATGAACGAAGATCGTAAAAACTCGCAATTACCTTATCTGGGATAGCTCTCCAGTGCTCTAGCAGCAGCGCAGGATCTGTGTAGCCCTTGTCGTAAGGCTTTTCAGCCTTGTAATGTTCTGTGAGCCTCTTAACAAATTCTCTGCTTGCTTTGTCTTTATAATCCTCAGGAGGTGCTCTCTCCTTTCGAATAGAACTTTCTGGAGGTTGGTATAGCCTTTCTTGCGTTTCTTTCGTCAGAGTTTTTTTCCTTTGATTTTGCTCCTTCTGCAATCTGAGCTCGTTGGCTTTCTGCAATATATATTTCTTCATATTCTCCTCACGTTTGATATCTTCCGTGCGCTCGATCAGCGTGTATAAAACATCAGCTTCATTCTGATTGATCAAGAAATTGGCATCTCTTTGCTTTTGGCTTTGCTATAGAAAAAGATTATATAACAAAATTTCTTCCATTAGAATACGTGAGATTGCACTGAGGCGTTTGCATCGAAATTTTTCGAGGAATTTAGGCGCGATAATTTGCTCCCTTGGTCCTATATAAAGTGCGAATCATCAGCTGCAAGTTTGACAAATAAGCAGCATACTGTTTCTCTGGCTTTCTTATATAACTTCCAAAAATCATATAGCACATTTGGGTCGGTTGTTGACAGTTGCCGGCTCTTTCTATATTCTCTCTTGATTTATTTCAATGATTTAGCGGACAGGAGCATTCGGAGTGTTACCATGAGCAGTTGTATAAAAATTTCTCCCAAGTCTTTGCGCTCATTCTGATCATTTCGAGTTGGAGATGGAGATTTCTTCTTGATTTCCTGGGACTCAGCGACTGAATCCAGGTCCATTGTTCGTTTGAGACCAGTCGATTTCCCTGTTGTTGTTAGGTCCCTTTTAGGTTGGGCTTTGAGGAATATGATGAAACGAATTTGATCTGGAATTCAATTTTACTTGTTGCTGCAGTGCTTCCCAGTGAACGAGGAGAGGTAAAAGAGCTGAAAAACTGAATTAGAGATGGTCCACAACGAGAATGTTACTCTTGAGAGACCTTCTCTCCTGCAAAGAAGTAGACTCTCTCAGATTGGCCTTGACTCATACTTTCGATCGCAATAGTTAAATTATCTAATTTGACGTTACTATTGAAAAATTTTATAGCGTAGAAATTGTTTTGATATGTATTAAATGAAAATCGGCCTCTATTTTCCTTTCATTAGCTTTCCTATGCACTCTCTTAATGACACTATGACCATGCGCTACCAACTAATAGTTGAAAAATGCTATGAAATATGATGCAAATGTGTTAGAAAATTGTAGGGTTAAATGACTGTTTCCAATCTGTCTCTCAATTACCTCAGCAAGATGAACAGAGCAGTTAGTAAGAGGTTAGTTGATCCAATTCTAGGGTATATCTTATCAAAATTGAACGATGAAGATGAGATAACTGATTTGAAATGAGCTTCGGCTAAATAAACAGCAGGTAATAATATATAACAGATTAAGAAGTCGGAAGTTTTACCAATAACTTTTTTATTTCTCAATAAACTCAATAAAAGTTTTACTTTCACTGCTCAAAACATCTCATACACACCTCAACATGAACAAACATATTTCTGGATCGAAAAATGCAAGCAGCAGTTTAAAATTGAAGTACACTTCGTCTGGACTTTCGGGCAAACTAATAATATTTCATTTAGCTGGAAAAGTACGTTTAATGCGAAGGGATCTGCTGAAGCAAGCGCGAAAAACAGTCCGGACAAACAGTAACTACATTTCTTTAGCAAAATTAAATTTGTGGCTCTAGCGACGTCAATGCGGGTGCAGCAGATAAAAGCGAAAGTTCACTTCTAAAAGTTTCGCAGCATCTGGAAGAACCATTAGGCAATATCAGCAGAGAAAAAACGCCAAATAGTCGTCAAGATGAGCAAAGTAATTGGTTTTAAACATTCTTCTTAATGACTTAAAAACCAAGATGACGATATGCAGCATCTCAATCTTCTCTCTTCAGCTCGAGGAAAGCAGAATGCGAACACAAATTCAGCCAGTTACAGAGAGAGCGTGGCTCAAAATAGAAAAAGTGTCGATAAGCTGCTCACGAAAAAAATTGACGACTCTCCCTTGAACAGAAGCAGATCTGGTTCGGTTTCAGACTTAGCTTCTCCCAAATCCGCGCCTCTAAGTGAGCATTTTTCATAACTTTTATCCTGATTGATGTTATATTTCAGAAAAACCATTGAAAGCACTAGCTGGAACGACATCGAACAGTTCAAGTCCTGGAATGCCTTCAAAAATGCAGGATATCGTCCAACAAGGTACTCTTTTCTAAGCGCAGAATTTCCTACATCAATATTTATTTAGCATTGGCTCAGTCTAAAGCGCAAGGGAAAGCCAAAGCTCCTTCGGTGATGAACACCTCGGCTGTTGCAGGAGGAAATGATGGACTCTTAAACGTCTCGTTGAGGCCTTCGACTGGATTAGGAACTGCAGCGAGGTGACCTATCTGATTAATCAAGGGAATAATGAGATATATTTCTCGTTTAGTGTTGCTTTTGCAAGAGATTTCACGAGTAATAAAGCCAAGGTCAGCAATGTCAAAGTCGTCGCGAGAATTCGTCCAATGAATCAAATGGAGAAGGACTTGCAAGCAAATGGTGTCGGGCACGAATGCGTGATCTTCCCCTCAGAAAACTCATGCGCAATCATGCCAGAAAACCAGATCTTCACTCTTGATCGCTTTTTCAGACCAGATTGCACTCAAGCTGCGATATACGATTTTATTGGAAAAGAAACCATAGAAGATGTACTCAATGGGTATAACGGTACAGTGTTCGCTTATGGTCAAACGGGCAGTGGAAAGACACATACGATGTATGGGTCTATGCACGATCCTGAGCTTAAAGGATTGATCCCCCGATCAGTGTAAACACAACAGGCGACTTTTGAATTTTTAATCAGTTTGTTTTTCCAGCCAGCATATCTTCGAATATATCAACTCTATGGAAGAAGAGGTCGACATCTCTATCAAGTGCTCTATGCTAGAAATCTATAAGGAGAACTTATATGATCTACTTGCTGGCGATAAGATGGTTGGAGATAAGACCAAAGAAGAGCTCAAAATAAAGGAGAATCCGAGAAGAGGTATCTATGTGGAAGGATTAACCGAAGAAGTAATAACAACCACGCTCTTTAATGATCAATAACAATCGAATTTCCTTTAGGATGTTGGCAGCCCTGAAGAGCTCATGGAACTCCTCGAAATAGGTGACAAGCAAAGAACCGTCGCTTCTACTCGCATGAATAATTACAGCTCGCGAAGTCACTCGCTGTTTATCATGGAGATTATCCAGAAGTTCACAAACGAAGCAGAAAAACGTGGAAGACTCAATTTGGTCGATCTGGCAGGCTCTGAGAAGGTCGGAAAGACCGGCGCTACTGGAGAAACCCTCGAAGAAGCAAAGAAAATCAATTTATCACTCTCGTGTTTGGGATTTGTGATTCATGCGCTGACCTCAGGCTATGAGCATATTCCCTATCGTGATTCCAAATTAACGAGAATTTTGCAAGAGTCTCTTGGAGGAAATTACAAAACAACACTGATTGTAGCTGCCTCGCCTTATTCATCTAACAAAGAAGAGACGATCACGACGCTAAAGTTCGCCGCTAGAGCAAAAACCATCAAAAATAACGTGAAAATGAACATTCAAAATTCTCCTGAGGCGTTGATGGCGGTGATTGAAGGGCTGAAAATAGAGCTTGAAGAGTGTAAAATAGAGCTCGCGAAATTCAAAGAAGGTGGAATACCTCTCACGTTAACGATGTCAGGATCAGGCCATGACATTTTCCAGCGAAATTGGTCAAAGTTTAAGGCGACTGGTAAGGAAGGAGAAGGCATGGGAAACGAATCCCCGTTGAGAGCCGGGCATTTCATACATCCAGGTCATTTCATCGAACAAAGTCGCTTGTATGAAGATCTCCAGAGGCAGGTTAAATTAGACACCTTCGATCCTCAAGCAACGTAATCCACTTATTTAAGTAACAAATCGTTAATTTATCTTTCGACCTACAGGATGGAGAAAATCAAACAGGAGTACGCTCAGAACAAAACGGAACTTGAACTGCAAGAAGCCCATAACGCTGGCCTATCGAAAATCATAAACACCAGCCTCGAATTTTTCAAAGGAAATGTCAACCAAGCAATTAGCCTGAAAATAGAAGAAGCAAGTAAAACTGTCAATTATCTGTCCCTCTCTTCTCACTAATCTTATTTTTGTCCATAGAGAGCCTCTATCAGAAGAAAGACTATAACTCCTATGCCTATTACAAGACAAACCTCGAACTACTCGCGATTAATGAGAGCCTAACGGCTCAGATAGCGCATCTAAAGAAGGATTTAGAGAACGCTCAGAGAGATATTAGTGACAAAGACACGAAGATCAGAGAGCAAGAGGAAGAGATTGTGACGATGAAAAATCAACTGCTTGAAAACGAGAAGAAAATAAACGTCCTCACGCAACAGAACGATCTCTACGAACTCAAGGTCTTGACGAAAACAGATAATCTAGATATACAGAGAACCACCATTGAAGTGTTAGAGAAGCAAATTAACGCGATGAGCGAAGCGCTGGCTCATGACGACCAGGAAGTCCAAAGGCTCCTCAGCGAGAAATCGAGACTTGTCAACGCGAAGTTCTTGGAGCTCATGACTGATGACCTTCGGTTCAGGGAGATCAAGCTGCCAGACTACTTCAAGCATAGCTATAACTTCAATTACGAGCCTTTTTACGATCAAGTCCCGAAAACCACGTTTTTGAACCCGAATTATAACGCAAACCAAAGCTCATCTCCAATAAAAGGGACCAATGGAGAGGACGGTCAAGGTTTGGGGGAGGGCAAGCAGATTGAGAAAGATCATGAGACAAGTGTGCTCGAAGACGACAAAATTCCGGATGAGAAAGGGTCGATTTTGGACAAAAATTCACGAAATTCGCAGTCGGAAAGAGTCTCACAGCTCGAGCAAGGGAAGAAAAGCTCTTTTTCGCAACGAGAGTCTTTTATTACTGGATTGGATCTGGAAAATGCTTTCAATAACGCTGAGAATGTAAGTTCTGTTATTATAATTACCAACGATATTAATTAATCGCACGTGTTTCGCTAGAATTTGAAAGAATGCATCGAAATTCCTCATGCAGTGCAGGCAGCATTGAATAAACTATCCAATGGAGGCTTACTAAGAGATGCTCTTGAAGAGCAAAATAACATGTCTGCTGAGTTTATTATTTATGTTCTAAAACAGCAGCTCTTCCAGTAATTGCGTTTGTCCCTTTAATTTTTTAACACCGTTCCCTCTTCTTATTCTTAGAGCCTTTATCATCAATCAACATCTCGAGCGAACGATTTCAGCGCTTGAATGGAAGCAAGTTATCGAGTACGGCAAAGCGAAAATAAAATCCTACTATACCAAAATGCAAGAGAGACATATCCTCAATCTTGAAAAAGTACTCGACAAGGCGCGCGTGAGCCATGAACAACTCAGAAAAAGGTAAATTAAACATTATTCTGCGATTTTGGACAATAATTTCCGCTTTCGTCGCTTAGGGCCGAAGACGTTGAGTTAGAAAGCATCAAACTGAGAGAAACGATTCTCATGGCCGGTCCCTCAGCTATTGAGGGTTACAAATCTCCGAATCCGAAAATTGGGTCGCGGGCCAGAATCCTCAGAACGATTAAACATGACGGTCGGAAAACAACCAGGTATAATCAGTATTAATCTGCTATTGAATAACGAAAACATAAAAGATGGACTGGCCAAACTCCAAGCACATTCTCGGAAGTCAACATCGGTGGCAGCGCTCAGACTGCTAAGAGCTATAGTCTACTTCGAAAGAACTCAGAAAAAGGCGGCTCGCAGAAATTTTCGGAAACTGATGATTTTGCAGATGAAACTCCCAGAAGAGGTAACTTGATTCATGAATTTGTTGGGGTCTTATTTCCTTTCATCATACTCAGAAGTGAGAGTCAATTTTGGGCCTCAGGTCTCTGGATTAAAACAGCAATTTACTTTTAAAGAGGCCGATTCAGCAGCAACATTCATCCGAGAGATTGATGCAGGTGATTTCCTCTCAATTTTTGTAGCAATAACCTAAATCTGGTCCCATTCATAGAATTGAAAAATTCCACTCAAGATCCCAGCAGCCTAGAAGAAGCGAAAGAAATGATTAGTTTAAGGAACTCAGTGATAGCGAAGATGAAAAACTATATCGCAAATAGCTTGTCGAATAACAATGAGGAGCTGACTGGTGCTCAGAAAAGTTACCTTGAATATCTCAAGCATGAGAACGATCGGTTGGAGAATAAACTTTTGCTCATCCAGACCGAGCTTGGAGTCGAAAAAACTCGCTCGGAGCAGATCAAAGAAGTAAGTTTATTTCTAAAGGAAATGGAAAGAGTAACAATAAAAAAGGCTTTCAACGAGCAGAAAAGGCAAATGGCAAAGCTGAGTGATTTGAATAGAGAGCTTGAAATAGCTTCTAGGAATGCACTTAAGAAAGAAAACGAGTCTTGGCAGAAAATAAACGATGAGATAAAGGTATTTTGCTGATTAAGATGAAGTTGTTCTGACTCATATGGGGGTGAAGGCAGCGCATGCGAAAGAAATGATGAGGAAACAAGAAGAGGCGACCAAGCTTCATGACTTCCTCGCTGGATGGGTGTTCAGGTATATGGAGTTACAAAAAGCACAAGATATCATCCCAAGCCATGCCGAAAAGTCCCTCTATGAGTAAGTTAATTCTGTTGAATCTGTTTTCTTAGCAATATTTCATTCATAGAGTCTTCAAGAGAAGGGAGATTCCTTCAAAGCAGCTGTTAGAAAAGGCTCTTAATTGTGCCAGCACGAAAACCTCTCCCCGAGGTGTTGAGAGTCATCACCACGCTCGGTAAAATCAACCGAAATCTTCTGTCCTTATTGTTTTAAATAGAAATAAAAGCATCGGTGGAAAGCCTGACAAATCTCAGTACTCGTCTGTGAGCCAATCAATTTTCGATCCTAAGAGTAAGAGGCCATCAAGAGATTTCACCAGCATCGTGAAATATCCTTGAGTATATACTTTACTGTTACTATTACTATTCTAAGCGAAGTGAGACCACTTTGAATATCTAAATCACTAGCTGTTTCGATTATATCAAGAGCTAGATATGATCCTAATCTATAAAAGTATAGATGTTTTGGCATGATATAATAAGATTTTGATGTACTAAACTACAATATATTGAAAAGGGAATAATTTTCGCATCCGCTTCACAAATCTAGGATAGGCCTTGCTTGAAGATACTTCGCACAGAAGAAATCACAACTATCACATAAGAATTATCATCTTTTATCCATAAATTCTTTAAAATTATATTGGGTGCTTTCATTTAGTCCCAAAAAAATTGCAACGCAGTGTTATAAGTCTCTCACTGCACAGAAAAGCTCAAGCCAATAATTGTGGGTACATTGGAATAATTAATCTAAAGTCTGTCATCCATAGTCCAATATATCATCATCATCCAAAGAGTTCTTTAGCACATAATCCACCTCTTCTCTTACACCCTGTCCACTGCTCGGTTCCCAAACCTCCTTATAAAGTTATTTAAGAAGAAGAAACGTGGTTGTAAGCACAGATCATTAATAGTATGTGTACATACTGTAACATGCTGCTATCTCAACACTTAAATAAAATAAAAATTTGGTTCTCTATACCTACAAGACGAACCACGCATTACATACCAAATTTTGTATCAATTACTACCCGATCCTCGCTCGGTCCTCCCATTGTTAATTTCAGGAATCTCGAGCAAAAAAAAAAGATCGGAGAGTTTATTCTAAAAAGGATTTCTCCTATGTTAAAAATATAAGGAATCTTAACCTCTATCAGTAGTAGGGAAAAGCAGAGCTCATATTCTTCAGCTCTGCAGAATGGAACGCAGTATCATAAATTATTGGATTTGACACTCTCACAGGGATCTCGGAGACAGAGTAACTTGAACTTTCTTGGAATTCCACAGAAGTCAAGGGTTCAGCGTCTTTTGGTCGAGCAAGCTGGATATCTTCCACTTCCTCAAGACGTTGGAGCCTGAGATTAATTGCATGGTGAGTTGAAGCGAATAGATGTTAAGTGTTTACCATTTCTCTTCGAGACCGAGGATGCCGAAGCTTTGGTGCTTTCGGACGGCAAAATTGCTTTTGGAGAAGAAATCTCCTTCCAGGCTGTTTAACCCGGTGATCTCGTCCAACACATTAGTAGAATAATCTCTAATGGGTGTTGGGCTCAAAACGTTTGTTTTTGTTAATTTTTCTTCGCTTTTAGATCGAGTGAGAACATGGCTTTCGTTGAACATTCGATATTTATTTCTCAGGCTAGAGATTTGAGATTGCGAGTTGCCCTTGAGAAAATAATTAAATAATTTTATTAACTTTCAATTCGCAACCTGTTTAAATAACAGCTTTTAGACTACGGAGATCCTAATCCTAATCCATATCATGGTTCTAAATTAATTAAACAAAATTCCTATTTAGTTTTTTTAATAAATACGCAGACAGAACTAAAGAATATATGATAAGCTTACCAAGACATAATAAATATTTTCTTTGGACAGGCTTTCTGTGTAGTTAATTTCAAATATCATTCGAGGTAGATAAGAGACAGAATGATTGCTGAAAATCGTAATTGATACCAGTTTGCTTAATTCGATAAAGTCGTAGTCCCTAAGAGTTGCTTATTGCACGCTGAAGCTAAAATATTGCTGAAAAGACAGAGTTCCTCATCCAGTCCTCAAAGAAATTTGGTATTATTTTTTGCCGATTTCGATAGTCAACCATCAGTTGTGCTCGGAAGCGCTCAAACCGAATCATTTACAGACTGCCCTGCCTAGCAGATATAGCATAATCAATGATGATGCAACATAAATTTAATGTCAATTTTTGAACTAAAACTAAAGCCGAAAAGTTTAAATCGCATTTACCTGATATATTTACAACAGCTAATTTCTTAATGGAACGCGCGAGTTAGCTTGTGGCGGGGAAAGCATTTCATGAGAAGTAGCAGATTCTTGCTTTCGTTGTGAAGGCATATATTGAATATTCCGGTATTTATTACCAAACCCTAATTTAAGGTATTTTGTAAAACCTGCAATGATGATCTCAGCTAAAGTGTAAATTAGTTGTTCAGCTGAAATTTTTATCAGGTTAGAGATGCTTACTGATAGCTGATCGCAAAGATAATAAATACTTTAACGCTCTGAATTATTGAATTCATGGTAGCAGCTTCATATGTTGTAAAGATATCAATAAGTTTTGTATCACCTATGACCTTGATAATTAGCATCGAAATTAAGCCTATACTTCAAGGATCACTTGATTATTCCTCACATCAAAGGACCACGATAGTCTATTGGTGTATTTTTATGAATTAGTCGCCAGAGAAGGAAAAATTCTCATTCAAACATAAGGATTTAAAGAGAACATTTGAGTCGGGTATACTAGTAATTCAGAACGTTCCTTTTTTTTGTTTATTGGATCAAAGAAATCTCTTCATACCAATGCGGATGATTGCATCCTACAGCCAGCGAATTCGTCGTTTTTATTCAAAGTATGGAATGCCTTTGCTTATTGTTCAGTTATGGAAGAAGAAATGGGAAAAACCAACAATAGTAATCGAATGCTTTCAGTTTTTGAAGCCAAATTATAGAATCCTTAGATGTAACAAGCATCAAGGGAAGTTTCTCAAAAAAAAAGTGGTAGTGTGTTTCTTCAATGATGTGTAAAGCAATTTTGTGCTTGAAGGAGAGGTACTATTTCATAATTTTACATATGAAAAGCACTCAATATCTAAATTCGATATTCACTGTTATTTTTGTTTGTGAAGTCCCTGAGAGCTGCCCATCTCCAATGCGGTCCATTAAGATTTCCAAAAAAGGAATGAATGGATCCATTCTTCGAATTAATAAAACCGACTCAAGTTGATTCGGAACGCGATTTAAAAATTAAAGTGATGCGCATCAAAATCATCTTGAACTAGCAACTCTCTAAGCATATTTCTAAATTATTTTCCTGCTTTAGGACAAGTCTCATCGATTAGTCAACATCTATGCGCAGAATGGCAATAATATAATCGGTTGTAGAATCTTTTTTCAACACATATTCTTAATAAGAGCCTATCATTAAGCAATAATGAATTAATACTCAAAAACAATGCCTCAATCTATTGCTGAATATCGATCCAAACTCAATCATTATTTCACAAAGAAACCACCAACTGACTTAATCCTTTGACATTTGTGCTTCAGGAATAACTACATATCGTAAAAGCATGTGTGCCCGAGTGGTCTAAGGGGTCTGACTCAAGTTCAGATGTGGCAACACTCGTGAGTTCAAATCTCACCGCATGCAAATTTTTTTTAAATCATCTCTTCACTCGAAACGGATCAAATTCCTTCCTCAAAGGACAGCTCGAAAAGAGACCAAATTCACCTTTAGCTTTAATTAGTCCTTCAAAACAGAACTATCTGTATGTATATATATGTATATGTCTTTTACAAAAAGTTCAATTTATATTTGTTTTACTCCGAAAATTGCTTTATAATCTTGTTTATCAACCCAACTCAGCAAGTATCAAGGTATATCATCGACCCGTGCTCTTCTCCAACGCGCGTTTCACATTCTACCTTAAACCCATCCGCCGAAAATTCTATATAGTGAGTCGTAGCACCATGATCCTCAATAAGATTCTCCTTCGACAGGAAGGCTAACTGACTGTTTATCTTTTTCACATCGCAATTTTTTTGAGGAAAAGCTTCCAGAATCAATTGTAACACGCTCTCCTTTACCCCTTTGAGCATCATCCTAATTTTCGTCACGCCGTTCTCGTTTATAAGGAAAAGAATTTTAAACTCCTCGCTTGGTACACAACTGAACAGATCAAGTTGTGTTTGTTTCAGCTCTGCGCCATAGGATTGGAAAGCGCTTAAGGCTCTTTGAAGATTGGCTTTTCCTAAACCTCCGAAGATGTAACAGCCTATTTGCATCTCGCGTATATTTTCTTTCGAACTCAGATAAAAACCGAAATCGCTGCACATCAGCTGATGCGCATCATGCCACATGATCAGATTATCTCTTTCCACATTAGCTTGCAGCAGTTTTGAAATGGTGCCCGAGCTGAAAGGCTTGGACACGCGAACAGAAACACAGTATTCCGCATTTATTCGCTTCGCATCAATCGTGGCCTCAGTCAGATGTATCTCAAGCGAAATTGTTATCGATAACGCCGCCAACCCTTTGATTTTTTTCTTACATTCCTCCAGGAATTCTTGATCATATGCAAGCTGCATTTGGTCGCAAAAATTTGTCAATAGGTCCAGGTTATTCCACGCAGTGACCTCATGAGAAATTGAAAAATCTGATAATGAGAAACCATATGCGAATGAACTCTTTATCTCACTGGTCTTCTTGCAGATTGGGAGATACACTAAGGAATGCCAGCGAGCCAACTTCCTATTAATATCTTGGATCGTTGAATCTGATATTTTTGGTATTCGAAGTACAGACTTGAGGCCTCTTTCCAGAGCAATGTACTCTGACTGCAGCTGCTCAGGAGATTTGCCGATATTGATAAAGACTTCTTGAGTGGGGAATGTCATTGGAGCGGGACCAACAGAGTTCCGTAGGGATGAGTTCAGAGCGGACTAGGTGTGATTAGATGAATAGTAAGGGGTAAAATGTTACAAGGCCTTCCCATTTAGTGTTTTTGGTGGACTCGTGTTCTGGACTCAAGCTTGCTTTTGAGTATTGCTCGCGTAAAGATTCTCTTGGTCTTGTTGGAGAATAGGCGAGATCGCGGTCTTTTAGTGGTAGAAGTGGGATTCGTTTTGCTCCAGCTCGTTGTTGCTGATAATTAAAGCCACTCTCAACGTCAACCTCGAGCTCAGATCGCTGATCTCTGCAGCATTTCGATCTCTCGCAACCCATTTGTTTCCTCTATTTTATTGCAAGGGATAAAATATGCTTTATCAATAAAATCTCTTAGAACTTTTGATTGGGATGAAAAATTGCATAAGAGGAGAAGAACTCTCCCTTTTAATCAAATCAACCAGACATTAGATGAAATTTGATTGCTTTACATGAACTCAGCTTAATATATTTTCATAAAAGATGTGATTCTAATTGCAAATCTGCTTTTGAAATTGAAAAAAAACTCGTTTTCAATTGGTGAGATGAAACAACATCCTCTTCCCTGTGAAATGCTGGATGTGGCTCAAAACTTATTTCAATTCTGCTCACAGAAAACTAGTTTTTTTTTTTTCCTAATTATAGTTATTTTCGAGGGAAAATCGACAAAGATAAATCATATTCTCAAACCAAATGATGTTTTTTTAAGGAAAAGGGAAAAACAAGATCACTCCATGAAGCAAATACTCTCGCAGCCATTACCTGGCACTTATCGCGATATTCAGTCTTAGCTGATGAAATATTTCAAAAAATCCTTTTCTCATACACAGATAGCACTCAATACATCAGTTTTAGAAGAAATACATTTTATCAAAGCGAGATACACCTCTGCAAAAATTTCACTCCTTTGGTTTTTGCAGTTGAAAAGCTCGTGTCCATAGCAAAACTCTGCTTTGAAAAATTTCTGAGCATTTCAGGTTATGAGGAATTCATTTAGAATTTATTTTATTTGAATTAATCCCAAACTCGATAGGAAGAATGTTTTACTATTAATACAAAGCATGATAACGATCGATCTATTACAATCACAGAAAGAAGTATCATTATTCCAATTGGTTTCCTCATATTCCTCACCTTCATGAATAGCTTATTCGTCCAGAAACTTCGAAATATTCTCGTAGTTCTGCTCGTGCGAACATATATAATGCGACCATGACAAATTTCAATTCTAAACAATCATCCAATCTCCCTGCAAAGGACCAACAATTTGGTGAGAAAGGCCAACAGCAGAATACTCTCTATATACAAAAGGGCAAATCGACCAAGAAGCCGCAGCTTTCAGCAACTTTTTATGATGTATCAACTCAAAAATCAAAGGCAGCGAAGCAAGATCCCTTTGCAGCATTTGACAAGCCTGACATATCGCCATTTAATAACAAAGAAGGCAATACTGAGTTCAGTTCCTCCAAAGGGTTTAACTTAACCAGCAATGATCTCAAGAAACAAGGAGTTACTTTGGATAAAGTACTTGGTGGAGGGTTCAAAAAAATCGATATCTATGACTCGAGTTTCAAAGGACCAGATAATCCGGATTTGTTTCCTGCTGGCGTATTAGAGGGCGATCCTGATGAGCAATTGCATGAGAATGGAGGGTATAATTATGAGAGTTTCGAAATATTGGAATCAGAAAACGAGGAGGAACTTAATAATGAAAGCAATAGTGGGATTGGCAGGAAACAGAGCCGAAAGCGAGGACGTACGATGGCGGGTGATTACCCTCAGAGCAACCCTTTTAACGAAATCACTGAGAAAATTAACAAAAAATATAAGCATAAAGTACCAGTGCCTGCCATGAAACATAAATTCGGCAGGGCGTTTCGATCACCGGAGCCTTTTGCCAATCACGAGTTTGTGAATCTTGGTGAAGAGCAGTCTGAGCAGTCAAAATCTAATCGAAATAATACGAATCCCGAGGAATACGATGACGCTGGAGCTGGATTCATGACTAAGAAGAGAGGATATAATCAGACACACACAGCATTTGTTAAAGAAACGGATTCGCGAAGTCTAAGTCCGTTCGCAGGCAGAGACCGCCACAGTTACGGGCAGAAGCAAGACGAATTTCAAGGGTCGTTTTATAATGCAAAAGAACGGCAGAGAGAAAGGAGCAATAACCAATATAACTCAAGTCGGCAGAATTTTCACAAGAATGAGACGGGTAATCAGTTCAGGACGTCGAAAGGATTTAAAAAAACGTTTTATGAAGAACAAAGAGAGGGAAGCTACGAAGAGTATAATTTAAGGCCCAATGCTCATGCAGCAAGAGATAAAATAAATGAAGATCCTTACGGTCGAATGAGAGATACGAAGCAGAGTTTTGTCAGTGCGTATGGAATTGATTCAGAAAGAGAAAAGAGACAGAAGCCTCCTGGCGTCGTTGGGTCGGAGTCTTCGAGGATGAGAGATACTGGAACGAGGTTCCATAACGTTAAAATCGGGCTGAAGAGCTACCAGCAGCAGAACGCTTTTGAAAATAATCGAATTGCTGAAAGAATAAAGCAGCATGAACAAGAGATGCTTGAAAAATATGCAGGCAAGCGCTTTGGAAATCAAGATGATCGTAAAAAAAATAATCTTGCGATTCATTGATTAATGATTAAATTTTTTCAATCTTTTAGGCTATAATATTGGTCAGTATGATGAAGTGAAGTCGTATAAAAGGCTTTCGACCCCAGTGCGAGATAATCCTCTTATGGGCGCATTTGGAGTGAAAAAATTAGTTGAGAAATTTTGAGCCTATTTGATGGATAAAGCGTTTTTGGTTTCCTTTGGGAAGATTCTTTTGGAAGGATGCTGTGCATACATACTATAACTTTTTATTTTTCAGTTTTGATTGTTTTTGCTGCTGCTTCCGTTACTTTTTTTCTTTCGATAAATTTGATTATTTTGGATGGAATCCAGCTGAAATATCTCTCATATTAGTGATCGTTGTGTGTGCGTATACAATGTAATGTTAGGATGCAAAGCTAAAGCACAAAACTTGAATAAGTGAAGGAGAATTTGTATGTTTCAAGATACTAAGTAAGTCAATATCTGGGCCAGCATTTTCCGAAATCAAATCGTGTTCAACGAGGGAAAGCCCTCCACATGTAAGAAAATTACAGTTGTTAAGGAGAGAGAGAGGAAACAAGAAGCTTGAATATTCAGTTTATTATCATTATCTATAATCAAGAGTGTTGATAATTTGAATTCGGAGGAAATTTATGAAAAAATAATAATTCCAAAAAAAAATTCTCCTCAAGACTCAAACGTAATTAGTAGTTGTGTGACTGAGTAGATTTCTTTCAAATTTGTGTTCTCAACAAAAAGCGATTCTCTTGGAAAGAGTCGCAATGCAATGCCTTGTATTTCCTTTTGGCTCACTTTGCTGAGAAGAAAAACGAGAACCAAATTGAAGATAAATTGCTGAGTTGTATAATAGAACAAGAAAAATATCTAATCGTGTATGGTAACTGGTATTACATTCAAAGAGT